>JACCDV010156136.1_pt1 | contig 50656 bp, 50 predicted proteins | sample 7446131 | NCBI WGS metagenome assembly JACCDV01 (sample SAMN15323448, study PRJNA562643) | freshwater metagenome | isolation source: river surface water | place: USA:Blue River Watershed | collected 2017-08-17
ATACTCAATCTTTGATCTAACTTTTGAGCGATTCCTCAACAACTTGCTTCACATACTTTTCAACCTGGTTGCGCCAATGAGGATATTGTCCTGTAAAAGCCATCTCTGACAAGGCTTTTTTAAATTTTTGATTACTTAATCTTGAGTTATAGGGTCTTGCGGCAGGCACCGGGTAATCACTCGCTGGTATAGGCAGGATATTCTCAGACTTAAGCTCAACACCCTCGCCACAACTAGCAGCAGTCTCAATAGCAAAAACTGCCAAGCCATGCCAAGAAACCTCACCATCAGGCACCGCATGGTAAATGCCAGATTCAAGTCTAGATCCTGCCATCTGCACACCTACTTCAGCCAACCACTGGGCCGATGTTGGAGCACCTACTTGATCGACTACCACCTTTAATTGATCACGCTCACTCGCTAAACGCAACATTGTTTTAATGAAATTACTTCCATCACCATACACCCATGAAGTGCGCAAGATGAAATATCTGGAAACATTTACTTGATGATCAGCCTCACTTACACCTTGATCATCAAGCCCGTCACTCAAATTACCAGAAGCACTAAAGGCACCAGAAGCGTTTAATTCAAAAACTTCTTTAATAGCTAACTCACCAGCCAACTTACTTTGACCATAGACACACAATTGAACAACCGGTCCGACCGTATCTGTTTCCAGGTAAGCAATTTTCTTAGTATCAGCAAACACATAATCGGTTGAATAGTGAACCAAAATACCATGGGCCACACCTGCAGCATATTGAGCCATGATCTTAGGCGCCATGGCATTGATAGCAAAAGCAAGCTCTCGCTGATCTGCGTTTTCTGCTTTATCAACGGCTGTATAGGCAGCTGCATTGATGATCACTTGAGGTTGATAACGATTCAGAACATCTCTGATGGATGTCTCATTGGATAAATCACAATCAGAGCGCCCCAGAAAAACCACTGGGGGTTTTAAGTCTTTCAAGCAAACTTTTAAAGCGCGACCAACTTGGCCATCACGGCCAAACACCAAAATGGGCTTGCTATGATCTAGAAGTTCAAATGAAGAAAATGACATAGGGTCTTGTATCTAAAACTTACTATAAGTTACCTAAGATTAATTGAATTTAACTTCAAAAAATAATTTAAATTATTTGAATCGCTTAAATCTCTACAGTTATATTTGCTGTATTAATGTTTTACTTATATTGTTTCTTAAGCCAATCACGGGAAGAACCACTTAAAACACCATCTGTCCATTCTTGGTTATCCAAGTACCACTGTACTGTTTTGCGTATACCTGTATCAAAAGTTTCAGCAGGCTTCCAGCTTAACTCACGCTCTAATTTGCTAGCATCAATCGCATACCGACGATCATGACCTGGCCGATCTTTGACATATGTTATTTGTGATGCATAAGAGCTACCGTCTGACTTTGGACGTAACTCATCCAAGATGCCACAGATAGTATTCACTACCTCTAGATTGGGCTTCTCATTCCAACCACCAACGTTATAGGTTTCACCCAACTTACCAGCATCCAATACCCGACGAATGGCTGAGCAATGATCTTTGACGTATAACCAATCTCTAATTTGTTGGCCATCACCATAGATAGGTAGAGGCTTACCAGCAAGTGCATTCAGAATCACTAAAGGTATTAACTTCTCTGGGAAATGATAAGGGCCATAATTATTAGAGCAATTGGTCGTTAATACTGGGAGGTTATAAGTATGGCGCCAAGCACGTACCAAATGATTAGATGCGGCTTTAGAGGCCGAATAAGGACTGTTTGGCTCATAAGTATTGGTTTCTGTAAAAGCAGGATCAGTTGGAGACAAAGATCCATACACCTCATCAGTAGAGACATGCAGGAAACGGAAGTCTGCTTTAGCTGCATCAGACAGCTCTGACCAATAAGAACGAACGGCTTCCAGCAAATTAAAAGTACCGACCACATTGGTCTGAATAAAGTCACCTGGACCATGAATTGAGCGATCGACGTGTGACTCAGCAGCAAAGTTCACAACTGCACGAACAGCATGTTTTTTAAGTAATGAAAGCGCCAACTCATAGTCACCGATATCGCCCTCAACAAACACATGGCGAGAATCAGAGGATAAAGATTGAAGAGTTGCCAAATTACCTGCATAGGTCAACTTATCTAAATTAACCACGCCCTCAGCAACTGGATGAGCCAACCAATCCAAAACAAAGTTACCGCCAATAAAGCCTGCCCCACCAGTGACTAAGATCATGATTTACTTACTTAAATTAATTTAGGCAATTCTCTCACAACAATCTCATTTAAGAGCAATTTTTAAGCGCTTATAAGGTTATGACTGAATCAGACGAATAATCCAAGCCAGTAATCCAAAAAATTAAACTGTTAAAGAAAAAAGTGTTAAATGTGCAAAACATTACGCTTAGGATTATTAATTTGTTGACTGCAAATAAGAGTTTGGTATTTTTTGTCAGAATCCCCTTAATACAAGCAATTCAAGCTTATGTCTTAATCGATAGACTGCACCATAATTGCCAACATTGATTAAAACTGTTTCACTTTAAGCAATAATCATTTCAATGACAATGAGATCGAATGCAACTATTTGGCTCTATTGCATTAAATGAGTTCTGACATCGATCGGCATAGTCAAAATGAAACTGCTATGTTGTTGAATGCTTTGGGATTTTGTTCCTATGTCACAAGAAAAGCCAGAAATTCCACAGAAAAAATTTAACAGCTATTAAATCGCTACCGCTTTAGCTTGAAGTGCATAAACTATTTGTTTAACCGCCATCTCTGGTGAAAATAGTTTGAGATATAAATTCCTACAGCGATCCTTGACATTCCGATCTAAATCTAGAGAATCAAGAAGTTCACAAGCTTGCACCTCTAAGGAGCTTTTCTCTCCATCTGAGATAACGCGACCTACATTATTCTTTTTAATGATGTCAACTAAGTCATTGCCAGAATTTATTCTGGCTAATACTGGTAATCCAGCCTGCATGTAAGTCAAAAACTTACCCGGAATATTATGGGATCTGTGCTTCGGATCTAAGGCAACAAGACCTACTGCACATTGCGCACAGAGCCCTGGAATCTCATCAGGATGTATCTCATCATAAAATAAGACATTATTTAGCCCGCGCAACCGTGTATGGTTGGCAAGCTTTGCTGCATCGCTGCCCCGACCGACAAATAAGAAACCAACATCTGATCGCACTTGTAACAACTCCGCAAGATCAAGGAAGATACCCACGCCCTGCGCCACTCCCATATTTCCTACATAGACGAAAATCTTTCGCCCAGCTAGTTTTGTATTAGTTAATGAAATTGAGCATTCACCAACAGGCGAATCAAATAACCAATTCTGCAAAACCTCTAACTGTCGATTACCATCAATTACCCAATTTTTAAAATAATTTAGATTTCCGGATGCTTGAACGCCAATAATGTCTGCAACTGAATATTGGTACCGAGCTACAGAACTAAAAAAAAGGGATGTTAGCCCTCGTTTACTCATAAGGCCCATATCTATAGCCCACTGAGGGAATATATCTCGAATAATCAAGTAACTTTTGCAGTTACTGGCCGACTTGATTGCGCGGATGAGTGGCCCATGAAAGATCGAGGGGGAGTACCAGACCACCCCGTCCCAACGCTCAATAGTCGCCGGGCTTTTATTCAGATTTCTTAACATAAAAAATGGCATAAAAAATTCGCCAAAAGTACGCCGAATGTAATTTACATCTTTTGTTTTTGGGGCACTCAACCGAAGAACACGTACACCATTCATATCTTCCAATGACCACGATTGCTTTATTTCTGAAGATGGAAGAATTACTGTAATTTCATGACCTTGATTAAAAAATTCACGTGATAAATCGCGAAGTTGAACGGCGCCAGAAGTGCGCAAAGGTGGGAAGGCATCTGCAATTAGTACGATTCGCATTGTTTATCCCTAATATTGCCTCCAAACCACTCTTTTCACATAATCCGTATAGCTATGAATGATTCGCAATACCTTATCTGAAACATTGGGCATACTGTAATCAGTGACCAACCGCATCCCTCTGTCTGGTCCCCGTAATTGAGAATTAAGAATGTCTAAACCTTGTCGTACTCGATCCACCTCTAACCCCACCATCATTACCGAGGCCTCCTCCATACCTTCTGGACGCTCATGTACCTCTCGTAGATTAAGAGCGGGAAAGTTTAATATAGAAGATTCCTCGTTAATGGTTCCGCTGTCCGATAGAACAGCCTTAGCAGATATTTGCAACTTCACATAATCAAAAAACCCTAGCGGCTTCAGCAACTGAACTCGCGGATGAAATTTAATACTGGAAGTATCTACCTTCTTTTGGGTACGTGGATGAGTTGAAACAATCACTGGTAAATTATGGTCCTCAGCTACTGTATTAAGTATCACCGCCAGCTTTGAAAATGCATAGTCAGACTCAATATTTTCCTCTCTATGAGCGCTTACAACGAAGTAATCCTGAACTTCTAGACCGAGCTTGCTCAATATGTTTGACGATTCAATTTTGGGGAGGTAATGGTGCAGTACCTCATACATTGGACTACCAGTTTTAATCACTTGATCTGGAGGTAGCCCCTCTCGCAATAAGTATTCTCGTGCGATAGCGCTATAAGTTAGATTGATATCAGCCGTGTGGTCGACAATACGACGATTCATCTCTTCCGGCACTCGCATATCAAAACATCTATTACCAGCTTCCATATGGAATATAGGAATCTTACGTCGTTTAGCAGGGATAACAGACAAGCAACTATTCGTATCACCGAGAACTAATATTGCGTCAGGCTGCACGTCAGCCAAAACTTTATCAACCGAAGTAATTAAATTACCTATTGTGTTTGCAACACTCATGCTTTTAGCAGCACTATCAAGAAAATAGTCTGGCTTACGAATTCCAAGATCATCAAAGAAAATTTGATTTAGCTCGTAATCGTAATTCTGGCCAGTGTGAACCAAAATATGTTCACAATGTTCATCAAAGGTTGCAATAACACGTGATAAGCGAATAATCTCTGGTCTGGTACCTACAACTGAAATGACTTTTAATTTTTTCATACTAATTTCAAACCTTACAAGGAATACAGTCCGGATGATCCCGATCGAAAATTTCGTTAGCCCAAAGCATAATAATGGCCTCTTCATCTCCAATATTCGTGATGTCATGGGCCCAGCCAGGTATGCTGTCCACTACTTGCGGTCTATCTGCAGAAATAGCTATTGTAGATATTTCGCCAGTAATCAGATGCCTGAATTTCATTAAAGCCGAGCCCTTAACTATAAGAAATTTTTCAGTTTTAGTATGGTGATAATGTGACCCCCGGGTAATGCCAGAGTGCACCGTAAAAAATGAAAATTGTCCACAGTCTGGTGTCTTGAGCATCTCAACAAAAACGCCACGGTCATCCTGATACTGAGGGAGATCATAAAAAAACTGCTCTGTCGGCAAATAGCTTATATAAGTTGAATAAAGTGCGCGAATAAGACCTATTCCGACATGTTCGATCAAAAAACTAGTACGATTTTTTTTGAATGTATTAAGTTTCTGCGCCAACTCGCCTAGCGAAATAGAGTAGATCTTTTCGATTTCACCTCGATGAAGACCAACTCTGCTATCACCTAATGCCTTCAAAAACTCATTAACCACATCATCAATATATACTAGCTTTAGAATTAGATTCGAGTTATCGATGCGAACTGGTAAATCACGGGCAATATTGTGACAAAAGGTAGCCACAACAGAGTTGTAATTTGGTCTGGCCCACTTACCGAATACACCTGGTAATCGATATATGTACACAGTATTACCGTTATCCCGCGAAAGCGACTCAAGAATAGATTCAGCGGCTAACTTGCTATGTCCATATGGGTTATTTAATTCGGTCTGCACTGAAGATGCAAAAATTATGGGAATATTACGCCCAGAATTAACGATAGCTTTGCAAAGAATTTCTGTAAGGCCAATATTAATACTGCTAAATTCATCAACATTAGTTGGACGATTAACACCCGCTAAATGAAAAATTAAATCCGCATTCGCTACCAGTTCCGAAAGTTTATTTAATCCGCTATCCCTCGTAAATGATATAACTTCGACATTAGGCAACTCTTTGAGGCGGATAACTAAGTTCCTACCTATGAAACCATTGGCCCCTGTAACTAAGATTTTACGTGGTCCACTCAATTTATTCCTCAGCCTGAACATCTTCACCGCGCATAATGGCCTGCATAAATTTTAGCTTTAACAGTAAATCTTTCATGCCATTTATATCGAGGCGTGAGGTATTGTGGGAGTTGTAGTCAACTGCCTCTGAAATTCTTGTTTCTCCCTGATCAGTAAATTTTCCATAATTCAAGTCTCTTAAGTCAGGGGGAATGCGGAAATAGCCCTTCAAATCTTGGGCTGAAACCATCTCCTCCCGACTCAATAAAGCTTCAAATAATTTTTCGCCGTGACGCGTACCCATAATATTAATCGGATGATCTGGCACACCCATTAAGTCAGTCAAGGCAAGTGTTAATACTTCTATTGTTGCAGCAGGAGCTTTTTGAACAAATATATCTCCCGGAGTACCGTGCTTAAAAGCGTACAAAACCAAATCTACAGCATCGTCCAAAGTCATCATGAAACGGGTCATTGAAGGGTCTGTAATGGTGAGCTCTTTACCGGCTCGTATTTGATCTACAAATAGAGGTATTACTGACCCGCGAGATGCCATCACATTCCCATAGCGCGTCACACAAATAGTAGTTAACACACTCTCACGGGACTTTGCAACGGCTACCTTCTCCATCATTGCCTTACTAATTCCCATTGCATTAATTGGATATACTGCTTTATCAGTACTAAGACAGATCACCCGCTCTACACCCAAAGATATAGCTGCTTCAAGGACATTTTCAGTGCCGATAATATTTGTTTTAACGGCCTGCAATGGATAAAACTCACAAGATGGTACTTGCTTCAAAGCTGCAGCATGAAACACATAGTCAACCCCACGCATTGCCGTACGAACACTGTCAGGGTCCCTTACATCACCAACATAAAATTTTAGCTTTTGATTGCTATACCTTTTACGCATATCATCTTGCTTCTTCTCGTCTCGACTGAAAATACGAATTTCGTGCAAATCAGAATCCAGAAAACGACGTAATACGGCGTTACCGAAAGAGCCTGTACCACCGGTAATTAACAATACTTTTTCTGAGAACATTAATCTTCCTAAGTTACTTAATCAGCATAACGAGTCAACCCCGAACGACAGATAAGATCTTTCTGCGCCGGAGTTGGGTAATTAATTAGAACAGCACGATACTTTCCCTTGAATAGAAATAGACTACCCGCTGCAGCTCCTACCACACCTACTATGCCAACTAATCGGCTTATGTCTTCCAACGAACCGGCGCCACCTAGAAATGTTGTAGGCACCCGAAGTACCTTATGGAACTGCTTTGCGAGATCCAAATCATAGCCCTTCATTTCACCATCACAGTCCACTGAATTGATAACAATCTCACCAGCTCCCGCATTCTGAAGTTGAAGTGCCAGTTCAACCGGATCACTCTTGTAAGTTTCACGTGCATTGTGTGTACAGACCTCATACCCCTTAGCAAAAAGTCCCTTGCTCTTGCGAACATCTAATATTACCACTACAGATTGCCGGCCAATCGTAGTCGCAATTTCACCGACTAAATCGGGATTAGTGATAGCAGCCGAACTAATAGCTACTTTCTCAACCCCTAAATCAATAATGCGACTCGCCTGCGCTACCGTCTTGATGCCACCGCCATAACACAAAGGCATTCGACACTCTGCAGTCAGCTTGGCAATCAAACTGAAATTAGGCTCCATATCATTAACAGTCGCATCAATATCTAGAACAATAAGCTCGTCAGACTCTTTCTCATTAAAAATCTTAACCGCATTGATAGGGTCTCCAACATATTTTGGAGACTGGAAAGCTTGTGTTTTTACTAAACCACCCTGATGAATCAACAAGCAAGGAATAATTCGGGGACGTAGCATCGATCAAAGCTCCGCAAAATTTTTCAAAAGCTGGGCGCCCCAGTGATGGCTTTTTTCGGGGTGACACTGCACCCCATGAATATGCCCGTGAGAAACAACTGCATCGAAATCAAATCCATAATGGGCTGTAGCAACAACATGCGTTTTGTCCTCTGCATCAAAGTAATATGAATGAAGAAAATAGAACTGTGCACCATCCTCAAAACCTTGACCAAATAAACTCGCATTTTGGCTGAACTGAAGATCATTCCACCCCATGTGTGGCATGGGCAAACCTGCTGACTGTGGCATACCGGCAAAGTCACGAACGCGGCCAGGAATCCAACTCAAACCTGACAATACACCTTCATCCGAACCTGATGCAAGCATCTGCATACCTACGCAAACGCCCAAAACTGGTACTTTTTGCTCAATGACAAGCGATTCCAAGCTAGGACGCAAACCAGAGTTGTTTAGCATTTGCATAGCATGATCAAAGGCACCCACACCGGGCAAAATTAACCGAGTAGCACCATGAAGCTGTTGGGTGCTGCAAGCTCGAATAGGCTCCAGTCCAATACGCTTTAAGCTGGTCATAAAGGCTTGAATGTTACCAACGCCATAGTCGACGATATGGATCATCGGAAATACCTTTTTTCTAAACCCAACCAACGCATTGCATTGGTACCTAGGCCAATCAACCACCGCTTATTTTTATAGTTACGATACGTTTTATTTGGAGCGTCAAATATCTGTTGAAGCTCAGTAATCGTAAGGCCAAGCTTATGTGCAACGTACTCAAACTCCTGCGTCAGAAAACGCTCATTCATCTCTGGACGGGAGATACGATCAAGTGCATCATCGCGTACCATCTGGCCAGTCATGATGAGGCTGGAAAAATGTGCGCGCCGCTTTTCAAAACCAAACTTACGGGGTAGCCAATAATCCTCGTAAAACCGAGTAAAACGTGATTCGTGATGCTTATGTTGAAAACGTTGCCACCCAAAGAGCCTCTCAAGTTCGTCTTCGGCATCCTTCTTGACGAATGGAATTAGATTTAGGGGGTGATGCACCTTCAAGCCTAATATCTTCTGGTAAAACAGCTTGTAAATCAGAATATCCATGAGCGGGTAAGTTTTAAGAGGACGTTTGCCAAAGCGACCATGGATGTCGTTAAACAGCATTTTATCGATGCCAAGATAGCCACCCCACTCTTCAGGCTCACGGCAACACTCCGTTGAGTAATTTGAGCCAGTAATAATATGCTTGATCTTGTATTGCCGAGCAAACTTATAGAGTGATGAAAAAAACGCTGCATCCTGTGGAAGATCTTGGTCGGGAATCCCAGAGTAAAGGAACGCAACTTGTAAATCCTTCATTTCCTCCCAGTTGACTACCTCGGTATAAAGATCAAGTCCCAAACCGTCTACCAGTTTCTCTATATTTCCCACCGCCTGGTCGGTATTCCAGCCAGCATCAACATGAAATAACAAGGGCCGTAAATCCATTTTCTCCTTTAATATATAGGCAACATAAGAGCTATCCAAGCCACCACTTAAACCAAGTATGCAATCAAAATCTTTACCCTTACCCTCTTTTCGAATCTTATCCGCCAACAACATAAGCTGGTCCTCACCTTGAGCATCAGTATGCCAATTTGGTAAGATTGTCGATTCAAAGTTATTGCAATAGTCACACCAACCTCGCTCATCAAAAACAATGCCGGGATCAGATGTATCCATGATGCAATGATTACAAATCCGGTATGGTGAGATGCTCATTTTTTAACTCTTAAGTAAGTTTCAACAATAAATGCAAAGGTTTCATCCGCACATCGATTCCAGTTATATTGTTGTGAAAGGGCCCTGGCTCTTTGGGCAATGGCCAAGTAAAGATGGGGCGATTGAATAATGCGCTCTACTGCCCCTGCAATCGAGTCGGCATCTTCAGGGTCAAAGTAAACACCACCATCAGCAAGTACTTCAGGCATTGGGCCGCGATTAGAACAGGCAATTGGGAGACCGACTGCCATGGCTTCGACCAGCGTAATCGGCATATTTTCACAACTAGATGCAAATATGAATAGGTCAGCATCAGCCAATAAAGACGGTAGTTGAGTATGAGGTAAAAACGCTAATTGCTTTACAAAATTTCCATCGCGATCAGATTCCGAAATTACACTACTTAACAATCGTTGCGCCGGACCGGCACCACCACCAACTAATGTCAAAGTCAAGTTATACCCGTGCGCTCTGAGTAAGGAAATTGCCTTAACCACAACCCATTGATGCTTATACATTTCGGTATTTGAAACATAGATGCAGCGAATTGGTCGCTCACCATTTATCGGCCAACTATGCAAGGGTTGGGTCTGCTTATAAATCTCATCAACACCATGAGGAATATAAGCAACAAAAGGCAAAAGCCCACATGAGTATTGAATAACTTTGCCTGCATAACGCGTTAAAAATATAACGCTCGCGGCGCGCCTAAACGCTAAATTCTGCAACACAAGGATTGCTAAAAGGCGTAATCGTGCTAACCTATAACCAAAATACCGCATAACGCCAGGCTCGTAAGAAAGCATATCTTGGCTCAAAACAACCATAGGGTTGAAATAACAAACTGTACTAGCATCAGTAGTAAATAAGATATCGCATCCAGCTAATTTCAGTTCCTCGACTAGCGCAGTTGCCTGCCACCATAGCTGTTTAAAAAGAGATTTTTCAAGCGCAGCAGGACTATGCTTAATTAACCATGGATAATTCGGCAGCTGATTAAGTAGCGCACTAGAAGCCCAAATATGAATTTCTTTAATACTGTATTTTGCAGGGTCACATTCGGACAAAATACCAATTAAATGAGCTTTTGCACCACCAGAACGGTTGCGTGAAGCATCAATTCCAATCTTCATGGACGCATCTTACTAGTATGGGCTTCAAGAGCATTAGTATTATCGACAACATGTAAACGCATAATCTTGAAAGTTACAATTAAACCAATCAGCGGATACAAAACATCACCAAAAACCCAATAATCAATACCTGCGCCCAGCATATATTGAAAAAAAATAATATAAATAAAAATTAATTTTACAGCCCCAGGAAAGCCGTCCTCTTTAAAGAAATGCACTTTATTTATCAAGAACATAATGCTAAGCACAAAAATATAAGTGATGAAAGAGAAAAATCCAGCGAAATGATGTGCCTCAGCAAAAACAGTTATAGCTTCTGAATTCGGCCCACCACTCTCTCCAAAATAATTGTTATAAACAGCTCTTGAAGCAAGCGGCACATTACCAAAGAAATCAAAACCGGGAGATACTGCATCAAGAACAGCCATAATATATAATTTAACTTGAAACGCACTCAGATATACGTCTTGGGTGAGCTTATCAATATAAAAATCAAGATATCCTATTCTGTAAGAAAAAGAATTTATAGCCTTAGATAAATCAGAGATTGCTGGTTTAAATATTTCATACCAATCGATCGCTTCCAAATGACCTCTACCGATTTTGTTAAAAATATTACCTAGCAAGAACATAATAATTGAGGTGAAAAATAACGCTATTGAGAATACCATTAACTTAAATTTCACTATATATGACGAACCATATATGGCTATGATTGAAACTAAATAAATAGCAAAAATCTGCAGTATCCCAGACTTGTTACCCTCGAACATCACGATCAAAATGCTTATCAGCAACTGGATGTAAAGTAGGGCTTTATACTTAAATGCTGTGGTTGCTTTAATAAAAAGTAGCAATGGCACTATTATAATAAAAATTGATGTGTGATTAAAAATCGCAAAGAATATATTAAAAATTGCGGGCATTGTATTTTCTCCAATCCCGAAGAAGAACAAAACTCTAATTATATTTATCATTAAAACTACAGCTGAAAAGTGAAGTACCCGAGCAAAAATTGTATCGGAAATAGTAAATTTTTCAAAAGATTTTACGGGATTAAAAAGTAAAGTGCACACGACCAAAATAATTAGTTGGATATTTAACACATAAAGTGCATCACTAACATCGCCAATGTCACAATTTCTTGAATAAACATCACTAATTAAGCCACCCCCATAAATAAATGGAATGCGCAATATAAAAAATATAATAAAATTTAAATTAACAATATCGATAAGCCGGTTCTTTAATTTTTTATTTAAAATAATCAATATAAGCTCGGTGAAAATAATGCCGTACAGTGGAGTTTGTGCATACTCCAAATATGTACCTCTTTCATCTCCAATCAGAACAAAAAATAAAACAGCCAATGTAACTGATAAAAATAAGTTGCTTATACTCACTCTATGCTCTTATTCTAAAAATAATTAACCTCAGCAGAAATACCAAGCATTTTAATTTCGCCATAACATAACCGTACTTCACAACATACCAAAAATCTCCCGTGGCCTTTGAATAACTACCTATCAAATAATTAAATTGTCCAGATGAATATCTAAAATTGGCTTCGAGTTTTATTTTTTGGGGGACACTAAGATATCCAATAAATTCAGCGACTGCTTTCCTTGCTGGCAGAGACATATCTTTTAGCGAGACATTGTTATGGTGCTGTAAATAATAGCCAAGAATTCTCGGTAAATATACAAATCGGTTACTCATTTGGGCAACACGCAACCAAGTGTTGTAATCTTCTGCAGCAATCATTTCTCTATCCACATTAATACCTCCAATGCTTTCCAGCATGCTTTTGCGGACGACCACAGATGAATTGACTATTGCATTACCTTTTAGTAATAAGTCCAGCAAAACTGGGGGCTTTACCTGCCAAGATTTCATTTTTTTTCTTCGAAAGCGATCAGGCTTGTCACTGACCATTTCAAAAGTGTGATAAATGAAGTCCACGTTTTCGTTCATATGACCAGAACAAAGTTTAAGCTTATCCTTTTCCCACCAGTCATCAGAATCTAAAAATGCAATCCATTCACCCTTCGCTGCACGAATTCCCGCATTTCTAGACGCTGCAATCACTCCGCAATTATGAATTTTTAGGTAGGTAATTCTGGGATCAGAAAATTTTTTCATCACATCATCGGTATTATCCGTAGAATGATTATCGATAATTATCGCTTCCCAGTTACAATAAGTCTGATCGAGCACTGATTGTAATGTGCGATCTATATAGCGAGCGTGATTATAAGAGGGTATTACCACCGAAACTAATGGTCTTGTTACATTATTCATGAGCTAGTCTTTTGTTAACCAAATGACATCTGACAAAACTGCAATAGCTCATCAATTTCTACCGGGTCTTCTTGGCTTGTACAATTTATTCCCAGCGCATTTAAGTTATCAGTCCGATAAGTGAAGGTTAGCGGTAGCTCATCTCCTCCAGCCTGTTTATACTGTAATTCTGGCGTAAAGCCCAATACTTTAGTACAACGTTGCTGAACTATTTTTGCCATTTCTAATACCGATTTAGACACACCTGTACCTAGATTAAACATATTTGTTTTTTTAAGCTGGGTGTGAGCAATAAGCTTTTCAGCTACGTGGCACACATTACTCAAGCTAATAAAATCTCTTTCTTGAAGCCCACTGGTATGTAATACTAATTTATGCGTTACTACAGCCTGCTTACATAAATCATTAATTAATAGCATCCAGCAATTAGCATTTTTATGCATGGGCCTACCGAACGCATTCGATAACCTCAACACAATACTCTGTAACGTCACGTGATTACTTACATTTAACAATGCTCGCTCACCCGCAAGATGTGAAGTGGCATATGGGTGTAAATTACAAAGATTGGTTTCTTCGGAAATAACACCAATTAGTGGACTTGCATAAACATGGGCGGTTGAAAGATAAATAAACTGTCCTACACTAGCTCGACTTGCCGCTTCAGCCAGCTTCGCCGTAGCTAAACCATTGAATTTCAAGGCTGCTATGGGGTCGGTTGTACAGTCTAGTGCATTCATGCCAGCTGCATGGATAATTACATCTACTCCATCGCAACTGCGCTCAAGTGCCACTTCATCATCCCAGGCAATTTTTGCTACTTTTGCTTGTTTCAACCAGTCCGGGGAGTCAATTGAGTAACGGGTACCGAGTATGATCTGATGCCCAGCTTGCGCTAGATGAGCAGCAAGTCGACCACCAACAAAACCAAAACCACCCGTAATGAGTATGCGCATTGCTAAACTAAATAGCCCATGGTGCACCCTTCGTCCACAGTGATTCCAGCAGGTCATGATCACGCTTAGTATCCATGCAGTGCCAAAATCCATCATGACGATACGCCATCAACTCTCCTGCTTGAGTAGCTTGTTCTAATGGCTCTCGCTCTAATAGCGTGGTATCACCTGCAATTAAGTCAAAAAATGCTGGCTCCAACACAAAATAACCCCCATTAATCCAACCATCATGCATTTGCGGTTTTTCCTGAAAACTAGCCACACGCTGACCATCCATTTCAAGCTCGCCAAAGCGAGCTGCTGGACGAACCGCTGACACAGTTACCATTTTCCCATGCTTGCGATGGAAAGCTAATAATGCATCCAAATTAATATCAGCAACACCATCACCATAGGTCAGCATACAGGTTTCGTTACCAATGAACGATTTCATACGCTTCACACGACCCCCTGTCATAGAGGAGTCCCCAGTATTCACCAAGGTTACCTTCCAATCTACAGGATCAACTTGATGAGGGGTTACATTGCCAGAGGCGAGATTAACAGTAAAGTCAGCATTTAGCGCGCGGTAATTAAGAAAATATTCTTTAATCACTTCCGCCTTGTAACCTAAGGCCACATAAAAATCTTTATGTCCAAAGCGCGCATAAGTTTGCATAATATGCCAAAGAATGGGCTTACCACCAACTGGCACCATGGGTTTAGGAATTACATTAGTATATTCGGCTAAGCGTGTACCAAAACCACCTGCTAGAAGGATTACTTTCATATGTTAATTCCAATCATAATTGATATCAATCAATGCCAAGCGCTCTACTTCATTTGGATTGTGGGCAATACTAGCAATGTTCAGCACTAAGCTTTGGTGTGTGTGTAACCCTCGGAAGCCAAACCAAACTCCTGGCGGTACAGTAATGCGCGCATAGTGGTTTTTGCCAATATCCTCAACACGAAATTCATCTACACCATCCGCATTAACGAAACGAAATACAAAGCGAACCTGACCTATTGGGACCACTAGATTCATTGTCATTTGTGTGTGACGCTTCCAAGCCTTTATTGCACCAGCAGATACCCAAGAAAAATAAGCCTCACCAAAGCCTGTGTAGCCCGCATCAGTTTGCTTCATAACATGCAACACATCCCCGCCTGAAGTCTCAATCTGCGACAATGGCGTCACTAAAATATCGTCAAGCTTCATTGCGCCCATGCCAGCCCATGTTTTTTAGCAATAGCTGTATAAGCAGCAATCTGCAAATTGGTGGTTAGGGCAATATGTACTGGTTGTTGATAATAAGCGCGGTACCATTCCGCTGTCATGCGAACTGTTTCTTCAAAACCCATTACCGCATGCCACTGTAAATAGTGAAGCGCCTTATCACAATTGAGTTTAAGCAAACCAGACTCATAAGGACCAGCTATAGATCCTGATACATCTTGCCAGCGCACTTGTTCCCAATACAAAGACATCTGCTGAACTAATTCTAAAACACTATGATTTTGCTGGGCTTGCGGCCCAAAATTGAATGGCTCTCCATGCAATTCAGACCGTTGAGACAACGCAATTGCAAGACTTAAATAACCACTCAATGGCTCCAACACATGCTGCCAAGGTCTTGTTGAATGTGGATTACGTAACTCAACCAAATTATCAGTTAACCATGCTTTTACACAATCAGGCACGATACGATGCGCAGCCCAATCACCACCTCCAATTACATTTCCTGCACGCGCAGAGGCTATGCGAACCTTACTGCTAGCATTGGGAAAATATGATTTTATGTAAGAGCGTATTGCCAACTCAGCAGCGCCTTTTGATGCACTGTATGGGTCAGGACCACCCATTGCGTCCGTCTCACGATAGCCCCACACCCACTCTATATTGTCATAACACTTATCGCTAGTAATAACCACTGCAGCACATTTTTTATCAAGCTTTCGCAAGGCTTCCAGCACATGCAGAGTTCCTAACACATTAGTCTGCCAGGTTTCCAATGGATCTTCATAAGAATTTTTTACTAAAGCCTGAGCGGCAAGATGAAAAACAAAATCAGGTTGCGCTGAAATAATTGCTTTTTGTAACTTCTCAGAATCCCGAATATCAATACGCAAATCAACAATGCCTTCTGATAACTTTGCTGTAGAAAAATGCGATGGCTCAGAAGGTGGATCAAGAGCGATACCAACAACCTTAGCGCCTAAATACTTCATCCAAGCAGTCAGCCATGCCCCCTTAAACCCCGTATGACCCGTGATCAAAACTGTTTTATTTTGAAAATTATTAAGCATTATTCAAACTCTCAACCAAAGTATATTTTTTATAAAGATAATTTAGAGCTTTTATAGGTATGTTGAGCAATCTTAATAAGAATGCTAAAGGCAAATAAGATATTGCAACCAAGTCAAACTTAATTACAACATTTAAAAGATATTTAAAGCTCATAAGCCCCATCATAGAAGGGCGTAATATAAATGATGCCCAAAGGTACATGGCATTAAATCTAGCTTTTGCACGCTCAACAAACGTCAAGTCCATTAAAGTAAGTTGATTAAGCAGTAATCCTATAATTTCCTCATACAGAATTTGCTCTTTTGTACTGCTACGTATTGTTGTCTTATGTTGTCTAAAATTATTTAGAGGCTCTGCAACATAAGCAACATCAAATTGCTTAACAATTCTAAAAAACAAATCCCAGTCAGCACAAACTTTGTAAAAGATAGTCATGCCCCCAGAAGACAGATAAGCCTGTTTTCGAAATAATGCTGCACTCAAATTTGGAATTACACAGGAGTTCAACAAAAAAAGACCCATTTCTTTTTTTGTGATTAGGACGTCATGCTGACACTTACGTTTAAAGCTATTTTCTCTAATCAGAAAATCATCACCAAGTAATTTCCCTCTCTCATCAATCATTTTGCTACGGCAATATGAAATACCGGCAGTCTGATTCTTATTAATTGATACTACCAACTTCTCAATCATCTGGAGGTCACATGAATCATCGCAATTAGCAAAAACAATGAATTCCCCTTTTGAAATTTCTACGCCTTGATTACTTACAGCAACCCAGCCACCGTTTTTCTCGCGAGTAATTAAATTTACTTTAGGATGCCCTACATATTTTTGCAAGACGTCAAAACTTGTATCTGTGGAACAGTCATCGATAACTAATATCTCAATATTATGATAAGTCTGATTAATCAAACTATCCATACGCTCTTCAAGGTACTCAGCATGGTTATAGCTAGCAACAATCACACTCACTAACCCATAGTCGATTACACCTTGCACTTAAATAACCCCTTAGATTTCATTTCTTGCAAACTTTCCTCATATCGATCAATCTGTACTTTTTCGGAGCTAACCCAGTTAACAAAGCTAGCCAATCCCTGCTCAAGTGAAACTGTAGGTTCAAAACCAAAAACGTTTCTAACTTTAGTAAGATCCGCAAAATTATGGCGAATGTCCCCTACCCTAAACTGACCTGAAACCGTCGTGGGTACTTCAATTCTTAATAATTTTTGCAGAGTTTTTGCAATGGTCATAACATCTGTAGGTACTCCAGATCCGACATTAAAAGCATCTACTAATAGCTTGCTATATTTAACGGCGCGGGCTGTAACAGAAACGACGTCATCAATGTATACAAAATCCCTACTCTCTTTGCCGTCTTCAAAAATATTTATTGAGCTTTTATTGCGTATACGAGTCGAAAAAATCGACAGAATACCTGTATAGGGATTTGCCAGAGATTGACCTGGCCCATAAACATTTTGATAGCGGAAGGCAATTGCAGATATTCCAAGCGAACGACTGACATTTAGGACCAATTGCTCTTGTGTAAGTTTCGTAACACCATAAATTGAACTTGGTCTAACAGGAGTTTCTTCGTCTGTAGCAATAAGTTCAGCACCAGCTCCACATGATGGACAATGAACTTCAAAGTCCCCACGCTCCATATCTTCTGAAAATCGCGAAGTTGGATATACATATCCATGTTGAGCGCATTGATACTTTCCCTCACCATATACTGCTCGTGAAGAGGCAACAACAATCTTTTTAACGGGAAATGATTTATTAGCAATTAAATCTAATAGCAATGCTGTACCACCAATATTTACATGAGAATAATGCTCAATCGCATACATTGACTGCCCAGTACCCGTTTCTGCGGCCAAATGAATAACTGTATCAATGCCATCTAAAGCAATAATTAAATCATCACTATTGGTAACGCTGCCTCGCATGAAATCAACAGCCGGGCTCAAACTACGAAACAGTGATGACGCCTCTGGAAAATCTCCATGAATTTGAGGTGACAAACTGTCAAGCACCCGAACTTTATAGCCGTCTTCAATTAGATGATTGGCAAGTCGAGAGCCAATGAATCCTGCTCCGCCTGTTATTAATATATGCCCACTCATGATTAAGGTATATTTTTTATTTTTTTAACAAAGTAACGATCAATACATAAAACATCAATGTCGGTAGACAAGAAGCACCTAACAGCATCTGATGGACTTTCAACAATTGGTTCGCCCGCCACATTAAAAGATGTCTCCAAGACCATCGGAATACCAGTTCGCTTATCAAACGCTTTAATTAAATCATAATATCTTTCATTAACATCCCTTGTTACCGTTTGAACTCGAGCGGTGTTATCTACGTGTGTAATTGCTGGAACTAATTTGGCTTTGCCTGGCTTGACATAGGCAGCCAAAAGCATAAAAGGTGATTCGACATTTAGCTCAAAAAACTCCGAACAACGTTCAGCAAGAACTGAAGGCGTAAATGGTCGAAAACTTTCCCTAAATTTAACTCTTGAATTAAGGATATCCTTCATGTCAGCACGACGAGGATCGGCAATAATACTTCTATTCCCTAGGGCTCTTGGGCCAAACTCACTCCGGCCTTGAAACCAACTTGTAATCTGACCAGACTCAATAGCACTTGCCATTAGGTCATACATAGCATCCAAATCAGAAAACTCTTGAATTTCAATGCTAGGGTCTGTTAAATAAGGCTTTAAAGCCTCTTTAACTGATGCTTCAGAATATAACTTGCCAAGCGAGTCCGTAATAGCTATGTATTTTCTTGGTTGACCCTTTAATATGTTGTATGCATATAGCGCCTGACCAACAGCCAATCCATTATCTCCAGGATTGGGGTGCGTGAAAATATTATCAAATTTAGATTTAATTAGTACCTGATAATTTGCAACGCAATTAAGCCCCACACCACCTGCAATACATAAGTTTTTGGAACCGGTCTTTTCGTGCAACCAGTTTGCAAGATGAATCATTACATCTTCAGTTATTTTTTGAGCAGCAAAAGATAAGTCACGCTCAATATTGGTGATCTCATTTTTTTTATTTCTTCGTTTAAAGCCCCTTAAAAAAGAACCGTATTTAGGTAGTTTATAAAGTACATTGATGGAATTGAAACCAGAACTTAAGAATGTCCAAATACTCTTAATATTCAAATCCAAACTATTAAATTTAAGTTGCATTTTCAGCTGATCATAATACCTAGAAGTTCCATATGGAGCCAAACCCATCGTCTTCCCTTCTTGATTGGTTTCAAATCCAACAGCCTTAGTAAAAGCCCCATAGATTCCTCCGAGACTTTGTCTGACAGGCACCTCATGAAGGATTTTAATATTTGTTCCATTTCCATAAGCAAGGCAGCCAGCCAATTGATCCCCGCCGGTACGTTCAAGAGGCACGCCCTGACCATCAATAACCATAATTGCAGCCTCCTCAAAAGGGGATGAGAGGAATGCTTGACAAACATGTGAAAAATGATGATCTGGAACGATAAACTCAATATTCGGATTCATTTCTGCAAAAAATTTTCGGGCACTTTCATTGTAGCGATAGCTATAAACAACAATATCAACTTCACTCAGATCAAAACCACCCTCACTTAACAAATAATTTAGGATAAGATGAAATTTTTCAAGTTTATTAAAATCTACATCTGTGTAGTCGCCATCAAGATCAAATGGTAAATCTAAATTATTCTTATAAATTTCTGGCGAATTTTTCCATCCAAAAGTTTCTAGGTCTTGTCTAGAAATTGGAAGTAATATGTCATTTTTTATACGCGTGAGACGCTCAAGGCTAGTTGCAACAACAATTACTCCATCAACACATAAGACGCCACTAAATCCATGCCCACTTGATGTGAAACTTAAAATTACATTATTTTTCATAGTTTTCTCAAAAATAAATAAAGAATAGATTTATCAAATATCATTTTTTACACCTAGCCAAAAAAAGCTCAGGCTCTGAAAAATATTCAGCTAGCAATATCAAACCTTCATCATCAAAATCCCACCATTTTGAATTTAGCAGCTCATCTATAATTTCAAGCTTAAAACGCCTTCTTAACACTTTACAAGGAGCGCCTACTGCAATTGAATATGGTGGGATATCCTTGGTTACTACAGAGCCTGCACCAATCACAGCTCCAATGCCAATCGACACCCCTGCCTTGACTATCACGCCATGCCCAATCCAAACATCTGATCCAATTGTGGTTTTAGGTAATTCTTCGAAAAAAATAACTTTATCAACTATAAATTTTGGCAATGGCTGTGAGTTATCATAAAAAATTGGACTTGTGCTCACCATGTGCGTGGGATGACTTGCCAATCCAATATGCACATTGCTTGCAATTGAACAAAAATTTCCAATTTCAGTATTACAAATAACGCTACCAGATTGGACATAACTATATGCGCCCAATTCTGACTTAATTAAAGCAACATCTTTAAATAAAACAGAATAACGACCCAAATGGGAATCCTTATCTATATTGACTCCGCTATAAATTACGCTAGTAGGAAATTTTTTACGGTTATATCTACGCAATACAATAGATTTAATCGAGGACAAAATATTCAATGCAATCCCTTTATATTTGGAAGATCTAGTAAACCATGAATGTAATCTATATTTCGCGATGTATTATTACCATCAAGTGGTCCAATGTATTTTTCCATTACTGACCTTTTAAGGAAGCCATCAAAACGAGAATGTGCGTTCTTGAAATCAACAAAAGCCTGCTTAAGCTCTGAGACCGTTTTAACAGTAACCAACTCACTCTTTCCATCGAATGGAGTATCAAGATACTCCTTGTCTTTTTTATAGTAGATCACAGGAATGCCCAAGCAAGATGCCTCAAACAATGTTTGTGAGTAAATCGATATATATAAGTCTGTATTTTGTAGGACATCCAGCATCGGCACCTCTCTTAACAGATTGATTTCCATATCAGGGAAATATTTTTTAACAAATGATTTGTATTGATCGAGCACTCCATTGGGTCTTACTTTAATGATGATTGAAAACAACTCTCCCTCATTTTTTAATTCTTTTAATGAAGTCAACACTTCATACATAAATTCAAACTCAACCGCCACATAACTATTTAAATCAAGTGGATTAAAACCAGACGCGCCTATGCTAATAACTGGCTTTATCCTGTCAACAAGGCGATTTTTTTTATTTAGGTTATTCATGTAACCATCCATTCTAGGATCACCCAAACAAATAACATGCTCGGCATTTTGATAGTAATTCTTTTTTGTTTCTACACCATAGCAATTGATATATGAAGCATATTTCGCCTCATCCCCAAATGTGGAAGGCATTAATCCATTAATAATTAAATAACTTGGAACGCCTTTGACTTTCAAAACACAATCTACAATTGTTTGAACTAAGCCAATGTTTGCAATCATTAACTCAAGATCAATAGGATGCCTTTCAATATAAGAAATTGTGCTATTTAAAATACGTAAGGCCTCAACAACTCTATACTTTATTTGGCGCTCAATTATTTTATAAACACCATCCGTAACATCTGCACCATCATTTAAAATTAATCGAGTACAACGTTTTTTTCTCAAATCAGCTAATAAGCTCTTTGCTCTTTTTTCAAAAGATTTATTACGGCCCCGAATAGGGATTAATCTTTGAAAAAAGAATTTCCTCCAACCTTTTTTGGCGACTAGTGAAGAGGTAACAATTCGCAAATTAGCATTTTTTAAAAGACCATCAATAATAGGCTTGCTTGGATGGTAAATTTGAGCATAAATCGTCTTTTTTCTTTTGTTGCTCAACATATCAAATGCAAAAGTAATGTTAGAGCAAGTCCATGTGATTATATTTCTAGCGACATTCTTTAATGATTTTGCATGAAGCGCATCGAACATATACTTATGAATATCAAAATAAAAGACAGCACAATTAGATATATTTTTTTTGTCTAACGAGTCAAAGGTTAATCCGGTATCGCCCAAAACAACTTTTAAAAAATCATCACTCTCGCCAACAAGAATTTTTTTATATTTTATTTTTTTCAATTGCTCAAGATTAGCTCGCAATCTCGCATAGTGTAGATACTCAGACCAGATCTCAATTCGAAATGCAAAGCCAAAAGGAACACCACTCTCTGTGAAAATATCTTTACCGTCCTCGTCGAAATGCCACTTTTTAAAGAAAGAATCCGCCAAAATATTGTTTTTTTGCATTTCTTCTGGCGCACATAAACTATCAATATAGAAAGCCTGACCACCTAGGCTTTCTATAAGATACTTTAAGCCAAAATCAAATGTTAGGATTAAATCCTCTTCTTGGTTAAATAAAGACTCACAGCCTCCCCACCAAGAATTAGACTCTAAAATTAGAATATGTCTATAAGATTTTTCTTTATTAATTAACTTCATTACTTCTGCGACTCAATGAAAAATGAACGGACAAATCTTGATTTAAATTTTTCTACCGCTACCAACCAAGGGAAAATTCATAGCACTATGAAAACAAGGAGATTTAAGCTGTAATCTTGGGCTAATTCTAAATTCGAAAAAATCCCACCACAAACCAAAGTAACATACACAATAAATAAAGCAATAAAATCAAGTATAACGAGGTCATTTAGATAATAATGTTTAAAAACACTGAACGTACCCAGGTCAAGTAGCACTTGAATCGAAACAAAACTTCCTAACCAGACAGTTAAATTTCCGTATTCTTCCAGACTCAACCTTCAGGCAATAATTATTCCGGTTAAAATATAACCTCTGCACGGAAAGTATTAACTATCTCTGAGTATTAAAATCTGACCTTTATAGATTTAAAACTCAAAACTCTCTAAGAAAACCTGCAAGCATTAGAAAGCGATTAGATGCGTAACGCCTCAAAGTGAAAAACCATCATCCACTATTAAATTTTGTCCCGTTATAAATTGAGAATCACCCGCCAACAAGAACATCAATGCTCCCACCACATCTTTAGCATCTAACATACCTTTTGAGGCGCATTTACCGTTGTACGCCGCGAGAAACTCGCCAGGTTGCCCAGCAGCCACTCCCCCGGGACTAAGTGAATTAATCCTAATACCTGTACCTTTAAAATACTGAGCAAAGTAACGCGTGAGTTGCTCAACTGCTGATTTAATTGCCGCATATTCAATTGGCATTGTCATTTTCGTATCTTTATAAACTTCAAACCGTGGGGCGATAGACCCGTAAATTGAAGAAATATTGACTACATTGCCATATCCTTGCTTTTTAAATGCTAAACAAAATTGCTGTGCAACGAGAAAATAACCTCCAAGATGCATATTAATGTTTTCACAAAAGTCTGTATAAGTCACATCCTCAAGTTTTTTTCCATAATTCTTATTGCGTGGGTAGGCATTGTTTACTAATGCATCGATACGCCCATATTTCTGCATTAAGTCAGAAATTAAAGCCATAACAGAGTCTTTGCTAGTAATGTCTAAATGAGCCGCATAAGCATTACCTTGACATTCTTCCGTCAGGAGTTGCGCTGCTTTTAAGTTGATATCTGCCACAATTGCAATACCACCCCTATCAGAGACGCCTCGTACAAAACACTGGCCGATATTACCAGCACCACCTGTGATAACGATTACTTTATTTTTCAACGCGTTTGATTGCATGTTAATTTTCTACAATAGATTTTATTACTTTCGCAGGATTACCAACTGCAACTGTAAATGCTGGGATATTTTTAGTAACAACAGATCCTGCCCCAATAACTGCATTTTCACCTATGGTGACTCCTGGCAAAATAATTGCTGCAGCGCCTACCCAACAACCCTTTTTCAAAATAATTGAATCATTCTCCGTTGGTTCTGGATAGCCTTGATCGTATATAAATTGACTTACATCAGAGAATTTATGATTGTTTGTATAAAAATGAACGCCTGGCCCAATTGAAACTTTATCTTCAATAGTGATGCTACCGCCACCATCTGCTGGATCCGCAAAAAGAAATGTACCAGGTCTAATCACCACATTATTTCCAATTGATATCTTAGAACACGCTACCGCATATGACCCTGGTCTAAATTCTGCACCTAGACCAAAATGCTTAAATTTATTAATACACAAGCTCTTCATGGTTGATTTAAAATGTAACCGCCAATGAGTTAACAATATATCTGGGCCGATACGATCTTCATTATTCCAGAATTTAATACGCGAGAATATTTCTGGAATGCTTAACATTTTGGCCGACCTTCTTGTTTACCCAATATAAAAAGAATAGTCATCACTTATTCCCTTCTATATTTAAAAAACATTCAGCAATCTTAAAATCCAGCAATGTGTCTATATCTATAGCTCGCTCAGCGGGAACATGTACAGCTTTTACTCGACCTTCGAAGGTCGAATTATGGGTCATCACAAACTCGGGGTTGGCTACATAACAAACCGTTGCCATATCGTAAACTACCGGTGCATCTTGGCGACGTGCAATAGATGACTGAGGCGGATTAACCAACTCTACTGATCCATCTGGATTTGTTTTTACCATATTAAAATAAGGGCTACGATGCGCATCGGTGACAGTAATGACCATATCTGCATTACCTTTTTCGTACTCATCTAAACAATTTTCAATATCCATCGGTAACCTTAGCGGTGCTGTCGTGGGCACTGACACCATTACTTCTGGCAATGCCCCTGTCGATTCCTTTAGGTAATTGAGTGCGTGTCGCCAAACCAACCATTCCGGGCTATTATCGCCTGCTAGTTCTGCCGGCCGAATAAATGGCACTTCCGCACCATACCGTCTTGCAACTTCTGCAATCCCGTAAGAGTCTGTAGAAACAATTACCCGATCAATCCGTTTCACTGCAAGTGCGTGCTCAATTGACCAAGCAATTAGTGGCTTACCATTTAGTGGGCGAATATTTTTCCCAGGCAACCCCTTTGATCCAGCTCGCGCAAAGACAAATGCAACAGCTTTCATGGATAAACCTTATTTTGCTGTATCTTTTCTATCTCAACCATTTGTCCGCCTGATTTTGTTGACAGTCGTGCTGCCTCGATAATTTCCATGACTCTCAAACCATCCTGACCGGTAATCAAGGGGGTTTTGTGTGTGTTGACACATTCGATAAAGTTTTTCCATTCCGCTTCATAACTTTCATCACGGTGATGTTGATGGATAAACATCAATTCCCATTCCTTTTTACCGGCTCCATAAAACAAAACCTCACCCGTTAAACCATTCCACCGCAAACTGCCTCTCTCACCAATAACGGTACAAAGTCTAGTCGTATCATGACGAATAAAATCTAGATTAACCGTTCCGATTAGTTGATAACCATCTAGTGCTGATGTAAAACCTAATATGAGGTGCGCTGTATCCTCAACATCAATCTCTAACATACTCTGACGGCTGAGCGTTGCTTTTACCCACTTTACTTCTCCAAATATCCAACGCAGATAATCAAATTCATGACTAAGCTCTAGTAGAGCACCCCCTCCGAATTCACTCTTTGCTGATACGCTTTGCCGATAATCGCTATCTGGTCGCCAATATGGTAAATACTGTCCAATTTCACAGCGCACCGATAAAACTTTACCAACAACATTCTCCCCCAATAAATCTCGATAGCGCTTCAATGATGGCAAAAACCGCAAGTTATAACCAGTTAGCAAAACCACCCCCTGCCTCTTGCATGTTTCAAGGAGTTTCGTAATTCCATTTAGCGAAGAGGATAAAGGTTTTTCTATAAATAGATGCACTCCAGCTTCTGCCAAAGCTTGTGCAGTAGCAATATGAAATGTTGCTGGACTAGCAATCACCGCTATATCTGGTGCAAAAGCAATTGATTCTTCTATGCTAGAAAAACTGCCATTTGAATACTCATAGACCTCATTGGTAGCCTGATGTCGATAGACCCTTATATCCGCATTAGGCAATAGCTCTCTAGCTAATCGCAAATGACGCTTGCCTATACTCCCAAGGCCCACAATAAGAATGCGATTAATCAAATTTAACCAACCTGCTCAGTACCTAAGTGTTGTTCTAACAACTGGATATCCCATAATGGGAGCTCTACCCCACCCCCAATAAGTGATTGGCGCGCTTTCTTTAAACCATCTCCAACAAAATTAAATAAATGTGCCGTTGCAACAGCATCAACTCGAGAGTCAGCAAGACCTGCTGCAAGATGAGTAGCGTTACCAACACCTCCTGCCAAAATAACAGGTTTAGCGATATTAGCAGGTAACAAATCGAGTAATCCTAAATCGTAGCCCTGACCAGTACCATCACGGTCCATTGAATTGAAATAGAGCTCACCAACTTCATTTTGCGCCACTTGCTCAATCCACTTAGCAGCTGACCCCGCAAGGCACTTACTGCCAGATTCTGACCAAACTTGATAGCTACCGTCTGCCGCAGATTTTATATCCATTGATGCAACCACACATTGCTGTCCAAATTCACTTGCCAACTTACTGATAAAACCATTATTTTCATACAGCGCAGAATTAACAACAATCTTGTCTGCTCCAGAACGAAGTAAGTTGCGTGCATCTTCAATCCTGCGAACACCACCGCCAGCCGCTACAGGAACAAAACAACTTTCAGTAAGCGACTTTAGTACGGCATAAAATTCTTCGGACTTTTTTTCTCCTCGCGTTACATCAAGAACAATCAGCTCATCAATTGAATATGAAATATGAGAGAAATTATAATTAGTCTGCAACCATTGCAAGCTTCCCACTTTCTGCAAGCGAAAATTTCTGCTCAGCATAAAGTGACCATTGTTACAAAGCAAAGTAAATATCAGGCGTTTTTTTAGCATAAATCTACTGCGCTAAAAAGTTTTTTAACAACATTAAACCGTTAGATTGACTTTTTTCTGGATGGAACTGAGTAGCAAAAATATTATCTTTCTCATAAGCAGCGAGAAACTCTACACCATAATTACAGATTGCTGGCTTACCACTTAATCCCAATGGCAACATACGGTAAGAGTGCACAAAATAAAAGTCGGCAGTTTGTTGCAGGCCTTTAAAAAGCCTTGCATCCGGCTGACTATATACCAGATCAAAACCAATATGTGGAATTTTATTGGATCCAATTTCTTGAGGCTTAAATTTATCCACTAGGCCTGGTATCAAACCCAATCCAGCAGTATCGCCATCCTCCGAACTACTAATACCCATCATTTGCATGCCTAAGCAAATACCTAGAATATTATTGCCTTTTATTTGTACAGCCTCAACAATAGCCTTATCTAGTTCTTTTTCTTTAAGTGCAATCATAGCCTTTCGAAATGAACCTACGCCAGGGAGTAGAAGTGAGTCGGCGCTCCTAATGTGATTAGGATCACCACTGACCCTAGGATTGCATCCCAAATACCGCAAAGCACTTTGCACAGACCATAAGTTACCCAGGCCATAATCAATTACAGTGATGTTTTTTGCGCTCATGACACTAAAAATTTTGGACTCCAACGCCCATCTATTCTCTCAAAAAGTTCTCGATTGGCGTAGCGATTAAGAACTGCATCAAACTCAGTCTGCGTCATTTGATAATAATCTAAATAGAGTTGCATGAATTCTTCAGGATAATGTCCATCATAAAGACGTACTAAATTAACTGCTTGCTCCCTATCCATAGCACCACGTCGCACTTCAATACAAGCATCCTGATTCGCTCGGCCAAAACCAAATTTCAGATACATCAGATAGGCATGCAAGGCATAAAGCGCTTGATCATTCTGCGCGAAGTTCGTAAAAGTGCCAGCATTTGAATCTTCTGCCTCTTTAAGGCCGCAATGTTCTTTGGCTATCAAATAATTTCTATAAGGATCCCAGTTTTCAAAGTATGACCAATGCGTGAGTTTTATATTACTTTTATTAACTTTCTCATCCGAAGGGTACTCAAAGAAATGTAATGCGGCTTTTGTTAACTTAGAAGCGTTTAATACTTTGTCGTAGCCCCCTTCAAGATAAACTTTTTTCTGATAACTAGTATCATAAATTGGATTTTTTAAAGTTTCTGTAGAACCGCCATATTCAACCTCACCGTCCTCACCATAAAAAATTAGATTGATATTATGTGCCATAGCCATTTTGATTGGTGCTGTGCTTATAGAAACAAGCCAACCATAGTATGGGAATCCCATTTCAATAAATCCAGTTTTATTGAGAACACGCATAGCCTCGTAATCAGGGTTAATAGAAATATGGTTATACCCACTCTCAACAAAAGCTCGTAAATTTTGATCGCCTAAAGAAAGTGCTAACGGTGGCGTAATGGTTACACATAGAGGATTCATGCCATATTTATGCTTAAGGTTATAAGCAACATACGACCCATCCTTACCGCCACTACAAGGCACAATGCAATCAAACTCCCCATCATTACGACGATACTTATTTAGAATATTTTCCAGCTCAACTTGTCTTGCCTCCCAGTCAACATTTTTTTTCGATTCACTCCACACGCAGGCATTACACCAGCCTCTTGTATCAAATTTAATGCGGGGTCGAGTAGACATACTTAAACAATTACTACACCAACATAAATTTTTTAAAGTAGCTTTTATCTGCATTTATTTCACTTCCATAAGTTTCAAATTTTGTTAGCTGCAAGCAAATCATCAGGCCGACCAACATCTAGCCAAGGCTCATGCATTGGGTATGCCACCGTACGCTGCCCTTTAGCTTGTAATCGTTCAAATAAAGTAGGCATATCACATGGCTCATCGGTAGTTAAAAGGCCTAAGGCTGCCGGGTTTAGCGCGTAAACACCAGCATTAATATGGCTGCGAGCGATGGGTTTTTCTTCAAAACCAATAATTTCAGCACCTCGAGTTTGCACAACGCCAAAGGGATGCTGCCATTCGTGAACACGTACAGCCATAGTTGCAGCAGCAGCGTGTCGAGTATGAAAATCGAGCAGCTCACCATAACGAATATCAGTAATTACATCACCATTTGTCACCACAAATGACGAATCTGGCAAAGGGCTTAGCAAGCCAAGCGCGCCGGCAGTCCCCAATGGTGATTTTTCGTTTGAGTAATCTATCTGCACACCTAAACGCTCACCATTGCCGAAATACTCTTCAATCATGTGTCCTAGATAATGGATAGCAAGCACAAAATGATTAAAGCCCTCTAACTTGGCTCGCTCAATAATGTGCTCTAACATCGGTTTCCCAGCAATAGGTAATAAAGGTTTTGGGCAATTTTCCGTGTGAGGAAGTAGCCTTGTACCCATACCACCAGCCATAATAACCATCAAGTTAGGACGTGTAGGTGGTGTAGTGATTTCATCCCACAAATGCAAACCAACAATATGATGCTGCTCATCGACTACAGGAATTTGCTGAATCTTATTGGCTACCATCAACTGCATCACCAAATCACGCCCCATCTCAGGTGGCACTACCAAGGCATTGCGATTGATTATGCTAGTTAAGGGACTACTAAGATCAAGCCCTTTGAGTAAACCACGTCTGATATCGCCATCAGATATGGTTCCTTCTAACGCACCGGTTTCTTTGGCTACCAAAACAATTTTGATGGAAACTTGATCAAGGTTACGAATAGCTTGACCAATGGTGGAATTGGCGGACAATATTGCTCGACGCCAAATTTGTTCAGATGACTTCATTTTTATAATATTTCTCGTAACAACTCAAAGGCCTCTGCAGACTTGAACCCTGATGCAGATCCTCGTAAAGTGGCCAATGCCCTAATCGATTCATGACTACGCGGAAACGGGAACTTACCTAACTCCGATGCATAAATGTCCATGGCTCGCAATTTATCAGCGAGGTATGACTCTATATTAATAAACACATTTGGTCGAAAGGCTTGACTAGCTCCCAACCCAAAATCCGTTTCTGAAAGGGTTTCATAAGCAAGTACACGCCTTACTGATGGGTAGCGAAACCATTTTGTACAACTTGCCACTGCATCAAACACCACCTTGTGATCTGTATGAACATCTGATGGGTGAGGCACAAATACCACCTCTGGTTCAAAGGTTTTAAAAACATTTGAAATTGCAGCTACTAAATCACTCATCGGCACTTGGTCAAGTTGCGTTGTTGGAAAATTCAGCTCAAAGACTGAATCAAAATCAAATAATGCTGTGATGCGCTTAATTTCGTCAGCGCGTTGCTCGATTTTCCCATTACTCCAACCTGCTGCAGAGGTAATTCCAGTAACAATCAACCAAGCCACTTTATGACCTTCGGCCTTTAGGCGTAGCAGGGTGCCCCCAACACCCAGCACTTCGTCGTCAGGGTGAGGCGCAACACACAATATAGTTTTAAACACTAAAGACTTCTCTTTTTTCATTTAACGGATCTTCTGGTTTTTTAACTAACCCTGAGAAATCCGTGTTCTTCAGCAGTTGCGCTGCCATAACGGAACTATTACCGTCACCGTATGGATTTACGATCCTTTGAAGGTTAGCTTGAAAGTCATCACTTAAAGCAGCTTGTATTGCGTTTATAATGTTCTCATAAGTTCCATCTGTAAAGATTACATTTGATCCGCCAAGTCTTCCACGTTGACGCGCACCAACATTTATAGCGGGCAATCTCAATGATGCGGCCTCTAGCAATCCAGCAGATGAATTACCAACAATCATTTTAGAATATCGCAAAAGATTAACGAACTCACAGCGCGGGAGATTCTGATAAAAAGTTACTTCGTTTTTTAGTGATAGTTGCTCTATAACCTTATGTATTCTAAAATTTCCTGGGTCAGTGTTTGTTCCACCCATGCACACATGGAAACCCTTATCTACAAGAGCTAGCACTGAATTTCTAATAAATCCTTCACTCGACTCCAGTTCCTCAGTAATGGGGTGAAAAATGAAAGTCGCCAACGGGTTTTTATAGGCGTGTTCATTTGCTCCCATTTTTTTCAGTACGCTCAATATATCCATCACAGGCTCTTGAATAAACTTGTCAAGGGCAACACTTCCAATCAGAAAAATTCTTGCCTCTGGCTCCCCTAAACTGATTAACCTGTTTTTATGCTCTATAGTACTAACAAAATGGGCAGATGAAAGCTTGCTCGTGGCGTGTCTTATAGGGTTATCTATATGTCCATCAGTGGCATGATCACCCCCAAAGAAATGTACCGTAGGTATGCCTAAAAATAAACCAAGCATTCCACCAATCAGAACATCTTCACGATCCCCCGCGTATATAATAATATTCGGAGCAAAGCTCTTAACTATATCTATACTAGCTGAAAGCAATACGGATGCCGTCTTAAGTCTTGATGAAACACTATCAGCGCTTATTAATGTTTCCAGCTCTGCCAATACTTTTAATCCATCATCATGTATGCTTGACACGGAATATCCATAGGCAGGCGAAAGGTGGGCGCCTGAAACTAGTAACTGCAGATTCACATCCGGATCAGATTGCAGCAACCTATAAAGGTTGCTCATTAAATCATATTCAGATCGAATGGAACTGATTGCTAGAATTTTAAGCATATCTAAAACACATCAGATAGGCACATTTGCCTATTAATAATAGATGGCACGAATTCTTTATTAATCCGAACTCCACCAAATTGGTATTCGAATATCATAGAATCTCGTAATTGCGTGTTTTCATTGCTAATTAAGATATTAATGTATTTACCATAAGGTATTTTTTTTAAATCATCCTCTTTCTCGAAATACATTACATCTATGGCATCACCGAATTCTTTGTAAAGTAGCCCATCATCCCATAAATATTTAGCCCCAGGTCTCGACATTCTCCACATTAGAGTTTTCTGATCTTGAAAATTCAATTTGTATGCCTTTTTTGACAATAACATCGAAATTGTGCTTTCCTCAAATAATTGTTCTGTGGTGATTCTTGCAACATAGTCAGTAGGCGGAAGCGCCCAATTTAATCTTTTCTTAAATCCAGGAGTTGACAACTGATTGGGGAATCCCATTACAAAATCGACACCCAGTTTAGCTGCAACCTCATAAGTATCCCCAGCCAATTTTTGAAATAACCCATATTTTCGGTGACTCTCAGCAACCATGGTCGTCATTGACAGGTATGAATTAATCACCTGAGTGCCGGACCAAAGTGGCATGGATATGATTGCATAATGGCCAATCAGACGATTCTCTTCGTAGCAAAGCGTAACAATAGGCTCATTGTTTGGATTTTTAATGTACGCCCAATCCCACAACTCTCCAATCTCTTTTTGAGAAAAACATTCTCTAAAAAGTCCATTAATCTTAACTTTATGTTTCAAAAGTTCTTGCTTGTCACATATAGATATTATTTCCATCAAGAAATTAAACGAAATATTTCTATTTCGTTTCCAATCTTATTTATATAGCAACTAACCGGAATAATTATCAGTTTGACGATTTGATTCATCGTGAAATTCCTCCCACATACAATGTCGACCCCGATATGAAACCAGGCCCATCCATCAAATAGTTAATTGCTATTGCAACATCTTTACTAGTCACTTCGGATTTGTAAGCCTGTTTAGCATGCATATAATCTATTTGTGATTCAGTTAAATGCTCAGTCATTGTTGTCATTACAAGGGCAGGTGCCACACAATTTACCCCAATGCCAAATCTAGCCAACTCAATAGACATTGATTCACTAGCATGCTTAAGAGCGGCTTTAGTTGCCCCATAAATAATCTCACCAGGTATATTCAACTCTGCAGCAATACTTGTAACATTAATAACTAAAGGATTTTCAGCTCTAGTCAATGATTTCAACAATAATTTAACTAAATATAATGGTGCAATACAGTTTAATGAAAAAGCCTCAGAAGCTAGTTTAGGGTCTAATTTAAATACTGGTGATGTTGGCATAATTCCAGCACAATTGACCAGTGTATTTATCTTCATCTTATTAATCCCGCTGTCTTCAATTATGGTTTGTACAGATTCGAACTCTAGAAGATCACAACATAGATGTGTATATTTTGGATTACCTAAAAAAAACTCTTGAGGCTTTCGATCTAGCCCGTAGACATAGTGATCGGAATTTTCGGCAAACAGCTCCTCACATAGTGCTAAACCTATACCTGATGACGCCCCTGTAATAAGAGTAACCTTTGACAATTTTCTCTCCTAATAGTTTGTGGCATGCGCTCGATTTGCCTTTAATTCCTTGCATGACCCAACGAAGCAAGCCATATTCAGCACGGGTGCCAGTGATAATGCAAATTTTACGGTTCATAGCTCAATCAATTCATCTGCCGAGAAATTACGAGTCGCTTTGCATCTAATAACTTCATCCCATCGCATTGGGCTGATACCATTACCTGGTCGCTTAACGATAAGATTACTATCAGAGAAAGACTCGCCCATCTTAATAGGCCGTGAAGCTACTATACTTTTTCTAGCAATAAGAATGTTCTTCTGTTCACTCTTGCTAGGCTTCTTAACACCATCACCCAAAGCCTGCTCCACATGACGAATTGCCTTCACCATCATCTTAAGCTCATCAGGTTCTAAACTTGCTTTATGATCGGGCCCCTCCATAGTGCAATCAAGCGTGAAGTGCTTTTCTATGACACATGCCCCCATTGCAACTGCAGCGATGGGCACTTCTATCCCTCGTGTATGGTCTGAATATCCAACCTTTACTCCAAAGGTAGCACTAATTGTATGCATAGCACGTAAGTTAACCTCATTTATTGGACATGGATACTCTGTTGTAGCATGCAACACGGTAATTTTTTCTTTTGATGCACCCGCCTTTACTAACACTTCCAAGACATCCTGAACCTCATCAAGATTGGCCATGCCTGTCGAAAGAATCACCTCTTTACCGAGACGGCCTATATGTCGCAAATAAGGTAGATTGGTAATTTCACCGCTAGGTATTTTAAAAATTGACATTTGCAATGAATTTAACAAGTCTATGCTGTCATGATCAAACGGTGTCGATAAGAACATAATTTTCTTGTCTTTACAGTAATCAATCAAAACTCGGTGTGCATTTTCATCAAGCTCCAACTTCTTAATCATGTCATACTGCGATTCATCAGTTGAAGTAGTGTGCATCTGATAATTAGCCTTTTGCGCAGCCTTACTCACCAACTTATCCGCTTTGAATGTTTGAAACTTTACAGCATCCGCCCCCGCCTCAACTGCAACATCAATCAGTCTTTTTGCTAATTCAAGAGAGCCATTATGATTAACGCCCGCTTCGGCGATGATGAAAGTCTTATTAATCATAGTAATTATTACCTTTGAAATAAGCTTTATCTTCGATATTTTGACGAATTACAAGTCCCATACCAATCAAACTCTCTTTTCCTACAATAGTTCCCTGTTTAATAATACTGCCGCTCCCCACAAAACTTCCAGAGCCAACTACGACATCGCCATTTAGAATTGCGCCCGTAGAAATATGGCAGCAATCCCCCACTCGAGCATCATGTTCAATTAGTACGCGACTGTTAATAATGCAATTATTACCCACACTAACACCAGCATTAATAATAGCGCCATGCATAACAATAGTCCCCGCACCCAGCGTGGCGTGGCGTGACACATATGCAGTAGGTGCGATGATAATCGGCAATTGAAACCCAAGCTCTACTGACTGTTGATAAAGGCGTATACGTTGTTCTGCGGTTTTTATTTGCCCAATCGTTACTAAAGCGTATTGATGGATTTTGGCAAGTGCCGGCAAATCACTGTCTGTGCCAATTACCGGATAGCCTAAATGTTGTGCATATTGCTGTTCTGGCAAACCTACCAACCCAGCAATTTGAAAATGACCTTGTTGCTCAATCACATCAATACATGAATGAGCATGCCCACCAGCCCCAATCAAAATTAAACTAGGCTTAATCATAATGCTGACGAAACCAGATTCGAACTACTAGGGATATTAATTAAACACCTTGTGAGAAACTGCGCCGTAGTCAGGTCCATGCGAGGACAGTCTTTAAAAGGCGCCAACTCATGCATTAATGTCCAAGCAGGACGAGTCATAAAACCCGCATCATTAGTGACTTTTAATATAGCATCGCGCTGATCTGAAATATTTAGATCTAGCAATATAGTCTGTAACCAATAATTACTCAGACAGTGCGGGAGTTCATTAATTAACTTAATTCCTTCCACTTGGGCAAAAGCTGACTTATAACTTGCGAATAACGCCCGTTTGGCAGCAAGCTTGTCAGGCAATTGCTCCAACTGCGCACAACCCAAAGCGGCATTCAGGTTTGGTAGGCGGTAGTTATAGCCAATTTCGTCGTGCCGAAATTCCCATGGGTGGGGCAACTTGGCGGTAGTGGTTAAATGTTTAGCACGGCGTGCTAACAAAGAATCATTTGTCAATATAGCGCCGCCGCCGCCGGTAGTAATGGTTTTATTACCATTAAAACTAAGTATGCCCACCAGGCCAAAAGTACCTGTGTGTTTGCCGTGGTAAAAACTACCTAAAGATTCAGCCGCATCTTCTACCACTGCAATATTGAAATCATGGGCAATGGCCATCAAGCCATCAATATCAGCAGGATGGCCAAAGGTATGCATCGGCACCAGTGCACGTATCACCCTTCCAGTTGTTTTATTAATACATTGACCCGAACGCTGCTCAGTATGGCCAATTAAATAGTTATGGAGTTTGGCAGTATCTACGCCTAATGTACTTTTCTCACTATCTACAAAATGAGGTATGGCGTTACAGTAGGTTACAGCATTTGTAGTGGCAATAAAAGTAAGTGTGGGCACAAGTACTTCGTCACCTGCCTGTACTTCAGCAAGCTTTAAAGCAATATGCAAAGCAGCCGTGCCGTTGACCACAGCCACAGCATGTTTGGCTCCCGTATAGTTAGCTAAATCTAACTCAAAGCGATCAACAAACTTGCCAACTGACGAAACAAAAGTGGAATCTAAGCACTCTTTTAAGTACAGCCATTCATTTCCATTAAAGCTGGGCTCGTGCAGTGCAGCAGGACCCTCTCCAACAACAGTCCGAATGGCGGCGACAACCTGATTTGCAAGTTGGGTCATATATTGTAAATGTCAGCCTTATAACCACGCAGGTTATCATGCTGGGTAAACCACTCCGCCGTTTCAATTAAGCCACGCTTAAAGCCATCTCGCCCAGCATAATTTGGCTGCCAGCCAAACAATTCAGCGGCTTTAGTGTTGTCAGCCCATAGGCGATCAACCTCGGAATTTTCTGGACGCAGACGCTCTTCATCGATTATGATCTCAATTTGAGTATTCATTGCGTCAGCAATAAGTTGTGCTGTGTCACCGATTGAAATTTCGAAGTTACTGCCTAAGTTAACAACTTGACCTAACCCCTTCTCAGAATCTAGCGCAGCAATAAAACCCGCTACAGTATCTTGTACGTAGTTGAAATCGCGTGTAGGCGAGACAGCTCCCAATTTAATTTGTCGTTTGCCGTTTGCAATTTGAGTAATGATGGTTGGAATAACGGCGCGGGCTGACTGACGTGGCCCATAGGTATTAAATGGTCGCACGATAACTACTGGCAGGCCGAATGATGCATAAAAAGAATAAGCCAACTGGTCTGCAGCAATCTTAGTAGCAGAGTAAGGGGACTGCCCCTGAAGAGGGTGTTCCTCAGAAATTGGCACAAAACGCGCGGTGCCGTAAACTTCGCTAGTGGAAGTATGTATCACTCGCTTAACCCCTAGCTCACGGGCAGCTTGTAAGACATTTAATGTGCCTTTGACATTAGTGTCAATATAAGTATCGGGTGAGTGGTAGGAGTAAGGTATAGCGATGAGTGCAGCCAGGTGTAAAACAGCATCGCAACCCTTCATAGCCTCTTTGACGCCATGCGGATCGCGAACATCCCCTGAAAACACCTCAAAATTGCCTTTTATATCTGAAGCGCAATGATCAAGCCATCCCCATGTGTTAAAAGAGTTATACATAACAAAGGCGCGGACGTTATATCCTTGACGTACCAACACATCGGTCAGATGGGAGCCAATGAAGCCTTCGGCACCAGTTATTAGGATGGTTGATCTTTTTGTTGCTTTCATTTAAATAAATTCCAATTTAAACCCGTACCTCGTTTGACATCTTGTGTCAATGTCCTGCCCAGAACTACATTTAAATATTTAATTGGCAAACCCAAACCAGGGCGAATCGCTCTCACATTTTCCTTGGTAAGCACATCCCCTGCTTTCATATCTTGCACAACATAAAGCGAGCGCCTAAATACAATTGATTTTTTCTCAGCTTCAGTAGCGCCATAAAATACCTTTCCTAGAGCTTGCCATGCACGTTCAGACTCAACAACCAGTTGCGCCATCTCGGTGGGCTCCATTGAAAACGTGCTATCCACACCACCATCCTCGCGGTTAAGGGTAAAGTGCTTTTCAATGATGGTTGCCCCTAACGCAACGCTGGCAACTGAAACTCCGACACCCATGGTGTGGTCGGATAAACCAACCTCACAGTTGAATAATTCACGCATATGCGGAATAGTTAAGATGTTAGTATTATCAGGGCTAGATGGATAGGTGCTAGTGCATTTTAGCAGCATCAAGTTATTGCAACCAGCTTCTCGGGCCGCGCGTACAGTGTCATCTAGTTCAGCAATACTTGCCATTCCGGTAGAAATGATCATTGGCTTACCTGTAGCGGCAACTCGTCGTATTAATTGTAGATCTGTATTCTCAAATGATGCAATCTTGTAGCACGGCACATTCAAACTTTCCAAAAAGTCAACAGCCGTATCGTCAAAGGGTGTGCTAAAGGCGATGATACCGAGCTCGCGTGCTCGTTCAAAAATCGGCTTGTGCCATTCCCACGGGGTGCATGCCTCAGCATATAGCTTATATAGCGATTTGCCCGCCCAAAGACTTTTCGGGTCGCCAATATGAAACTCTCTCTCATCCAAATCCAGCGTCATGGTGTCTGGGGTGTAAGTCTGAATCTTCAGTGCATGCGCGCCGGACTTTGCAACTGACTCAACAATCTCTAAAGCACGTTCGAGTGAATTATTGTGATTACCAGACATCTCCGCGATAACGAAAGGCGGATGACTCGCACTGATTTTTCTACCGTCAATAGTAATTTCTTGACTAACCATTCTTAACTTTCTCAGATTTAATAAGATAGCAATGCCCTTGAATTTCAAAAAATGTTGGAAATCTCTCGGAATCGACCACTCACAGGGAGTTAAATTGTTCCGCTATGGATTTATTGATATCAATTCTGCTATCTGTCGGTGTTCTCTTTTTCATATCGCTCTGGCTCACCAGCCTGGATAGTTGAACGTATATCGCCAAAGTGAGACAACACATAGAATGTCCCGTACCTATTTGGCTGGATGCATCCGTTCAGAAGACAACTTTCATTTACAGAGTCTTTATATGCAACTGCTGAAAGCTCATCGTTTTTCCATTAGGAACCATGTAATATCGTCTTGAGGAAAATTATGGTCTAAATGGTAAACAAAACCATAATCCAGTAATTTCATTTCTGGGTGATTTGCCATGATTTCACCTGCAAAATCACGTTTAAATAATCGGTCAGCATGACCTCGATAGGGAATTGCCACGGGAGAAGTATTGTAATACTCGGCCACCAATAAATAACGGCCAGTAGCAGCAACTAACTTCTCATAAATTTTTTGCAATTCATCTGGATTGATATGAATAAGCACACCTTTAATGAGGGTCAAATCCCAGGTATGCTGAGGATTAAAGTCAAATATTGAACATTTGTATACATGTTCCGAAGGAATCACTTGCTCCAACTGAAGAGCTGCATCAACATTTATTTCAATAGCATGTTGTACCTGGGTAGGATACAAGAGTTTAAGTGCTTTGAGATTCATACCAATATTGGCACCAAACTCAATACAGCTCTTCAAACTACTTGTAGCACGCAAGGACTTAGCAAAAAAATTCAAATTTGAGGCTAATAAAACGTCGCCCTGATTACGTTTGCTATATTCAGTACCAAAATCACCCGCCCAAAAAGCTTCTTGCTCGGTTTTAAATATCATATTGATTTCCTGTTTTAAATTTTTGTAGCTTTATTAATTATTGAATGATAAATGAGCTCTGCGCGCATCCAATCTTCTGGCGTGTCAATATCGACAGCTCTCCAACTTGGAATTACATAACCTAGACCACCGATATGAATATTGGGATTAGATAACCAAGCGTCGGCCCTTCCCCAATAAAACTGACCCGCATCATAATAGGCAAGCTCTAAATCTTGTGTTCGTATTTTTTCAAATTCCGCGTAAAACGGTTGTAACTCGCCATTACTCAAACGTTTTAGCGCGCGCTGAATCGCCGACGGATATTCAGCAACTGGAAAACAATAATCTGCTTTACTTTCAACTAATCTTCCAAGTGCACTAGTTAGATCATCAATCTGAATGAGTGGCACACCAGGGTAAATGCAGCATACATTATCAAATTTCCAACCTAGGTCTCGGCAGACTGCAACTGCATGCGCAATTACTGGGACGGTTGCGGTGTAATCGTTTGCCAATTCAACTGGTCGTAAAAATGGAGTTTCAGCACCCCATTCATTTGAAATCTGAGCGATTTCTTCATCATCAGTGGAAACGACAATATGCTCAAAAAGTGCTGATTCTTTTGCTGCAGAAATAGCATATGCAATCATAGGTTTACCGCAGAATATTTTTATGTTCTTGCCGGGGATGCGCTTACTAGCACTGCGGGCAGGAATAATCGCTATATTCACGCGCCCACCGCCTTGCGAATCAGAGCTACAACCTGATCTTGTTGCTCCTCTGTCAATCCTGGATATAACGGAATGCTAATAGCCTCAGAATAATACTGCTCGGACTGAGGGCAATATCCAGAAGTGAAGCCCATTTTTTCATAATACGGCTGACGGTAAACGGGTATGTAATGCAAATTTACCAGTATTCCCGCCTCACGCAATTCTTCATAAACTTGGCGTTGCGTTTTGTTAATTTCGGCCAACCTCAACCGAATAACGTAGAGGTGGAAGCCAGAATAGCCGTCTGCATGCTGATAGGGGGTAAGTAGGGGCATCCCGGATAACATATTGTCATAACGCTTGGCAATGGCATGGCGCATGGTGACAAATTCTTCCAACCTCTTTATTTGACTGATACCCAAAGCAGCTTGTATATCGGTCATACGATAGTTATAGCCCAAGTCTATCTGCTGGTAATTCCATATTTCTTGGGGTGGACGCGCTTGCATCTCTTCTGCTGCCCCACTAATACCGTGACTACGAAGTAAGCGAAGATGTTTGGCTAAATTAGCATCATTGGTCATAGCCATACCCCCCTCTCCGGTTGTGATAATTTTGACTGGGTGAAAGCTAAACACAGTGATATCGCTAAAGCTGCAGTTCCCGATCGGTTCACCTTGGTATTTGCCGCCAATAGCATGCGAGGCATCTTCTATGACTTTAAAGCCGTATTGTTGGCTCAGCTGATGGATGCCCGCCATGTCGCAAGGTTGGCCACATAAATGCACGGGAATCACAACTTTGGGTAGTTTGCCAGCCTTTTCTGCCCTAGCCAGCTTTTCCTCAAGGCACTGAACGCTCATGTTGTAAGTTTGGGCATCAATATCGACAAAATCTACCTCCGCACCACAATACAGTGCGCAATTTGCGCTAGCAACAAAGGTTATTGGTGTGGTCCAAACGATGTCACCTTTACCAACACCCAACGCGAGGCAAGCAATATGTAGCGCACTGGTAGAGCTATTCACTGCCACAGCATATTGTGCACCACAGCGGATAGCTACTGCCTTTTCAAAGGCCCCTACCGTTGGGCCTTGAGTCAAAAAATCTGAGCTCAATACAGTAATTACCGCATCGATGTCAGCCTGGTTTATATCTTGACGTGCGTAGAGGATCATATTTGTAATATCTCTTTGAGAATTAATTAATAAATGGAGTAATCAGGCCACGTAGCAATTAACTTTAAATATTTTTCATCAACGAGTTCAGTATTTTCTCGATAAATAGGGTCACTACCTGTATGCTCTTTATATGTCACAGCATTAATAAAATCACTGGAGCCATCTAATGTTATTGTTGTAATATCAATGAATTCTTTAGCGATATTAAAAAAATCTTTTTGATAGTTCTCAAGACTCATTAATTTACCTTTACCTTTTTCAAACCAATGTAAATTACGAGCTGGCACATGGGTATAATCGCATCCAACTAGATATATATGATCAAATCCCATATAAATAGCCAATAAAATTGCTGTTCTTAAGGAACCATGAAATGCATTTATTCGATAACTAATATAATCAGACGGCAACCTAGAGTCATACAAATCTTTAAACAAGTAGGTGATATTTTTGTCATTTAAGACAGGGTAATTACTAAGGTTAATAAAAAATTCTTTGTTTGGGTTTTTTTTAATCACTTCTCTGTAAGCTATTTGTAACGAGTTTTTTATATAACTTTTCGTACCTATTGTAGTTTTCTGATAAGGATAAAACCACCACGGCTCAGGAAGCATTAAATAACTAGAGTCAAGCTTATTAAAGTCATTATGAAATGGCATAAATGCAAGAGATATAGTCTTTTTCCCGGAAAATGCAGCTAAATCAAACCACTTAATACTAACTCCACCACCCATTACATAACAGGTTTCGCCTCGGTGTTTATCCTTAAATCGATGAACTTTCGAAAGCAGTGGTTTTGCAATGGGCACCAGCAACTCTTTAAATATTTTTTTCATTAAGATTTTAAATACCAATAATATTATTGTAGGTACTCTGAGCGACAATCTTTCCACCCTCTAGCTTGATGATCACATCACATTTTTTTAGAGTAGTGAGGCGATGTGCAACAATAAAAAGGGTAAGGTTCTTACTTAATCCCTCTATAGATTGCATAACAGCTTTTTCGGTTTCGTTGTCGAGTGCGCTAGTAGCTTCATCAAAAATTAGTACGTCGGCCTGCTTGTATAAAGCTCTTGCTATTCCAATCCGCTGACGCTGTCCACCACTCAGGCGAACGCCGCGCTCACCAACAGTCGCACTATATCCCTCGGGGCGGCTTTCAATAAAATCAGCAATCCTTGCTTGTTGCGCCACTTTACGAACCAGATCCAGGCAAATTTGGTCAGGTGCAATACCAAATGCTATATTTTCTGCAATGCTGGCATCGCTCAAAAAAATGCTTTGTGAAACATGAGCAACGTTACGTTGCCACGCGCGTTGATTGCTTTGATCTAGAGTGTTACCATCAATAATTATTTTGCCTCGGGTAGGCTGAAGCAGCCCCATCAATAAATCCAGTGCGGTGCTCTTTCCGCTGCCGGTACTGCCAATTATGCCGACGCGTGCACCTTTGGAAATTATCAGATTTACACCATCAAGCACCCACGGTGAATTTCCATTGTATTGAAAACCAACATTTTCAAATCGAATGAATTGACTTAGCACAAGGGGTTCGGGCTCCGGCAGGCTTGCCTGTGTTGGCAGTGGTTGATCAAGCAAGGCTAGTACATCAGTCAACACCGCTCTACTTCCCACCACAACCGACCAATTACCGAAGAGCTGCTGCATGAGAGGTAATAATCTTTGGGCACCTAATGCAAGCACGGCCAGTATTGGCAACGCCGAAGCTATGCCTCCTGTGCGGTGGCTTAAGGCCAGCACAAAAGTAGCAATTAGCACCATACCCAGTGCTTCCATTGCATAGCGCGGAGCTTGACTGATGAATGCATTTTCACCACCGGCACGATGCAGCTGAAGTATGGCGTTGCGATACACATTACAGTAAATCCTTTGCGTGCCATCCAGTAAGACATCACGAATTGCACCAAGCCCCTCTTGGAGCGCTTTAACTACCTGCGTTTGCTCACGGGCAATACATTGGCCATTATCTACTAAGCGCCTGCGTGTGTAAAAAGCAATGACTAAGTAAGCTATGCCAAAACTGATCGTGGCAAAAATGGCTACCATCGGGTCGATAATTAGGAGTGTACCTATGATGGATAAAAATAATACAGTGGAAGTAATGACGGTCACTAGAGATATCAACACACTGGTGGCTGCACCTACTTTTTGTGTAATACCACTAATAATTTCACTACTGCTGCCTGCTATATGGACAGAGTAGTCCTGATAAAGCGTGCGACGGTAGACCTCGATACTGATGTCTGCGCCGATGACGTTGCCAAGACGGATGCTGACCCTTAATAAAAGCAAACGCAGCGCACCCGCTATGATTGCGGCAACGGCAAAGCCTATGGTGAGTGGAAAGACGAGTTCCGCTCCCGATGTAATACCTAGCGTGCGAACCAAGCCAGCAAAAAACGGTGAGGCAAACACCTTTTCTGGCTGAGTAAGGATGCCGATGAATGGCAAAACTGCCCCTAAACTAACCACCTCAGCCAATGAGCTGAGCACTGTCAAGCATAGCAATATTACAAACTGCCCACGGCGGCGCGGGCTGATATGGTTCCAGAGACGTTTTAATAATATTGTTATAGGTTGCTGCATCTATAAATTTTTATGAAAAATTAAAATACCAGCGCATATTTTTTTCAAAGTTCTCGTTGCTTTCCAGCTCAAATAGAAACTGGCTTTATCTACTTTGGCATAGCAAGTGGCCACATCTCCGGCGCGCCTTGCCGTAAGTTTTATAGGAATAGATTTACCACTTTCATCCTCAAAGGCTTTAACTATTTCAAGCACACTACTACCTTTACCCGTGCCAAGATTAAACATGTGCAAACCTGATTGCCGCTTTATAAAACTCAAAGCTGACAAGTGTCCTTCGGCAAGATCCATTACATGAATGTAATCTCGCACACCAGTGCCATCAGGCGTATCATAGTCACTTCCGTATACATTAAGATACGGTAATCTACCCAAAGCAACCTGAGCTATATACGGCATAAGGTTATTTGGCAAACCCCTTGGATCCTCGCCAATTAACCCTGATTCATGAGCGCCTACTGGATTAAAATAACGCAAGCAAACAATTTTCCAAGTTGAATTAGAATTTGCTACATCATTGAGCATCTCCTCAATGTGTAGCTTGCTTCTTCCATAACTATTGGTAGCGTTAGTTGGGTGATTTTCATCAATTGGCAGGTATTGAGGGTTACCATAAACGGTAGCGCTAGAACTAAATACCAAAGTTTTTACATTGCTTAATTTCATCGCTTCCAGGAGGCTGATAGCACCCTGTACATTATTAGCGTAATACTCAATCGGTTTTTCAACCGACTCTCCAACTGCCTTCAATCCTGCAAAGTGAATGACAGCATCAATTTTGTAGTCTTGTAGTATTTTGGTTACTAATGCGGTATCTCGAACATCACCCTCAACACAAGGCAATGACCTATCTAAAATCTTTTGCAATCGCTCTAAAACACTTTTTTGACTATTACAAAAATTATCCAACAGTACCACTTCGTGACCTGCCTGCGATAGTACTACTGCGGAATGGCTACCAATATACCCAGCGCCCCCGGTTAACAAAATATTCACAAAAATCGCTTTATATTATTAGAGTAAAAACTGTTTAATACTATTTACTTAGCTCTCGAGACCGATTGTGCCGGGCCTCGTGCATTTGAATATCGGACTTCTTGATTATCGTTATCCATTTAAATAATATTTAACTTTGGGATTCTATTATTGTGAAGTTAATACATGTGTTTCTGCTACTTCTGCTGCTTCAACTCTTTGAACTTCCAAGGTTAAAGATTCAATCTCTTGTTTTAGTTGCTCGTATTCTTGCATTTTATATTTTAAGAAAGATCCTGTTAAAGCAGTTTTTTCTGCAATGCCTTGAGGGGTTAACAAGTAAGCGTACACCCACTTATTTTGATTATTCTTAAAGTTTTCAATTTTTACTGCCCCTTTGGCTATTAGGGCATTCAAACAATAGTTCACACCACCCAGGCTTGCGCCAAGGGATTTAGATAGCTCCCTCTGGCTTAAATGAGGGTTTGAGTCTAACAGGCGTAAAACGCGGAACTGTAATTCTGATGACATAGTTGTTTTTAAGTGATTCTCTTTTAATACTATCTAATTTGTACTATTGAATGATTTGACACGCTACCGCCATATCTAATAGTCAGATATTTTAGTAATTAGTTAATAAATTCAATAGCTTATTCATTATTGCTTGCTTGCTTGCTTGCTTGCTTGCTTGCTTGCTTGCTTGCTTGCTTTTAGCGTTCAATTATGAACATTATAACTAAGTGTGTGTAATTTTTATGTATTTTTGATTACTAAAAACTATAATATTAGTTATGGAATTATTAGTTTTAGCCTTTTTTGTAAGCCTTGTTAGCACTCTAGCCTTAGTCAGATACAAACATCTTCACGAAAAGATATCTAGTGATCATGATTTGTCGAGCCCTCAGAAGTTTCATACTCATCCAGTTCCGCGCATCGGTGGTATCGGGATATACCTCGCACTGTTGATTTCAGCGTTATTTGCACATTTTGTATTAAAGCTAGATAGAGGTTTGCTGTTGCTCGAGCTATGCGCTTGCGCCCTGCCTGTATTTGCCATTGGCTTAATTGAAGATCTGACTAAAAAAGTGAGTATCAAAGTTCGCCTTGCGGCTGGCTTCACTTCAGCTTTTTTAGGACTTTATTTTTTAAATATCCTTATTACTAAAATCCAAGCGCCTGGACTTGATTGGTTGCTAGGTTTTTCTATGTTTGCAATCATCTTTACGGTGATTGCGGTGACTGGTTTAGCTAATGCCTACAACATCATTGATGGGTTTAATGGTTTAGCCAGCATGGTCGCTATGATTAGTCTCTTGGGTCTTGGCTACGTGGCATTTAAGGCCAATGACCTAGTTTTAACATCAGCTTGCTTAATTGTGATTGGGGCCATTGGTGGGTTCTTTATCTGGAATTATCCACGTGGCCTGATCTTTTTGGGCGATGGTGGCGCTTATTTAATTGGTTATTTGATCGCATCTTTATCGATTTTATTGGTAGTGCGCAATCCTAGCGTATCACCTTGGTTTGCCCTGTTGGTGAATGGCTATCCAGTATTTGAAACACTATTCACCATTTGGCGACGCAAATTGCATCAAGGGAAAAATCCTGGTTTACCTGATGGGGCACACTTTCATTCGCTTATTTACAGAAGAATGATTCGCTGGGCAGAAGTTCACGAATCAAATGAAACTGTTTCTTATGCCAAAAATGCCAAAACATCACCTTATCTTTGGCTTCTTTCTAGCTTGGCAGTATTTCCGGCGATTATTTGGTGGCAAACTACTTGGATATTACAGTGCTTTGCACTGCTGTTTTGCATTAGCTATGTATGGATTTATAGCGCGGTTGTAAAGTTTAGAAAACAAAGTATTTTTAATTGGCTAAAGAAATTGGTCAAGTTTTAACCTTCAAAACATTTTTATTACTTAAAAGGAGTTCAAGCGACCATCTTTTTAATTTGCGTTAACTTAATATTTAACTTCTGAACAGAACCTAAGACCTCTACTAAGACTCGAGCTCTGGTTAAACCATCTGGCGATCTTTGAATTTTTTCAAAAAAACCTGTGAGACCTTTGAATGGACCGTTAGTGATTTCTAATATTTCTCCTTGTTTAAATAGTTCATGCAAGGGTTCTTCCTGGTCGCAACGTTGTTTTAAATAATCAACAACAAAATCCGGTATCTGAACAGGTTCTGTCGTTACTCCAAATCGTAATAGTGACGATACACCTCTGGTTGATCGAATAGGAAACCAATTACTAGTAACATCAGATAAACGAATAAATAGATAGCGACTGAACAAAGGTTCAGTCGCTAGTTTTATTTTTCCGTGAGATTTTTTTTGAACCTGACAGATTGGTAAAAAAACCTCATAGCCTTGGTTTTGAAGATTCTCCAAAGCCCTGAACTCTTCTCTGACTTTTGTATGAATAACATACCACTTCATAAAATTAGCTTTAGTTAAGAAGTTGTCAATATTATTGCGTTAGGATTTGAAATTGGCAGCTTTATAAACAGTCAATGCTCGCTTACCAATCATCAATAACAACCCTAAAAATAATCCACCAAAAAAACCAGCGATCAGAGCTATTCTTTTTTTAGGCGCTAAAGGAATATCAGAAGCATAAATCGGTGAAATTAACTTTGCTTGTCTCGTATCAGCGATTGCAATAAATGTGTTTAAACGTAATATTTCTTCAGATAAAAACTTTACTTCATCACGATTCGCCAAATAGGCTGCCGATAAAGCAAAGCCAGATTTATCGACCCGAGAAATTAAAGACTGGGAGTTTTTTAACCTATCTTGATACTTAACTAATAAATCTTTAGCTTCCTCGATGAACGGTTTGATGATTATATTTTGAGAATTTTTGATACTATTAAACAAAGCTTGGGCACAAGCAATTGCACCCTCTTTACTATCACGATTAATTTTTAACTCTACCAATGACCCAACCCCTTTCACAACTATAAATTTTGCAGAGTTAGCTAAATCTTCTGAAGAGGATTTTGTATTTTCACTGCTACATGCCTTAATTTCTTCAGATGTATAAGTTGTTGGTAACTTTAGTCTGGCTATCAATAAATTGGGGTCTTCAATATTAACCCCCGAAGGATTAATGTTGTTGTCAGTACTGATTTGTGCCATCTGTATTTGAGCAATGGCTTGGAACTGATTGGGGGTCACCCATAAATAGACAGTAGACCCAAAGACGCCCAATAGACCAGTCAAGACAATTGTTTTCCAAGAATCTACTAAGAAATCAATTATGTCTTTGAAAGAAATTTCATCTTCAGGGGTTGGGGTATATGAGTGCTCTGACATACGTTCTGGACCGATCTATCTTTGTGAATACTGGGGCGATTACTGTGGCTAATACTGTATTTAAGGCTTTTTACTTAAGTGGGTAAATTTTAACTCTGGAGTAACTAACAATTAGTTTATAGGTATTAGAAGTTTCTTTTAAGTATTTTCATTACTTTTTCATATCAAAATTTTATGCTGTACCAAAGAGCGCCCAGAAGCTCATGCCAAATCCATCTGGATCTCTCCATCCCCTCGCTACTCGGGCAGAAGTCCATAGGGGTATATTGCTCTTTTTGATAGAAGCCCATGGGGGCTTCAATGACTTTAAGTCCCTGTTTTTCAAATTGAACCTTGGCTCTGGGCATATGCCAAAAGTGGGTGACCAGATAAATAGTTTTAATGCCTTCTTTCTTTAGTATTTGAGCAGATTGAAGGGCGTTTTCTTGGGTCGTATTGGACTGCTCTTCCAACCACCTTGCATCAATACCCAACTCTTCTTTGAGCACCATGCTCATGACTTTAGCCTCTGATAAATCCTTGGCATCCTTTCTATCAGGAGCTCCCCCAGTCAGCAATATTGGAAGCTTATTCACTTTAGCCAATCTTGCACCCGCTCTTAACCTCTCCATAGATTGAGGGCTGGTATTTTGATATTGATACTCAGGTAAATCCAGGGCACCCTTTTGACGGCCGCCACCCAAAATGACAATGGCATGGCTAAATACTTCACTTGAAATTTCTTTTGAAGTTAGCCCTTGGGTGTATGGGGGAGCGTTTAATTGCTTAGATTTCAGTTGATGAGCATCGGTTGATGATGATGCTTTTGCTTGATTTGCATTGAGTTCTTTGCTTTGCCTTTCTTCTAACATCAAAGGTTGAGGCCATTCAAGAAGGTGACCAGCCATTTGAGTGAAATGATTTGCAAAGAAGTTGGTGCTGGTGAGCCAAATCATAGCGATGCCAAAAACGATGAGTGTTTTTTTAATGAGCTCATGCTTTTTGAGTAAAAAAAGCATGAGCAGCGCCCACAACACCCAAATACCCGGCGGCATGATCAGCTCAGCAATTAGGTTGCGTGCTGCCCACTCATATGTCCATGTTTCCATACTTCTTATTTTAATCTTTTGTTTGTCTTAATTAACGCTTCTCATTCTTATATTTTTAGTCATTAAGTTGATTCATGTAATCCACTTCCTACAACAAAATCAGAACTATTCTCTACACAAATCTGACTATCCTCTTTATTCGAGTTTTTCTTATTCAACTTTAATAAAGAGGATTATTAATGGGTATCCGCATGAAGTATTTTCCACATGAATCAGGAACTAATAGTGAACAAGCAGCAGCCATGAATGCCGCTCTTGTGACTGAATTAGAAATGGATGCAAAACCAGCATCTATGATCACCACCAAGAATCGTGCTTGTGAATTTTTCATCGAAAAGGCCAAACTAAAGAACTTAAATCCTATCACATGTATGGGCAGTCTTGGTCTTAACCCCACCAAATCAATTCAGTTCTTTAATGGCGACCACAAACATGTTGAGTTCTTACGTTTACTTCATGCCATTACCATGATTGGTTATGACGTCAAAATTTCTTTAACTCCTTCTGATTTTCCATTTGGCATCATCAAAGTAAATCCTTGCTGATTCAATGAAAATGGCCAAGGATCTTTCCTTGGCCATTTCAATCTATTAACCCTCTTTTATCTTTCTTCTTTTTTTCTTTTCTTTTTTCTCTTAATTACCCGCCACAATCGACATCACGGCCATGCGTACTGCAATACCGAAGGTCACTTGCTTGAGTATGACTGACTGAGGGCCATCGGCCACATCACTGGCAATCTCTACCTCACGATTCATGGGGCCTGGATGCATCACAATCGCATCAGGTTTAGCTAACTTAAGTCTTACTTGAGTAAGGCCCCATTGTTTAAAGAAAGCATCTCCCTCTGGCACTTGTCCTGCTTCCATGCGTTCTTTTTGGATTCTGAGGGTCATTACCACATCCACATCTTTCAAACCTTCTTCAATGTTATTAAAGATTTTGACACCCATCATGTTGAGGTCTTTTGGTAGCAAACTCTCTGGACCAATGGCACGAATCTCTTTGCAACCCAAAGTAGTCAGCGCATGAATATTCGACTTAGCCACACGACTGTGAACAATATCTCCAATGATGGCTACTTTGATCTTGGAGAAGTCCTGTTTGTAATGACGCATGGTGTACATATCAAGTAAACCTTGCGTGGGGTGTTGATTAGTACCATCACCCGCATTGATCACGTGAACATGTGGGGGCAAATGTTGCGCCACTTCAACTGCAGCACCCGTGGTTTTGTGCCTGACCACAAAAATATCAGCCTGCATCGC
>JACCDV010039180.1_pt1 | contig 50628 bp, 35 predicted proteins | sample 7446131 | NCBI WGS metagenome assembly JACCDV01 (sample SAMN15323448, study PRJNA562643) | freshwater metagenome | isolation source: river surface water | place: USA:Blue River Watershed | collected 2017-08-17
TCCAAAATTGAACTGTAGTAATACCAAATAATACAAATAAAGCTGCAAAACTTAATCCCCCAATCACTCCTAAGTCTGCAAACATTTCAATAAAATCATTGTGACAATGATAAGGCACAAATAAATCATTGGTATACTCTTTTTCATATGGAATAGAAGCCAACTTCCAGTTACCATACCCTGCACCTAAGAATGGATGCTTGGTAGAGTAATCTATAGCAGCTTTCCATAATTTTATCCTACTATTCTGTTCACTTGCCACATTGATATCTCCTGCTCTTTTTGCAATGGTACCATAACCACCCTGAAACCCTTGTAAATCAACCGCTTTAGACAACATCCCATTAGATGCAAAAAAAGCAAATACTAAAGGAAGGATAAAATAAGCCAGTTGGGTTCCAATTGTTTTTGTATCCTTCTTCTTATTTAATAAAACTATTGCCGAACTAAATAAGACAAACAACACTCCTAAGCCTACATAAGTTGACCTTGTATTTAAAATAAATAATGCCATTATCCCAAGGAACAAAACAATCAATCCCAATACTTTACCAATCAATTTATTATGTAAAATCACAAATAATAAGAAAGGAAATTTAATCAACAAACTAGCCGCCATTACGTTCTTATTGCCGTTCTTTCCAGTCAAGCTTACTATATTCTGATCAAGATTCATATCCACCATATTCTTGGAGAAGCCTGTGATCACATACATCGCATCAAATAAAAGTACAATGGCCACTAAAATAGATACTACATTAAAAAGCGTTGTCAATTCTTTTTTATAAAACAGGATAGATAAGTTGATGAAAATTAAATAGGTACTCAATAGTCTCGCCAAACAAACCAAGCTCTCTATGGCATTCATGGAATAAGTTAAAGAAAGCAATGCCCATAGCACCAAGAAACTATATACAATCGTGAATTTTAATCTTAAGACCGCTTCAATGGCTGTTTTATACTGTTGTTGATTGAATAAAATATAAGAGAGTATGGCAAAGTCCACTAAACTCACATACAACCATTGAGATCCCATCACATCTGCCCCTCCAAAATCAGGGATAAAATGAACAATTAAATATAAAAATGCGCAAAACCCAGGACCCCATATATTTTTTTCGAATTGACTCATAGATACATATTCTTAAGCCTAAAGATAGGACAATAGTACATTAATTTTATCCCATTATATTTGGTATTTTCTATATAGAAAAATATCTAAAAATAAAAAACCGTCCTAGTATTATATACAGGGACGGTTTCAAAAGAGGAAAAATTGAGGGCTACTTTGCAGCTAATTCAAATGTCTTGGTAGACGTATTACTTGATTTAGTCTTTGAGGTTACTACAATTGTAGCAACACAAAGTGTTCCGCCTGTCAACCCTGTCACTGTAACAGAGTTGCTCACTGCAGAAGAAGATAAATTTGTAGTAAATACTGTGGTATTATCTGCTTTCCTTCTTACTGTAACATCTACTGTCACACCATCTTTAGGTAATGCAGAAGTGATATTTACGTTCATTAGCTGGGATGTTCCAACTACAGGGAATACAGCGGAGTAATTGACTTCTGACCCTGCAATATCAACTCTAAAAGCAATATCAGCTTCAGCAACCGGTTGTGGTGTTGGAGGAGTTGGTGCTGGACTATCGCCACCTTTGCTACATCCGGCAAAAGCTAAGATAAAAAAACTAAAAGCAAGGATGCCTTTCTTTCTTATTGAAAATTTCAAATTTTGCATAAATTATAATTTAACCATTTTAAACTGATGAGATACTTTCATATCAGGTGAAGCAACTCTAACAAAGTATACACCTGGATTTAATTCATTAAATATTAATCTTGATCCTGCTGTTACACCAATTCTTGTAGCCACTCTTGCTCCTGTTGCAGCAGAGAAGACTTCGATATTCATTCTTTGGTGTCCTTTAACAACAAAGTCAATATTCACAAAATTGATGAACGGATTAGGGGTTAATTTAATGAACTCATCCCAACTTAATCTGATAATATCAGTTACTAAGTAATAGTAGGTATTACTTGCAGCACTAATACAACCATTTAGAGAAGTTCTAACTGTATAACTACCCACAGCTGCAGGCTTAAATGTTGCACTTGTATTTGTAAGCTTAACGCCATCTCTAAACCAACTTAATTCAGTGGCAACAGAAGAAACAAGGTTTCCTGCAGTATCTCTCGAAATAATTGGTGCAATTGGTGTTGGCAATACATTGATATCTAGCTTAACTCTATCACTATAACATCCAGCAGAAGTATCTACTTGTGCAACGTAATATGATATAATACCTAATGCGCTAGTATTAATGGTTGGTGCTACCAAAGATGGAGAACCACCAGTTGCATTCGTACCATACCAAGCTAGTTTATTTGTTGGAGCGGATGCAGCGAAATTAATAGTTACACCTGATTGATTTTGACAAGCAACGCCTGCTGAAACAACTGGTACAACCGGTTGCTTAGCCACATTGACTACAATTGGTTTAGCAATAGAACAACCTAATGTATCTGTAGCTCTGATATAATAAGTGCCACTCGTATTTACCGCAGTTGGAGCTCCTACTTTTACAGTTGCATTGATATCACTGAAGTAGCTATATGAAAGTCTGCTACTTGTACCACTTAAGATAAGTGAAGTATCAGAAAGATTAACAACCAATGGTAAACATGCTGTTGCAGATGCCTTCACATTCAATACTGGCTTAGTAACACAATCTAAACTAACTAGCTTAATGATTCTTTCTACAGAAAGGCCATTTACATCTACTGCAGCTACTCTTAATCTTATAGTATCTGCGTCATTCAACTTACGCTTATTAATTAATACGGTATTCGCAAGGTCAAATAAACCATTGTTCTCACCATTAGCACCTGAAACAAATCTATATGTTAATACTGGTGTCTCTGTAGGAACTGGATCATATGTTGCTCTTAATGAAATTACATATTTAGAAGAATCAGCATTGTTTTTGTTATAATAGAAAATAGAAGAATCTTTCTCATTTACTAATAATTTAACTGGTGCTTGAACAACATTGAATATGTAATTCTTATCAAAGTAGCTACCGAAATTGTCTGTTGCTCTTAATTTAATTCTATAGATTGACGCAGTTGGTTTAGCATTCAATAACAAATTATTGCTAACCGTATCTAATCTAAAGATAGGATCAGATGTAAGACTTGCATCACTAATAATAGAGAATTTAACAATAGCTGTAGTATCAGCATGTTTAGAGGTTACTTTATACCTAAATCCTTCTTGATCATTTTGCTTGATCACAAATGTGCTTACACTATCCCCGTTCAAGAAGATATTTGATGGTGCAGAACGTTCAGTTAAAGTTCTAGTAGAACTTATTTGAATAATTCTATTATCTGAGAATATTGAGCCCGCATTCGCTGCATCAATTGCCTGTACTGACCAGTAATAAGTACCAGGATCTAATAACAAGGAGATAGAAGTGTTCGTACCAGCATTACCCGCTTCTGGTGTCTTTCTTACACCCGTTATTAAATCTGAATTAGGATCGATTACATCAGAAATACCAGGTTTTGTTCCAATTGAAATAGCATAAGTTAAACCATCTTTAGGCGTCTTATCATCTGTAGCTTGTTGCCAGTTAAATTGAACTAAGAATTTGTTTTCTACCTGACTAATAATAGATGAACTACTTGTTCTAGGCTTAGATGGTATCGCATTTGTAGTGAAATTCGCCTCAGCATAGTTTTCATCAGCAACCGTAACTGAAGAATCATTAAATGGAATAACCACATTATTTACAATTCTAGGAGTATTTGATTGAGACAATGATTGACGAACCTTCAAGTTATTATTTGAAGGCGTTGGATCTATCACTTTTGCAGACAAATCACGTACATTCTTTAAGATTTTGAAAGAAGAACTGATTGTAGACTCATTGGTTAATGGATTTACAATTCGCTCTGTTCCAACTAATACCACATCCAATACTTTATTACCACTAAAGTCTCCTAATGTAGGACGCATAGTGATATAATTACCGAATGGGAAAGTTGGTAATTCTCTAAATCTAGTGATACCATTTGTCGCGGAGGTAGTAGGATCAGCTAATGCCATTGAAGAGATGCTTCCAGCACCAGCTCTCACCCCACTAAAGATAATATCTGGGAATCCATCCGTATTGATATCACCCCATGTAGTTTGACCAGATTCAAATGGTTTAATATCTGAATTAGTTTGAATAAACTGAATCGTTTTAGCTACAGAGTCAACGAATTTATTTTGGTAAATTCTAAATACTTGTCCTGTTGAAGAACTTGTACCAGACAATGATAAGTCTAATAAACCGTCATTGTTATAGTCAATTAAATCTAATGTGGCATTCCTTAAAGCTGGAATACTAATAGAAGTATTTCTTGCAAATGAAATGTTATTTGAAGTATCAGAAGTGTTCATATAAACCTCTCCTAATCTTCTTCCATCGATATTGTCATACAAGATGGCTAAGTCTAATTTCAGATCCTTATTGATGTCTCCAAATTGTAGACTCACATTAGAAATACCATTATTGGTCAACAATACATCTAAATTGTTTTTAATTGCTAATGCTTTAATTCCATGTTGCTTATTGGCAGTGTCTTTATACAAACCAATAAACTGGAACTTACCTGATTGTGTATTATCCACACCAGAATAAATCATATCTACATAACCGTTTTTATCAATGTCCACAAAAGCAATTTTTGGAGATGCTAATGGCTGTCCATTGTAAATTAGGCCTGTAATATTCTCGAATTTGTAGTTACCTCTATTTTTAAGGATAGTTAGTCTACCTCTACCGTTGCCAAAATCATTACCTGCAACTACTAGATCTAATAAGCCATCATTGTTTAAGTCGATCCACTTAATCTCTGGACTTACTAAGTTGGCTAAGTCATCTCTAAAGTTGGTACCTGTGCCACCTAGTGAATTTCTAGTAGAATCATTTGACAACTTCACAAACTTGCCACCCATATTTCTATATAGACCAACTGGTGTATTAAAGTTATTAAAATCGTTTCCACCAACTACTTTACCTAAATAGATAAAGTCAAATACTCCTTTGTTATTTACGTCTGCCCATGCAAATGACGGTTTATCTAAAGGTTGTATTCTTGTGTCCACCAATCCACCTTGGTTTAAGAACTGCCATGGATACTTTAAGACGATTTTTTGACTTGTTGCAAATTTAGAAGATGAATAGTTTCCATCTACAGATTGAACTGACCAATAAAATACTCCTGGAGGTAATTCAATATAATATTGATTAGATCCAATCAATGAAGTATTTGGTGTCAATAATTTATCATTTGATGGGTTTACTTGAACCACTCTCAAATCACTTAAGCCTGGCTTCGTACCTAATTTTAAATTATAGTACAAATTGGCTGGTGCAGTTTTATCATCTGTTGCAGCATCCCATAGCAACAATACCCTGCCCTGACCTTGGTCTATGAATCTTAAATTTCTAGGTGCAGAAGGCTCTCTATTGATATTATCACCTTGGTTGTTTAAGAAAATGCTAGTAGAACTTCCAACAAGTTTATTTCCACTAATCACCATATCCATACTGCCATCCCCATCCGCATCACCCCAGCTAATTGCAGCCTCTTTGTATTGAGGAATGCTTTCATTCTTAGATAAAGTGAAATTACCAAATCCACCTTCGTTCAAGTAGAACTTAGTGACTGGGTTTGCTTTAACATCTAATCCTGCTAAAGTAATATCTACTAAACCGTCATTGTTAAAGTCAACTAATTTAATATCTCCTTTTTCAACGCTATCAAGGATGATACTTGTCGCATTATAAATATTATTGTAAGAGAAGAATGAACCAAATTTTGCATTCTTACTTTCTATGGTTTGATTGCGCAACAATAATAATTGCGGATAATCAATGAAAGTATTTCCAGTTTGTCTTCTAGCAGTACCCATTGCTACGATATCCGTATCACCATCACCATCCATGTCTGCGATATCTAATTTAGCATCTCTCATTGCTAAGTTCATGCCATATAAATAACCAAAATTGCTATTTTGTCCATAATTATTGGTTGTAATCTTAGGATCTAATAAAGTGTTCACACGAATACCTCCTTGAGGGAAACCACCTGTACCAGTACCTGAGAAGATTAAATCCAAATCACCATCCAAGTCATAGTCCAAGAATCGAGCATCTGCGTTAAACATATCTGGCACAGCGCGATACTCATTAAATTCTTGATCTACTTTGAAATTACCTTTGCCGTCGTTTTGGTACAAGAATGATTTTGGATTACCGTTCACATCCTGTCCAGTGGTGAACATGTCTAATGTACCATTGTTGTTGTAATCACCAAATGTCATATTAGCAAATTTCAAACCAGCTACACTTGAAGGTGTGCTAACTTCAAAGACGCCTTTATTATTGATTAATTGTTGGTATACAACAGCGGCTCCTGATTGACCAATGATTGATAAATCCAACCATCCATCATTGTTAAGGTCAACCCACTTCACATCTCCATATCTAAACGCACGATTCGCTAAATTAAGATCTCGGAAAGATCCATTTCTATTCTCGTAAATCTTTGTGATGTTCCCAACATCGTCATTTTGACCAATGACTGCAAGATCCATCAAACCATCATTGTTATAATCCCCCCAACTGAATTTTGCATTATACAATCCAGGTATTGCATTTTCAATACTTTGTAAAGGATCTTTAGGGATGTAAATTACTTGAGTGTAAGCAGATGCATTACCCTCTTTATTTACCATTTGCAATGAAACATAATAAGGCTTCTTACTTGTAAGGTTAACATCATTAAATTCAACTGAATCAGGATAGTTTCTTGCATTTACCCTATCTAATATAATAGGAATAGTTGGGTTTGATGCACGATAGTTATATCCAGTATTGATTCTTGCAGCTCTATAATTTGAAAGTGTATCCACTTTAATATTAGCAAAAATGTAATTATCTACATTGTCTTTTGTAGGCGTCCATTTTACTTTCACACTATAACCATTGTTAGTTACTTTGATGTTATCCGCATTGATAGCAGCTGGCGCTGTTCTTACAAAACTTTCTTCACCCTTAGTTTGCAACCAAGATCTAAAGATAAAATTATTGCCATTCCAGTTGGTTGAACCATCTGCTTCTTGAGCCATTTCCATCCAAGTCAAATCCTTAAAGCCATCTTTATTCAAGTCCACCAATCTTAAATTGAATAAGCTCCAGATTGTATTTGAATTGAAAGGAATACCACCAATTTTCTTTCTAACAAATTCAGATTGTTGGTTATTGATATACGCAACCACTGAACCAGAGTTATCTACAGTAATCACATCTGGATAAGAGTCATTATTAATGTCTCCTACAGTTAGCTTGCCATCATTCAATGCAGCATTGATTTGCATTGTAGACCCGACAGATTTGAAATTTTCATCCAAATCATACACTTTATAATTACCTCCGTTAATTCTTGTTAATATTTGTACTTTTCTTTCGTTTTTAAAATCATTGATGTACAAATTAGAACTCCAATCCACGTTAATACCTGTGTGGTGCATAAAGAACTTACCTGCTTTCTTATCAGAAACAAACACCACCAATGGATTACCATTTGTTTGTCCAAGTCCAATTGAATTAGCCCAATTAGTGGTACCAAAAATATCAGGAATTCCATCGTTGTTAATATCAATAAATTTCACCAATTTAATTGAAGCGCTTACTTCACTTACATTTGAGTTAGTCAAATTAATAGATGGATTAGGCTCCCACTTCACTTGTTGCAATGTTGCAATCATCTCTTCTTTGCCATCAAAATTACCGTCCATGTATTCTACATTGGCTTCAATATTTTGTCCACCATTGGTTGCCCACTCGTTGTATTTGAAAGTAGGCTGATCCCACTTATAAGTTAAATTAGTAGTTTGATCCCAACGATTTAACATGCCACTGTTATTAAAGAATTGCTTAGGCACATTTGTGGTATCAACTCTAAAATTCAAACTCTTATCATTCACTAAGTAAGCCATTTGAGTATTACTATTCGAATTGCCTGCTTTTCTAAAGAAAGCTACAAAATCAAAGTCATCATCTCCATTCACATTCGTTGCAGAAAGCAATTGTAAATAATCTGCTTTACCCTTATTTAATAAGGACCTTTTATTTAAACTAAATGTAATATTATTTGAACCTGTTATTCTATTAACATTTAAGACATTTAAATAGTCAGATTCATTTGGTGAATTAGAAGTACTATCCACTGTCTTAAATTCTTGAGAATAGAAAATCACTTTTGGTAAACCTGGAGTCGCATCTGATCCAAGATTCACTAAATGCATTAAACTAGACACATGGCCTCCGTTTCTGCTGCCAGATTTAATTCTAATTGAGGCTGTATCAACGCCAAAATTAAGTGCTGGGATAAAGATGGTGTCTAATATTGACTTCACATTACTTAAACCAGTTCTAATTTCAGAAGCACCAGTGCCCAAAGTTGCTTTCAATGCATAAAAATATGTCTTATCATTTGGCAATGCATCTGTAATGGTATTTTTTGTCAAGTCTACATTGATATTCAACGGCGCTATGGTATCTAAAGATGTTCTAATGGTATCTCTATATACTTTAATGCTAGTATAGTTAACCCTTGCATCTGGCTTCTCCCATGTTAAGGTAATTGCTCTAGCAGCTTTTTGTAAACGAGTGATCTGAGGAGCAGGCAAACTAAACCTGCTTTCGAATGGACCTACATCACCTGCTGTTCCTGTTGGATTAGGTCTAGTTGCATTATTATAGTCATATGTAATTGCATTTAAGGTATCATTCATTTGAGTTCCAGGAATAACAAATGTTGATTCAGCCATACCCAAAGCTGGAGAGAAAGGAGTTAAACTAAAGTCACTGTTAGATGGATTGTTGAATTGAGGTTCAACTAATTTGTTACTTGCAGATTGAGCCAATAACTTAGGATTATCGACAATTGATCCAGCAACTCTATAAAGCTTGTCATTAAAATTAGCATCATATCCATTTTCGTAGACAATACTATTAAATATAACAGCTCCTCTTTCTGCACCCCAGTTCCTTGACAAATAACTATTATTTGCAATCAATGAATTAACAATTCTTAATACTCTTGTTTTTGGTCTTGTTGAATCATCACCACCACCATTTAAATTAAATACACCATTTTGAACTGTATTATTGATGATCAATGAATTTCTTATTTCAGGAGCCGATTGGTTTGTATTGAACACAAACTGAGATGTATTGTTTGTGAAAGTACAAGCATCAAATAATGGATTTGAATTAAAATTTACATCCACAGCTGCTGGAGCTAAATTTGAACTCCATTGTGTCATTTGAGATTCAGAAATTACTAAACCTATGAAAGTATTTCTATTTTTAGGGAATGCACTTAAGTTCCAGTCATATTGATCTTGGATTCTGATAATTGGCTTAGAGGTAGCAAATTCTGTACTAGGTCTTAATACAGCTTTACCCTTATTCTTAGCCATGATTGTATATTGCTTTCTAATTAACTCAATATTTTCATAGTGAATACCATCATTTAACATGATTGTATCTCCAGCATTTCCATTATCAATTACATATTGAATGCTCTTTATTGGAGAAAACGCCCCTCCAAAATTGGTTGATTTACCTGTGGTATCAATTACCCATATATTATTGGCAGTTGCATTTGCTAATTTAGATATCGTACTAGCTGCTCCAACACTATCTACTACCGCTATACCATAAAAATACCTTGAATTTGCTTTTGCAGTTTTATCAACATAAAAAGTTGTGTCTACACTTGATGCAATTTTCTCTAACAATGAAGAAGTCTCTCCTCTATATACATTGTATTTACGTTTACCAGCAGTATCTGTCCATTTTAAGGCTATAGATCTAGGACCAGCATAAGCAGAGACTGTGTCTACAGCAGTAGGTGGCACATTTGGCTGAACTGATAATTCACTTGATAGTCCACTATATAATTTTGTTGTTGTTCCAGAAAATGCTCTAACCCTGTAAAAATATTTAGTTAAATTAGTTAAATTACTATCTATCAAATTTAATGTATCAACATTATTGATAGTAAAAGTTGGTGAAGCTGGCGTGGTTGTGATAGAAGAAGTAGCTCTAAATACTTCATAACCATTGATTGTACCATTTGTAGGTTTTCTCCATTTTAATGTTACTTTTTTATCACTACCATCTGCAGAAATCAAAATTGGAGATGGGAAACCAAAAATTGACTCTACAGCTCCAATATCAGCATTTGTTGCAGAAGGACTAGGTCTTGATGTTCCATAAATATCTGTGCTTGACACAGTCCTAGTATTATTTCTCCAGTATTGATTCTTACCTGCATTAATTAATTGACTTGAAGGCGCTAATTTTAATGCTACCGTATCTTCGAAAGAAGGATCATCTAAAACTAAGTTATTTGAATAGCTAATTGTTAATTTGTCAAAAATATTTGATTTACTTGGATCATTTTTATAATAGTTATTCTCAATAAACATATCTCCAAATTGATTTCCCCAAGGAACTACATAAAAATCAAGATCGTTTTTATGAAATAAGTTGTTTACTATATAGCTAGTAGGATTTTGATTGTCTATACTAATAGCAGGAACTAAGTTTCCGTAAAAAGTATTGTTTGCAACAGATAGCGTATCATTACCACCTATCATTAAGACATAATTTTGTCTATTATTATTCCCACTACTCAAAATCTCCTTTGTTCCATTATTAATGAAAATATTATCAGTAATTAATGTTTTTCCATTTACCCATCCGTCAATAACACCTAGTCTAATCCAGTTATTTGTAGGTTTCGTAACATTTAAATTGTTATTTGAGAATCTGTTATGTCTAATTGTAAAATTATTTCCCTCAAGTCTAATTTTACCAAAATTATTTTCAAATGTAGTATTGGTAATAATTGTACTATCACCAAAATTTGAATAACGTATTGCGTCTTCATAATTTCCATTAGGATCTGTTGCAATCGTTTGGTTACCATTATTAGAAAAAATACATCGGTCAATTGTGATACTACTTGGTCCACCCCACTGAAAATTAAAGAATTTTGCTGTACCACGTATGTTTCTAAAATGTAAGCCTATATATCTATTTCTATTTACACCTGGAACATTATTATTAGCATAAGTAAAAATATTACCTGTTAAATTAGCTCCACTTATAATTGTACTTCTAATTGCAGCAGTATCAGTTGCATCTAAAAAATACCTTGATGCAATAGTAATTCCAATTGGCACTCTTACTTTTTCATTGTAGGTGCCTGGCATTAGAATAATCACATCACCTTTAATTGCTTTAGTTAAGGCAAAAGTTAAAGTTTTAAATGCATTAGTCTCAGACGTACCATCTCTAGTATCTAATCCATTATTCTTAACATACCATGTAGCAGCGGCAAAACTACTATTTGTAATTATTGAAACAACAGCGCTATTATCAGATACAACACTGTCTTTATCTCTAGCAACTAAATAATAATGATATGTTGTATTTGGATTGGTGGTATTATCTGAATAAGTTGATGTAGTATCTCTTAAAGAAATTAATAGAGTCGCAGAATTTGCTGTTAAACCTCTGTAGATATCTATAAAAGGAGTATTTGCAGGCGTAGTACCGCTTCCACTAAATCTTGTTGTAGAAGACCAGGTCAAAGAAACACCAGATCTACCTGAACTTGCAAGTACTAAAGAATTTGGTGTAGCAACAATACTTGCACTAGTAGGAGTTAAAATAGTACTTACATTACTAAGCGCAGATTTAGCTTTATTTGAAAAAAGCGTTTTTATACCATAATAATACCTAGTATTTGTTGCAATCGCATTGGTGTCAATAAATAAAACTTGACTACCTGCAGCAAACACAGCTGAATCTTTTGGAAGTGTCAAAAGATTTGTAGTATCATTAGAAAGACCACGATAAATAATGATTGAGTCTCCTGCTGGTCTACTTGGCACTGAATAAAACACCTTGACAGCATTTTTTGAACTAGATACTGCATTTTGAAGATTAGTAATTTGAGGAGTTGGATATTGAAGTTGAGATTCAATTGCACCAATATCAACAGAAGTTCCAGATGGATTTGGTCTATTATTTCCATTAAAGTCTTTAGTAGGGACTAAACTTGCTATACCAGCTCCAATACCAGCACTTGAATTTTTTAATGCAAAATTTAAAGTAGCAGTATCTTGAAATTGAACACTGCCAATAATATGTGATGCAGTGTCATATGAAAAAGTAAAGCCAGTTGTAAATCCAGTTTGATTGCTAGTGTTTAGTTGTTCACTAAAAATATTATTCTTAAAAATGAAATTTGATGGTTTAGTATTACCACTTCCTCCTCCCCAAGCAAATTCACTAGCATTTGCTTGAGTTGCTTGTGTATAATTATTGTCAATTATATTATTGTACCATCTTGTAGTCAAGTTATTTCTACCATAATCACCTTCCCAAGTTCTAAAAAAGGCTGTTCTTGTTTTGTTTTTATAAAACACGTTATTATATACATCAATTGTATCATGTCTGTTACCTCCTCCTATAATCAATACATGATCCCCGCTGTTGTTATAGAAAATACTGTTTAACAATTTTCCTTTAACATCTTGATTAAACCAAATCACTCCCCCGAGATTTTGGCCATAAGGACCTCTTTCGTTATTTTGATTCTGTGAGACACCTCTATTGTTGTAGAATAAACCATTTTCAATCACTGCATATGGTGCATTGACATTTTGAGCACCAACACCATTGAATGCAATAATTGCAGTACCAATATTATTAAATACTGTAATATTTCTTAGGTAAGTCCCATGAAAGTAAAAAGGAACTGTAGTTGCAGAACCAGAATTTTTAAAAATACAATCAGTCACTAAACCACCTCGTACTTCCATACCATACTTGGCAGCACTGTCAATTGTAAAACCAACAAATCTAAAGTATGTGCTATCATATGTATTACCAAGTGCCCCAAATAAAACATCATTTAAACTATTTTGTGTTATTCCTGCACCAGATATGATTGTATTATTGATGTGCGATTTTACTCCATCAAGTAAAAACTCGGAAGCAAAAACCAAACGTTTTGATCCACCAACAATAATTTTTTCTTTGTAGGTTCCTTCCTTTACAATAATGGTATCTCTATCTCTAGAAGAATCTACCGCCATTTTAATAGTTGAGAAACTGGTACCACTGTTCGTTGTAGAACTAGGGTCAACTGTAATTCTTCTTGGAGCACTTGACTGTGCATTTAGTTGCATTACTAAACTACTGAATACCAAGGTTGCACCTAATAAGGCTTGCTTCAATTTTGATAAAATCATAAAAAATAATTACTGTTTTGCATCTAAACAAAACTTGTTAATTAATTAAAAAAACAAATGATTTTACACCAATAAGTGATGGGGGTAAACTTAAACGGGGGGCGTGTAATATGTTAAATATATTAACAAACATTAGATTATAGATCAATTGAGCTTAGAATTTATTCTTTTAATATTTATTTAATGTTGATAATTCGCATATATACACATTAACAATATTATATATATTATAAATAAATTTAATATAATAAATATAAATTGATTATTCCAAAATCATAAATTTAGTGAATGAACAAATGATGGGAATCAATTTTTAATATTCTTAATGTATTAATAATAAGTAATTTTATGGTCTAAATAACCCATTTTGGAAAACATCAGCTGTTATTACGATGGACAAATAAGTCCTTTTAGCCAAACCGGCATGTCTTTGAACGACTTATTGATTCAAAGAGGGTATGGTATTTTTGACTACCTAAGGGTGGTAGATAATAAGCCTTTATTTGTGCAAGACCATTTAGACCGTTTGTACCAATCTGCAGCATTGATGCATATGAATGTGCCTCAATCAAAGGACGCGATATTAAAAATTGTAATGGAATTAGTGGCAAAAAATGATATGCCCTATTCTGGCCTTAAATTGATTGTTTCTGGCGGTGACAGTTCGGATGGATATACTTTAGAACAACCTAGGTTGACGATTATTCAACAGCCCTTACCCGTTCCTTCCAATCAGTTTTCTATCAATCCATTTATATTAATGAGTCATCCTTTTCAACGTCAATTGCCTCAGGTTAAAACGACTGATTACTTGATGGCCATCTACTTGCAACCTCAATTAAAAGCATTTGGTGGACAAGATATTTTATACACCCATGAAGGGATGATAAGAGAATGTCCTAGATCTAATTTTTTCTTGATTTCTGAGCAGGGACATATTGTAACTGCTAAGGACCAAGTATTAAAAGGGGTCACTAGAAAAAATATTTTAGAAGAAGCTACAGCAAATGGCATCACCGTAGAAGAAAGGCCAATTGCACTTGAAGAAATCAAAACTGCAAAAGGTGCATTCATTGCTAGTTCTACTAAGCGTATTATTCCAGTTAGTAAAATAGATGCTACAAATATCCCAACTGACTCCCCAATTTTACAAAAAGTTTTTGATTTACTTGTTCAAAAAGAACAAGCTTATTTAAAAGGATAAATCGATTAAAGAGAAAATCAAAAGATGATGAACAAAAAGTTTTAACCGAAAAGTTCTAAACATAAAAAAAAGGGCTAACTAATTTTAATTTAGTTAGCCCTTTTTAATTGATCAGACCAATTTATTTCAATTGCTTTCTTAAAGCATCTAATTTACCTACATATAAACTACGGCCATGTGTACCTAAAATAATCTCATGGTCTCTTGGGTGAATTTCTAAGTCATGCACTGGAACACTTGCTGGTAAGCCTTTTGTCCAAGCCATAGAACTATTTCCTCCATCCAAGCTCACGTACAATCCGCCATCGGTACCTACATACAATACCTGTTCTGCAACAGCATCTTCCTTAATCACATTCACTGGTTCAGTTGGTAAGTCTTTCATAATTTGTTTCCAAGTAGTTCCATAATCATCGCTTTGATATACATAAGCATTAAAATGATCATTACGGTATCCATTCAATGTTACATAAACTCTTGCAACATTAAATTTGCTCGCAATGACTCTACTTACATATAAACCCTTTGGTAATTTTTGACTTATCAAACTAAAACTATTTCCTCCATCTTTTGAAACTTGTACATTACCATCGTCTGTACCTACATAGATCAATCCAAAACGAATTGGACTCTCACTGATTGTAGTGGTTGTTCCAAATGGCACATCTCCCTGAGCTGGATTGGTTGTTAAGTCGGTACTTAAAGTCACTAAACTATCTCCCTTACTCATTGAACGGTGGAATTTATTTGAACCAAAATAAAATACATCTTGGTTATGACGGCTTAACAAAATTGGTGATTGCCAATTATATCTTACCGCAGGTTCTCCTAAATCGCGCATTGGACGAACTGCTTTACGTTCTTTAGTTGCTAAATTTTGTCTGCTATAAAAACCAAATTGAGAGCCGCTATACACTGTCTTATTGTCTCTCCAATCAACTTGTACTTGCATACCATCTCCACCTCCTATCATGGTATATGGATTATGTCCATTATCATACCAATCATAGTTTTCCTTAGTTGCACTTGAACCAAACCAAGTACCATTGTCTTGTAAACCACCATATACATTGTATGGCTTCGCCATATCGATAGCAATATTGTAAAACTGTCCTACAGCTGGTGTATTGGCTTTAAACCAATGCGCTCCATTGTCATAAGTGATATTACAACCACCATCATTTCCAATAATCATATGACTATCGCGTTGTCCATTCATCCATACAAAGTGGTGATCAGAATGCACATTCTCTTTACCAATAGCATTAAATGTTTTTCCACCGTCTGTACTTAATAAAACGCTAACGCCTGTGATGGCAATTTTATCAGGATTGCTTGGGCTAACAAATACTTTACCAAAATAATAGCCATAAGTACTGTATAAATCTAATGGCTTTTCATGCGTTTTAACCCAGCTTAAACCAGCATTATCTGAACGATACACTTGCGCACCATAAATTGGTGTTTCAAACAAAGCGGTATTTGCATCGTATAAATAATCCCAAATACAATTTGGGGCTAATTTACCTGACTTCACATCTTTCTTAATACTTTCTGCACTGTATTTAGCTGGAATACCATTACGTGGAGACTTTAAAAAAGCATTTAATTTTCTGTCATCTAAAGCAAGGAACTGATCTACTGTCAATGTTTTGAAATCTCTTAATACATACCTTGAAGTATCCGCAGCTTTTTGCATTGCAGTATCCGGTTGGTGAAAATTATTGTCTACAATCGCATACACAATAGATGGATTTTTTGGATACACAGCCAATCCGATTCTACCAACGCCATCTCCTGAAGGAAACCCGCTAGTTGGTGTAGATATTAAAGTCCATTTGTCACCGCCATCTGTACTCTTATAGATACCTGAAGTTTTTCCTGATTCTTCAAAATTGGATGCAGTTCTTGTTCTATACCACATTGCAGCATATAAAATTTGTTCGTTACTTGGATCTATATCCACATCAATAGCACCTGTATTTGCATCTATTGCTAAAGTTTGGTTCCACGTTTTACCAGCATCTGTTGTTTTATAAATACCTCTTTCTTTACTCTCTGAATATAAATGACCTAGAACAGCCACCCATGCAGTGTTTGGATCTTTAGCAGATAATTGAATCTTACCAATATGGTGACTCTCTGGTAATCCTAGGTATTCCCAAGACTTTCCATTATTAGATGAACGATAAACACCTAAACCAGCATAAGTAGAACGGCTACTATTCACTTCGCCCGTCCCTACCCAAATATGTCTGTTCTGCCAGTTCACTGCAATATCACCAATCGTTAATACATCCACTGAATCAAAAATGGATGTAAAACTTTGACCATTGTTTTTAGTTTGCCATAAACCACCAGAAGCATATGCTACATAGAATTCGGTAGGGTCTTGAGGATTCACCTCAATGTCTACTACACGACCACTCATAACTGAGGGACCAATATTTCTAAAACCTGTTTCGTTTAAAGTAGATCGACTCAACAATTGCTTTCTTTGGTCAATTGATTTTAATCTTTCCTGAGCAGATGTTGCTTTAATTTGTGCTTGTACAAATAAAGTACAAAATAGGGCCGAGATGGTTAACAGTCTTTTCATGCAATCAAATTTTTATTAAGGTTTTGAAGTTAAGACTTTTTCAAAAGCAATGATAAAAAATATGACCAATGTGTATTCGGTTAGTTTTACCTCTTTTTTATTGTAAATTTGAGCATGCATATCCTTATCGTTAACAATACCAGTATCCCAGTAAAGCAATATGGGGGAACCGAAAGGGTGATCTGGTGGTTAGGAAAGGAATTGGTTAAAAGGGGGCATCAGGTGTCCTACTTGGTTGGTCCTGGTTCCCATTGTGATTTTGCTACTGGCGTGCATACCTTGAATCTTTCGATACCATTTAATCAACAAATACCTTCTGGGGTGGATCTGGTGCATTTAAACTGCAAGGTGAACGAACAGCCAAATATCCCCTATATTTTTACCTTACATGGCAATAACAATGACCAATATCCATTGGATTTGAATACAGTTTTTGTATCAAAGAATCATGCAAGCAGATATGGTAGCGATTCTTTTGTGCACAATGGCATTGACCCAGCAGATTATGGAGACCCAGGGCTTGATCAGAAAAGAAACTATTTTCATTTTTTAGGGGATGGCGCATGGCGTGTGAAAAATCTAAGAGGTGCAATAAAAATTGCACAACAATCGAAAATTAAATTTAGAGTGATTGGAGGAAAGCGTTTCAATTTCAATCAAGGCATTCGATTCACTTTTGATCCTCGTATAAAATTTGAAGGATTGATTGGAGGGGTAGAAAAAAATAACTTACTTAAAGGTTCTAAAGGATTGATTTTCCCCGTACTCTGGAACGAACCATTTGGATTATCCATTGTGGAGAGTCTTTACTTTGGATGCCCTGTCTTTGGCACACCTTATGGCTCTCTAAATGAAATCATTCAACCAAATGTAGGTGTAACAAGCAATTCATTGAGTGCACTTGTGGATGCCGTTCAAAATGCAAATCAATTTAATCCAAAAATTTGTCACGAGTACGTGATGGAAAATTTCACAAGCACTCAAATGACAGATGCATACTTATTAAAATATGAAATGGTGATGAATGGTCAGCAATTAAATGACCAACCCCCTATTCTAAAGGAAATACAAAGCTTTAAATTCCTCCCTTTTCTGCCTTAAAATAATTAACTTCGCTCTATAAAATATAGCTCTTTCATGCCCTTAAATCAAAAGTACAAAGACTTAAGATTCGAAGCTCTTTTCAATTCTGCATCAATGGGTATCATTTTAGTGAATGGGAAAGGAGATATTGTTATGTCGAACCATTTTGCAAATGATTTATTTGGATATCAAGAGGATGAAATTGTTTCTGAAAAGCTTGAAAAATTAATTCCCACTAGATACCACCACGCACATGTTGGTCATAGAGATGGTTTTATAGAAAAGCCACAAGCAAGGTCAATGGGCTCAGGCATGACGCTTCGAGCACTTAGAAAAGACAATACAGAATTTCCAGTTGAAATTAGTTTGGGTCATTTTGAAGTAGAATCCTCAAAATATGCGATCGCCTTCATTTCTGATATTACTAAAAGACATGAATCTGAGGCAGAAATTAGAAAACTCAACGCGAGTTTAGAAGAAAAAGTAGCAAGTAGAACCGAAGAATTACAAAAAACTTTACTTGAACTTCAAGCTTCCAAAGAAAATCTAACAAAATCACTAGAAAAAGAGAAGGAAGTCAACGATCTTAAATCTAGATTCGTTTCCATGGCTTCGCATGAATTTAGAACACCATTGAGCACCATCCTTTCTTCCATATCCTTATTGGCGAAATATGAAACGACCGAAGATCAACCTAAAAGAGATAAACATATTGACCGTATCAAGTCATCGGTTAAAACATTAACAGATATTTTAAATGAATTTTTATCCTTGGGCAAAATTGAGGAAGGCAAGGTTGAAATCGACTTTGAAAATTTTGAAATGAACGAATTTATGAATGGGGTGATAAACGAAATGAATGTCTTGTTAAAAAAAGGGCAAACCTTGATTTATAAAAACCAAGGCGTCACTAAGTGTAATTCCGATGCAGGATTATTAAAAAATGTACTCATAAATTTAGTTTCAAATGCGATCAAATTTTCACCAGAAAATAAAGCCATTCAAATTGTGACTAGCTATAAAGACAAGGATATTCAAATAAAAATCATCGATCAGGGTATAGGCATACCAGAAAAAGACCAAATACATTTATTTGAAAGATTTTTCAGGGCAACCAATGTGACCAATATTCAGGGCACGGGATTGGGATTGCATATTGTAGGACGGTATATAGATTTAATCAAAGGACATATAAGTTACCAAAGTGCATTAGAAACAGGAAGTATTTTTTGCATCACAATTCCCAATCAACAAAATCAAATTTAAAACAAGCTGTAAATGGAAAAGATATTACTGATCGAAGACAATGAGGCATTAAGAGAAAATACAGCTGAAATCTTGGCCCTTGCTAATTATGAAGTGATCACAGCAGAAAATGGTAAGATTGGTGTTGAAATGGCAAGAATGCATCAACCCAATTTGATTATATGTGACATTATGATGCCTGTATTAGATGGATATGGCGTTTTTCAAATCATGAAAAAGGAATTGGATTTACAAAAAATACCATTCATATTTTTAACGGCAAAAAGTGAACGAAGTGATTTTAGAAAAGGAATGGAAATGGGTGCAGATGATTTTATTACCAAACCATTTACAGACGCAGAACTCATCAATGCCATCCATACAAGACTAGAAAAAGCAAAACAAAATAAAGCAAATTCTGTAAAAGGTATTGAGAGCTGGTACCAAATTCTATCAGACTTAGGCAAGAAAGACGAAATGCAAAATACAATTGTTCAACATGATATAGTTGAATACAAAAAAAAGCAAATTATATATGCAGAAGGGCAACATCCCAACAAACTATATTATATTGAATCCGGCAAAGTAAAAATTTACAAGACGAGTGAATCAGGAAAGGAATTCATTACGAGCTTATTATCTGATGGTGATTTTTTTGGACATATCACATTACTTGAAAATAAAACCTACCTAGAATTTGCAGAAACCTTGGAGGAATCAAAGATCCGTGTCATTCCTAAAAAGGAATTTGAAGATTTATTGAGTCAACACCAAGAGATAGCATTAAAAGTCATTAAATTATTAGCCAATAACATTGTAGAAAAAGAAGATCAATTGGTCGCATTGGCTTATCATAGCTTAAGGAAAAGAGTGGCCGATGCCTTATTGACCTTGAAGAAGAAATACAAACAGCAAGATGGCGAATTATTCTCAATCGCCATTTCTAGAGAAGATCTAGCAAATATTGCAGGTACGGCAACTGAGAGTTTAATTAGAACACTAAGTGACTTTAAATCAGAAAAATTAATCAGTATACAAGATGGTAAAATTACCCTCTTAGAAGAAAAGAAATTAGCGAGTCTATTTAATTAAATTTATTTTTGCATTCATAGCATCTAATTTTTGATCAATAGTATGTTTCCATTGGATGAATTCATTTTCTAAATAATTCACTTGTAGCTTATCCTTCTTGAGTAAGATAGGGTCTATTAGTTTACTTGTTTTTAATAATGAGATGTCCTTATTAATCAATTGCAAAGCCGACTCCCTATTTAAAATTTGCTGTTGCATTTCTTCGGCCCATTGAATATGAAAAGTATCATCAATATTATCTATAAAATTCGTCAGCTTCTTTTTAATAAATGCTTGCTCCTCGCGAATAAAATCCAATGTTCGTAATAACGACTCTAATTCTTGTTTAAAAAGTTCTTTTTTCATTTTCATTAATTGTGACATGCAGCAACTGAAATTCCATTTTCAATCATCGGACTAATAAAGGGTATACCCAAATTCATCCCTCTTAATATTAACAGCACCCCCATACCAAAGAGCATAATTGGTAAGGCTTTTTGTATTCTTTGCCTAAAACTAATGCCTAATAATTGGCTTCCAAAAGCAACCAATATCAAGGCAGGAACAGTACCCACCCCAAAAAACACCATAAATAACCCACTTTGCAAAATAGATTGATTCGCCCAAGCAGAACTCAATGCTAAATAAATCATACCACATGGTAAAAGACCATTTAGCAACCCAATGAATAAGAAAGCTCCTGTCTTTTTTTGATTTAACAATTTCCCTAAAGCAGCTATAATTGGTTTTTGAATACAGTCAATCCTTAAAAAGCCAAGTTTTCTGTTAGGATGTAGATAAAACACCCAAACCACATATGCAAGCATTAAAATTCCAATGAGTATGCTAAAATGTTGTTGGACATTATAGAATGGAATTTGTTTCCCAAATACCCCCACAATAATACCTAGTATGCCATAGGTAATAATTTTTCCGAGATGATACAAAACAGTTGCCACCACTTTTTGAACAGGCATGAGATGTGAATAAGGAAGTGCCATCACTAAGGGTCCACACATTCCTATGCAATGGACACTTCCTAGTAGACCCATGAAAAAACCAATCCCCAAAAAGCTACTATTGAACATGATTATATATAAATTTTTTGCTCATAATAATACTTTACCCCCAGTTTGATCAACTCTAACTTAATGGTGTAATTGCCCTTTTTATACTGCCCTATTTTGAATGCAGCAGATGCATTGATGGTTTCAAAATCAAAGTTTTGATCTTGTTGCTTGTCTGCAGCATAATATAACTGCGCCTTCCCCTTCACTTTCACTCCATTAAAAAAGGATGGTAACAAGATTACGATCGAATCCTTCGCATGTTTTACCACCAAGTCCCCTCCAATCGACTTAGCCCTATCCGAGGCATCAATTACCTCTTGGAATTTTAACTCTGCAGCGTAATAATCATTCTGAACTAAATCAAATTTTTGCAAAGTGGATTGATACACCATAAATAAAGTACCTAGTACAAAGACTCCGTAAACAACGATAATTTTATGTCCCCAATTTATATTTTTCATAAATTTCATTTTATAATGCCGGTGCTAAAAACATGGCTTTGGTTGTTTCAATGCGCTCTCCGTCTTCATATAAACCAATTTTTATCTCCGTTTTTCTTTTTTTAATCTTCTCTTTTTTTAGGATGATAAAGAAGCTAGTTTGATAATAAGACTCTGCTGGAACATTCACGTGATTGATTAAATTTATTTCGCCCTCTATGTTTTCTAATTTTAATTCCAGATGTATCAATTTTCTAGTTTTATTGGCCAGTTTAATATTATATAAGTTACTAACCCTGCCATCTGGTAATTTTTGGTACATCTGTCCAGGGGTTCTTAGAACCCTTGCACTAACATCATCTCTTGTAATCAACAGCACAGCTAAAAAAGAAAGTAATAATAAAAGCACCCCTGAATATAATTTAAGTCTCCAGGTATACTTTGTTTGCTCCTTCTTTGTAATATTATTTTCTGAGGCATATCGAATTAACCCTTTAGGCTTATCAATATGATCCATGATGGCATCACAAGCGTCAATACACGCAGTACAATTCACGCATTCCAATTGAGTGCCATTTCTGATATCAATACCCGTAGGGCAAACTCGAACACAGGCACTACAATTGATACAATCCCCTTTTTGATCTTTTACATCATTTAATTTACCTCTTGGCTCTCCTCTTACATAATCATACGCCACAACAATAGAATCCATATCCAACAGAACGCCTTGTAAACGTCCATATGGGCATACAATTAAACAAACCTGCTCTCTAAACCAATAGTATACAAAAAAGAATATGAAAGTGAAGATCAACAATGAACTAAATACCCCAAAATGAATCATGATGCCTTCCTGAATCATTAAACCAACCCGATCTATACCAATGACATATCCTAAAAAAAAATTGGCAATCAAAAAGGAAACTAAAAAGAAGGCAATGATCTTTGTTAGCCGTTTTCTGATTTTTTCTGCATTCCATGCCATTGCCTTAAGCTTTCTTTGCTGATTGTGGTCTCCTTCAATCCAATATTCAATCTTTCTGAATACCATTTCCATAAATATAGTTTGTGGACAAGCCCATCCACAAAATAAACGACCAAAAGCTACAGTAAAAAGAATCACAAAAACCAGGAATGTCAACAACCCTATTGCAAAAATGAAAAAATCCTGAGGCCAAAATACTTGTCCAAAAAATATAAATTTTCTTTCAAGTACATTGAATAAGAACATGGGCTCTCCTTCTATTTTGATAAAAGGAAGTGAGAAAAATAAGACCAAATACACATAACTAAAGTAAGATCTTAGATGATAGAGTTTCCCGTTTGGTTTTTGAGGAAAGATATAATTTCGCTTCCCTTCCTTACTAATGGTGCCAACAGCGTCCCGAAAATCCTGACTTAGTCGAGCATTGTCTTTGTCTTTAATATTTTGTGGATTGTCTAACATTATTTTGAGGAAGCAATTACGCCCTTTGTTGAATCAGAAACAACAGCTTCTACTAAAATCAAATCACCCTGTGGGGCCTTGCCATTAGGTACATTTGTATTTGACAAGGATTTGATATAGCTAGATAACTGTTGCATTTCGACAGGAGAGAAATTAGATTGCCAAGATTGCATGCCTTTGTCTGGATAACCATATTTAATAGTTTTAAAAATATCCTGAATTCTCGCGCCATGTATCGTATAATTATCTGTCAAATTAGGACCTACGCCTCCACCACCATTTTGGCTATGACAGGTCACACAAGTTTTAGTAAACAAAGTCTTACCAGCCTGAATACCCGCAGCATCTAACATCACAACTGAGTTTTCGTCTACATTTTCTTTCATAGAAGCCAAATATTGATCTGTTTCAAGCTTTGCTTCGGCCATTTCTGTATTGTACTCCTCGGTTGGATTCATCCCTGTATGCCAAACTTCAAATTTTAGGATGTAAAAAATTGCTACAAAAATGGTGATATAAAAACCATATTTCCACCATGGTGGCAATGCATTGTCTAATTCTTTAATGCCATCATAATCATGGTCTAACATGATATCTGCCTCTTTATCAATTGGCGCAGCTTTAGTAAAGAACTTTTTATCAAGATTGGCCCATGTGCTTGCAACCCATGAATTTTTAAACACTGCTTTTTGTGTGACTTGAATAGGACGGGGGTATATGATACGCCACATGTTATGAATAAAAATGAGCATTATAAAAATGACAAATAATTCTAGTGCCATCACAGTTGATAAAGTCCAGAATGAAACAGAAGATAAACCCCCATAATACACCGTTGAACCAATTGCTTGAGTAGTAGAATCAGTTGCTATTGTTGCATTGTTTTGTGCGATTGCAGGTTGACTAAATCCAGCTGCAATGATTGTTAAAAGGATGGCGACTACCTTGTTTTGTTTTGCCAGCTCTACCACTTTTTTTGATAACAAAATCAATACGGAGGATAAAAGCCAAATAACAAAAATCAATAAGACTGCAACCCCCAATATTAAATATTCAATATAGTTGTTGCTTTTACTTGGCATTCCGCTTTGTGCAGTTTGAGCAATAGCAGATTGTGATGTCATGAATGCTATTAAAGTCATCATCGCATATTTCATTTTAAACATAGTTTTGAAATTTAAGAGGTGATTAGTTTTCTAAGGGTAGATTTTTAAGGGTATCTACTTCTTTTTTATCCATCACTTTTACATACCATAATACCCCAATAAAAAAGAACACAAACACAAGTAATGAAAAAATGGGATAGATGGCAGAATGCTCCATCGTTTCGGTATATTTTTTTATAAAACTGAACATAGCTTATTTTTAAAGGTTATTTTTTATTGATATCCGTTCCTAGTCTTTGTAAATAAGCAATCACCGATATGATTTCTTTATTTGGTCCGACTTCAATACCATCTTGTTTTAAATTTGCTGCAATTAATTTAGCCTGTTCCATTAATGCTTTGTTAGCAATGGTAGCATAACCAGTTGCATAGGGCACGCCCAAGGTTTGCATCGCTTTTATTTTAGAAGGCGTAGAGGCAGTATCTAATTCATGGTCAATTAAGAAAGCATAGGATGGCATGACCGAACCTGTTGAAATTGCAGTTGGTTCATCTAAGTGATTATAATGCCATGCGTTGGACTTTTTTAAATTTCCTGAACCTTCTCTAGCTAAATCTGGACCTGTTCTCTTACTACCCCATTGGAATGGATGATCATATACAAACTCGCCCGCTTTACTATACTCACCATACCTTTCTGTTTCACTTCTGAATGGTCGAATCATTTGAGAGTGACAGGTATAACAACCCTCTCTCACATAAATATCTCTTCCCTGCAGTTCTAATGGTGTATATGGTTTTACACTGGCAATGGTTGGTACGTTAGACTTAACCAAGAAGGTTGGAATCATTTCCACTGCACCTCCAATTAAAATCACAATTAAAGACATGACTAACATGATAGTTGGCTTTCGTTCAATCCATCTATGCCAATGCTCCCCTTTATGTTTTTCATGTATAGCTTCTAATGCTGGTGCTTCTGCATCTTCATTGGCTATTAATGTGCCTTTACCAATGGTCTTAAAAAAATTAACCATCCCTACTATAGCACCAGTTAAGTACAATAAGCCTCCTAAAGAACGCATTGCATAAAATGGACGCATATAAGTAACTGTTTCTAGAAATTGATACTTCAATTGTCCTGAAGGCGTGAATTGCTTCCACATAGAAGCTTGTTGCCATCCTGCCCAATACATTGGAATGGCATAAAATAAAATACCTAGTGTAGCTAACCAAAAATGCACGTTGGCTAATTTATTGGAGTACAAACTAGTTTTATAGATTCTTGGAATAAGCCAATATAAAATTCCAAAAGTCAACATCCCATTCCATCCCAATCCGCCTACATGCACATGCGCCACAATCCAATCTGTATAGTGCGCTACTGCATTAATACTTTTTAATGATAACATGGGTCCTTCAAATGTTGACATACCATATGCAGTAACTGCTACCACCATAAACTTCAATATCACATCCTCTCTCACTCTATCCCAAGCACCTCTTAAGGTCAATAGTCCATTGATCATACCACCCCAACTTGGAAAGATTAACATGAAACTAAATACAATACCTAAACTTTGCGCCCAATTAGGAAGTGCTGTATATAATAAATGATGCGGACCTGCCCAGATATATAAAAAGATCAAGGCCCAAAAGTGAATGATCGATAATTTATAGGAAAACACAGGACGGTTGGCTGCTTTAGGCATAAAGTAATACATCAATCCTAAATAAGGCGTGGTTAAGAAAAAAGCAACTGCATTATGTCCATACCACCATTGTACCAGTGCATCCTGCACTCCTGCATACCAGGTATAACTTTTAAATAAAGAGATAGGCAGTTCAAAAGAATTCACTAAATGCAAAACTGCAACAGTTACAAATGTGGCGATATAAAACCAGATTGCTACATACAAATGACGCTCTCTGCGCTTGATAATAGTTACAAACATATTCCATCCAAATACGACCCATATAATAGTAATCGCGATATCAATTGGCCATTCTAATTCTGCATACTCTTTTGCAGTAGAAATACCAAGTGGTAAAGTGATTGCTGCTGCTACAATAATCAACTGCCAGCCCCAAAAATGGATCTTACTTAAAAGGTCGCTATACATTCTCGCTTTTAGTAGACGTTGCAATGAATAGTAGACCCCCATAAAAATACCATTTCCAACAAAAGCAAATATAACTGCATTGGTATGCAGTGGCCTGATTCGTCCAAAACTAAAATAGGGCTGAAGATTCAATGTTGCTGGAAATACCAGTTGTAATGCAACCCATAATCCCACAGTCATCCCTACGACTCCCCAAATAATGGTGGCAATCGCAAAGTTCCTTACCGTTTTGTTGTCGTACTGAAAGCTTTGTACTTGCATAGTGCTAAATTGTATTGTTATAGTTTAGTTTTTACCTCATCTTCAAATAGTATTCTTATTGATGGCGTACAATTATCATCCATTTGCCCAGATTTAACTGACCATAAAAAAGCCACAAGAAAACCTCCTGCAACTAGTACACTGACAATAATTAAAATAAAAAATACACTCATAAAACTATTTTGGACAAAGCTATTGGCTATTGAAAAAAGGATTTATGACCTAAATCAAAGCGGAAAATGATTTTAATCATATCCATTGATGTTAAAGCGAAAAACTAACCGCGGATGGACTTTGCGTATGTATATGACAAGAATGCCGAAAGCGCTACAATACTAATTGAACTTATGGGCATTAAAATAGCCGCTACCATGGGTGTCAACATGGCCTGAGTCGCAAAATACATCCCTACTAAATTGTAGAGGATTGATAAAGTAAAAAGAAGGATAATAATCGTTTTGCCCTTTTTAGTATATTGGATTAAGTGAAATAGCCTAGAGACTTGATGTCCTTCTAATATCGCATCACTCGCTGGTGTAAATAAATGTGTATGATCGGTGACTGCAATGCCTACATCACTTTTTTGCAATGCGCCTGCATCATTTAAGCCATCCCCAACCATCATCACAATTTTCCCATTATTTTGAAGCGCTTGTATATAATTTAATTTATCAGTAGGCGATTGATCAAATAGCATGGGTATATCTGCACCCAATATAAATTTTAGCTTCTGACCTTCGACAGGACGATCCCCACTTAATAAATGTACCTCATACCCATTTGAGATAAATTGATTGACCATCACTGACACGCCTTCTCTGTAGGCATGATTCACTTTATAAAAGCCTCTAAATATGCCGTCAAATGCAATACAAACAATAGACTCGTCATAATCCATATTGACTGCAATACCTTCTGCTAATAAAAGCTTAACAGAACCAATGATGACCCTATGCCCCTTTGAGACTGCAATGGTCCCTCTTGCTATAGCATGATCAATTGTATCTACTTGTACCAGCTCAATTTTAGATGCTGTTAATACATCATAAATCATTTGGCTAAGTGGATGTAGGGATTCTCTTGTAACCGATCTTATGATGGACAGCTCTAAGCTTGATAGATCAACTCCTATATACACCAACTTAGAAGCTGCATGGTTTGTCAAAGTACCCGTTTTATCAAACACAATCGTATTCACCTTTTCAATTGCTTCCACCACTGATGCATTTTTACAGTATAATTTTGTTTTACCTAGCCACCTTAAAATATTGCCATAGGTAAATGATACTGTAAGCAATAAAGAACATGGGCATGCGACAATTAAAACAGCAGTGACTGAGGGTAATATTTTATTCGAATCCACAATCCACCAATACATTCCTGATAAAAAAGCAATCAAAAATAAAACGTAAGTGAAATATTGACTCCAGGGATGCACAAAGGAAACCTTGGTGTTTTTTTGCTGATGTAATAGTGGATTATTCCAAAGCTCAGTGATATAACTATGCCCAATTGGCTTAACAACTTCAACCTGTATTGCTCTAGCTTTTTGTACACCACCTGCATACAAAAATGCACCTTTCTCAAATGCAACTGGCGCATGCTCCCCAGAAACAAAACTATAATCTAGCAATGCAACGCCATCCTTTAAAATTGAATCTGCTGGAATCATTTCACCAGATCTAACCAATAGTAAATCTCCTTTAATAAGCTCGTTTAAGGATTGGTTGATTTCTTTCCCATCCTTAATAATAGTTACCCCTAATGGGAAAAAAGAGGTGTAATCTCTATCAAATGTAAATGCATCATAGGACTTGTTTTGAAACCATCTTCCAATTAACATAAAGAATACAATACCTGACATACTATCTAAATAACCTGAACCAGTCTGGGTCACGATTTCGTACAAACTTCTTAAAAAAGTAACGCTAATCGCTAAGGCAATTGGGGCATCTATATTTAGCCATTTTTGTCTTAATCCTGTATAAGCCGAAATGAAAAAATCACTTGCACTGTAGAATAACACAGGCAGGGATAAGATCAAATTTAAATAAATAAATAAAGGCCTAAGCGAACCTAAATCTCCCAGTTCGTCCGCTAAGTATTCTGGGAAACTCAACATCATGATATTGCTAAAACAAAATCCCGCAATACCAATTTTATACAACTGTTTTCGATTTACTTTTTTCTTTTGTTGCCAATCATTCCCACCTAAATGAATCATTGGTTCATAACCAACAAATGCCAACAACTGCACCAGTTCCTTTAAAGAAATAGCAGACAATTGATAAATGATTTTTACTTCTTTCTTTTCAAAATTTATCTGAGATTGGATGACACCCGGATTAATTTGATGCAAGTGCTCTAATAGCCAGACACAACTAACACAGTGGATTTGTGGAAGATAAAACACCACATGTACTTGATCCCCTTGCTTAAATTGAATAAGCTGTTCTTGTACTGCTTGATTGTCTAAATAATTGAATTTACTGTCTGTAAATTTGCCTTTTAAAGAAAGCCCTGGCATTTTGGTCAAATCATAATATTGACACATTCCATTTTGATCCAATAACTGGAATACCATTTTACAACCATCACAACAGAAGTATTTGTTTTCAATTTGTATGGATGCATCACACTCAGCTCCGCAGTGGTAACAATTTTCTTGCATAAATGAAAGACAAAGATCCACCACCAATAGGTCTGTACATATGACGCCACTCATCCATAAAGATGATAAAAATCATATCGCCCTCTTAGTGTATTGAGGCCATAAAATTATTATCCATTAAATTAATGGCTTCATAATAACCCTGCTTATGCCATTTACAACGTGCTAAATATGCAACCAGTTGTTGATGCAAAAGTGGATTTTGCAACATCGTGGCAGGCAATCCTTTTTGTTTTGTCTTTCGTAAGTATTGATCCAATGACTTTGTTAGATCTTGCTTCGCATAACTGGCAACAAATGCTTGAACAGATGGATATTGATTGATGCTCTTTTGTGTTGTAAGATAATATTGTAACACAAATTCATTCATGGAGCCTTGTGTATATAAATTGGCATAATTTGAGTCTGCATACAATGCATTGATTGGCAACCATTGATTCGGAATAATACCCCCGCCACCATATACCGTATTGCCTTTTGGCGTTTTATATGCCTTGCCAATTGATGCAGTATCTATATTACCTTCATTGGATTGCACCATGCGTTCAAGAAAGTCATGCTCATATGCCATCTTGCCATTTTGATAAGGACGTTGAATATTACGCCCTAATGGAGTAAAGTATTTTGCAGTTGTCAATCTTAATGCCCCACCATTGGATAATCTAAATTGTTGTTGCACCAATCCTTTTCCGTAAGACCTTCTTCCGACTACTTTTGCTCTATCCCAATCTTGCAAGGCACCTGCTAATACCTCACTTGCAGATGCGGAGGTTTCATCCATCAAAATAGTAATATCGCCTGTTTCAAACAAGCCCTCTCTTTTGCTATAATAATTTACCCTTGGTGCATGTAAGCCTTCTGTATAAACAATTAATTTATTGCCAGCCAACAATTCATCTGCAATTCCAACTGCTTCAGACAATAATCCGCCCCCATTCCCTCTCAAATCTATCACTAGCGACTTCATCCCTTTTTTTAATAAAGGTTCTAAAGCTTGCATGAATGCTTCATAAGTCCTATCCGCAAATTTGTCTATTTTAATATAACCAACTGTATCGCTCACCATATAGGCAGCATCAATTGGCGAAACAGGAACAGATGCTCTTGTTAAATTAAAAGTTAATTTTTGTTGATTACGCAACACCACTAATTTTAAATTTTCATCGGCCGGTCCTTTTATTTTTCGCTTAATCGCTTCACCATCTAATTTATTACCTGATAATTTAACAGTATCATCAACGGTTAATAAAATATCTCCTGTTTTTAGTCCGCCCTTCGCAGCTGGTCCACCAGGTAAAACATATGCTACAAAAACACTGTCCCTGAATTGTTGAAATTCAATACCTATGCCTTTATAATTCGGTTGCAATTGTTCATTGGCCTCCAATAAATCTGCAGGTGGGATATACACTGAATGGGGATCTAATTGTCCTAAATAAAAATCGGCTAATTTAGTTTGAGTGCTGTCCGTATTAACTTGTTCTACATATTTTGATTTCACCAATTCAATGATCTCATCCATTGCAGAATTTGAATCAGATGAAGGGAATCCTATTGAGAAACTTCCTTTTAAAAAAATCCCTATTCCAATACCTAATAAAAGTACACCTGCATAGAGGATTGGGGTCACCCAACTTGTTTGGGTCGATCGAGGTTGATTTTGTTGCATGTTATATGAATTCTTGGCAAATTTACATCAATTCAAAATGAAATGGCTAATTTCATGTCTTAGTTCAACTACTATGAAAAAGACTTATTTAATAGCAGATAGCGGTGCCACAAAATGCCAATGGACCTTAGTACAAAATGGCAAGCGACAAACGATTAAAACCACTGGCATTAGCCCCTACTTTTTAAGTCTTTCAGAAATTGTACAAATAGTAGAAAAGTCATTCCAGAAAAAAGTAGATTTAAACAAAGTAGATGCAGTCTACTTTTATGGAACGGGACTTAGCAATCCAGACAATGTAATCATATTAAAAAAGGCCTTAAAAGCCGTTTTCAAGAATGCAAAATTAGATATCCAAACCGATTTAATGGCCATTGCTAGAGCTGCTTGTCAGGATAAAAAAGGAGTGGTTTGTATATTAGGTACAGGATCCAATGCAGGATTTTACAATGGCAAAAAAATCACTAAAAACAGTCCAGGTTTGGGTTATGTGTTGGGAGACGAGGGAAGCGGTGCTTATTTAGGTAAAAAAGTATTGCAATATTTTTTATATAAAACATTTGACGAGGAGTTGATGAATATGTTTGAAAAGAAATACCACTTGGATCGTGCAGCTATTTTAAATAAAGTCTATAAAGAACCAACTCCAAATAGTTATATTGCAAGCTTTACAGATTTCTTGGTAGAAAACAGAGGCCATTACATGATCGAAAATATCATTGAAGATGGCTTGAACGATTTCTTTTTTACACATCTAAATAAATTAAATGAGTCTTGGTTACACCCTATTCATTTTGTAGGCAGCGTAGCTTATGGCTTTAAAGATGTCTTAAAACAATTGGCCGAAGGCTATGAAATTGAATTAGGCAAAATTGTCAAATCTCCAATGGATGGATTGATTGAATACCATAGCAAAAACTAGGTTCAGATGCACGATATAGAACCTTATTATCATTGGCGACATTTATATACTGCAGAAGCAGATCCAAGATCCATCTTTTATGGCAGGACCTATAGTGAATTTGAATTTTCACAAACGGTATATAATTATTATATCCATCCGCAATGGGATGAATTTGGAAGTAAAACATTGTACTTAAAAATTTTATACACAGACTATGATGCAAAATTTGCAATTATAGAACTCATAGGCGAATGGAATGATACAATCGAAAATGATATCATGGAATTAAAACGGGAAGTCTTAGATAAATTAATGGCCGAGGGTATCATTAAATTTATTTTAATCGCCGAAAATGTATTCAATTTTCACAGTGGGGATAAAGACTATTACGAGGAGTTTTATGAAGATTTATCCGACGAAGATGGATGGGCTGTATTGATCAATTTCCATCCGGCTGCCCAACACGATTTTCTATTACGAAAATTAAACCGATACATTGAGCTAATGGAGATTAGTGCATGGCGTACCTACAAGCCTGAACATTTTTTCCAATTCATTGACCAGAAATTAAGTCAAAGGTTAAGTTTGTAACATTGATATTGAAGTTGTAAAGAATTACTTGTTTAATTTAACGACTAAAATGAATCAAATAAATCAACAAGATTAAAAAACAAGGTCTTCGTAAGCTGCCATTAATTCTCTATGAGCATGGTCATCCTTAGCTAATTTACAAGCTGCCATCCCTTTTTCATACCATTCAATGGCTGCCTCCTTTTCAGAAAGCGCCTCTAAACATTTTGCTAAATGGTAATAGGAACCCACATAATCAGGTGACTCCGTCAAGATTTCAGTAAACAAGGCTTTTGCCTTTTGTAAGTCCCCTATTTTGATATACTCCAAAGCCAAAGCATGTCTTAAAAAGTTATCCTTAGGTTGTTGATTTAAAAATTCAATAATTCTTTCAATTCGTTGCATCTTGTCATATATTTGCATTAGTTGCATAAACAACCAAAAAGCATTAGACTATGAAGTTATTAGTTTGCATCAGCAAAACACCAGACACCACATCTAAAATTGCCTTCACCGAAGGTAATACAAAGTTCGATGAAAACGGCGTACAATGGATCATCAATCCATACGATGAATGGTATGCCTTAGTTAGAGCGATCGAAATGAAAGAGCAAGATCCTGCTGTTACCATTCACCTTGTTACGGTGGGCGAAGCAGATGCAGAACCAATCATCAGAAAAGCATTGGCATTAGGTGGAGACGAAGCCATCCGTATTAATATACAAAGCAATGATTCATTTGTAGTTGCAAGTCAGATTGCTGCAATTGCAAAAGAAGGTGCATATGATTTAATATTAACTGGTAAAGAAACAATTGACTATAACAGTGCTTGTATCGGCTCCATGTTGTCTGGCCTATTGGATTTGCCTTATGTTTCACTTGCCAATCAAATGACATTAAACGGCAACACTGCTAATGTAAAAAGAGAAATCGAAGGCGGAGAAGAAACTTGCGAAGTTACCCTTCCTGCAATTGTTAGTTGTCAAAAAGGCATGGCGGAACAAAGAATTCCAAATATGCGCGGTATTATGGCAGCAAGAACAAAACCATTGAAAGTAGTCGAGCCAATTGCAGTTCAAGCAACCACCTCTATTAAAAATTATGACTTGCCTCCTGCAAAATCTGGCGTAAAATTAGTTGCAGCAGACAATGTAGAAGAACTAGTAAGATTATTAAAAGAAGAAGCAAAAGCATTCTAAACAATTCAAATCGAAAAAAAATGGTACTTATATATATTGATCAAGCAGACCAACAAATTAAAAAATCTTCTCTAGAAGCTATTTCTTATGGTGCTGCCCTTGCAAAGCAATTAGGCGTATCAGCAGAAGGTATCCTACTTGGAACAGTGACAGATGACTTGGCAGGCCTAGGAAAATATGGCTTACAAAAATTACATCAAGTAGCTGATGCGAACTTGAATCATTTTGATGCAAAAGTATTCACACAAGTATTGACTGAAGCTGCAAAAGCTGCTAATGCATCTGTACTTGTTTTTGCCCATAACTTAAATGGAAAAGCAATTGCTCCATCTGTAGCTGTAAAATTAAATGCAGGTATTGTGACTGGCGCGAATAGCTTACCTGATACAAGCAATGGATTCACAGTAACTAAAACTGTTTTTTCTGGAAAAGCATTTGCACAAATTAATATAGATACACCAGTTAAAGTAATCTCTATCAACCAAAATTGTTTCGGTGTGCATACTCAAGAAGGCAGTTGCGCTGTAGAAGCTTTATCTATCACAATTCCTGCAGCATCTATTAAAGTCACAGCAACTCATAAAGTAGAAGGTGAAATTCCATTAACCGAAGCGAATCTAGTAGTGAGTGGTGGACGTGGATTAAAAGGGCCAGAAAACTGGGGTATCATTGAAGATCTTGCTAAAGTATTAGGCGCAGCTACAGCTTGTAGCCGTCCTGTATCTGATTCAGATTGGAGACCACACCATGAGCATGTGGGACAAACAGGGGTTCAAGTAGCACCCAATTTGTATATCGCTGTAGGTATTTCTGGGGCCATCCAGCATCTTGCTGGGGTGAACAGAAGTAAGACCATTGTGGTCATCAATAAAGACCCAGAAGCACCTTTCTTTAAAGCTGCTGATTATGGTATTGTTGGGGATGCATTTGAAGTCTTACCAGCCCTTACAGCTGCCATACAAAAATCAAAGGCCTAATTCATATCAATGCTTTTTTGCTTTAACTTTGTAAGGCAAATTATCTTATGCAAAAAATTGAACTTGAAATTGTAGCGCTTTCCCATAGTATCACCCAATCGAATTCCTATGCGGTTATTTTAGGAGAAGTGAATGGGTTGAGACGTTTACCTATTGTGATTGGTGGATTCGAAGCGCAGGCAATTGCAGTTGCATTGGAAAACATGCACCCTTCTAGACCCCTGACACATGATTTGATGAAGAATTTCATGACCGCATTTAACCTTCAATTACAAGAAGTGTATATCTGTGATTTACAAGAAGGCATTTTTTATTCAAAATTGGTTTGTTACAATTCAAACGATACAATCGAAATTGATAGTAGAACAAGCGACGCATTGGCTTTAGCTGTTCGTTTTGGATGTCCTGTTTATGTGTACGAACATATCCTGGATCAAGCTGGATTGACCAACGAAAAGTCAGATAAAGTTGATATGCCTGCTACCATTACTAAAACTAATGATCGAAGTGATTTAGCTAAACTTTCATTGGCAGAATTGAACCAATTACTTAGTGAAGTTTTAGAACAAGAAGATTATATACGCGCCATTGATATCAGAGACGAAATCAATAAACGCAGTGAACCAAAGCAGCCATAGGATGATTCAATTTCCCAACTGCAAAATTAACCTTGGTCTTTCTATCCTTGCAAAAAGAGCAGATGGCTACCATGAACTTGAAACCGTATTCTATCCTATTGCGGTTTCAGATGCCTTAGAAATTTTACCTGCAGACAATTTAATCTTAACACAAACAGGCATTGCTGTTCCAGGAGACCCAGCTCAGAATCTTTGTTTGAAAGCCTATCATTTGCTTAAAAAAGATTTCCCTAATCTTCCAGCAGTAAAAATGCATCTCCAAAAAAATATTCCAATGGGTGCAGGCTTGGGTGGCGGCTCAAGTGATGGCACTTCAACTTTGCTTATTTTAAATCAACAGTTTTCATTGGGGTTGAATGATCAACAATTAATTGATTACGCAAGTCAACTTGGAAGTGATTGCCCATTTTTCGTTTATAATAAAGCATGTCATGCTACAGGAAGAGGTGAAGTTTTAACTCCTATCGAATTAGATCTTTCAAACTATCAATTTTTGTTAGTACACCCTGGTAAACATATTTCTACTGCCTGGGCATTTCAACAATTAACTCCAAATACAAAATCAGAAAGCATTCAATCCATCATTCAAAAACCAATTTCAGAATGGAAGGCTTTATTGATCAATGATTTTGAAGCGCATGTATTTAAAGCCGAACCTACCCTACTTACTATCAAAGAAAAGCTTTATCAATTAGGTGCAATTTATGCCAGCATGAGTGGTTCAGGAAGTTCTTTATATGGCATCTTTCCAAAACATCATTTTGAGCATGCACCAACCATTGAACATGCCTTAGGAGTTGACTTAATCTAGATTTTTACATCAAACGGGGCTTTTTTATTATATTAGAGGAATCAGTGTTACAAATGAAAAAAATCATACGCCCATTTCAAATTTTATATTGTATTTACGCTTTATGCATCTTTGCATGCTTGACAATTGTATCCCTATTTGCAATGTTATTTATTCTACCATTGGGTGATAAATATTTAACCATCGGCATCTATAAAATTGGGCGATATTTTTCTAAAACATTGTACTTCTTTATAGGGATGCGTCATCAAGAAATTTACGAGGGTATCCATCATTTTGATAAAGCACATGTATTTGTTGGAAATCATAATTCATACATGGATATTCCTCCAATTGTCCAACTAAAACATCAGCCCATTAAACCTTTGGGGAAATTCGAATCTTCTAAAATTCCACTTTTCGGATTATTCTATAGACATATTGTAATTATGGTGGATAGGTCAAATCCAGAAAAAAGAGCACAAAGTCTTCAAAATTTAAAAGAGGCCTTGAAACAAAAAATATCCATATTTATTTTCCCAGAAGGCACTTTTAGTATGACTGAAGAAAAGCCATTAAAGGATTTTTACAATGGCGCTTTTAAATTAGCGATTGAAATGCAGGTACCAATTCAACCTGTACTCATGGTTGATGCAGTGGACAGAATGCATTTTAGTGGCATTTTTACCCTAAGCCCAGGCATCTGTCGCGTTGTCTATTTACCAACTGTGTATGTGGATAATTATAAGATCGAAGACCTTGAGATTTTGAAGCAACAGGTACACAAAATGATGGATGACGGATTAAGAAGATATCGCCACTATCCAGCTTCTTAATGTATTTTTGTAGCCCTTATGTACGCCGAAATCATCATACCATTAGCCCTTCCAAAAAATTATACATGGGCCGTCCCCACTGAATTTTCGGATGGAGTAATGATTGGTATGCGTGTAGAAGTGGTATTGGGTTCCAATAAGCGTTATGCCGGTATTATTAAAAAAATCCTCGCAGATAAACCTGATGGATTCAATCCAAAGCCTATATTAGGGATTTTGGATGATGCCCCCATTGTATATCCCGCGCAATTGCAATTATGGGAATGGATGGCAAGTTATTATATGTGTACCGAAGGTGAAGTCATGCAAGCGGCAGTTCCAAGTCATTTAAAAATATCCAGTGAAAGTATATTTATTTTAAATGAAGATGCAGCGATTGATAGTCTTCATCTTAGTGATACAGAATATATTATTTCTGAAGCATTGCAAATAAAAAAACAATTAAGCTTAGTTGAAATACAAAAACTATTAGATAAAAAATCGGTTTATCCAGTCATCAATAAACTCATCCAAAAAGGCATTTGTTCGGTAGAGGAAACAATGCATGACAAGTATACTATTAAAGTAGAAAATGTATTGCATTTACATCCCGACTATCATGCAGAATCCGCATTAGAACAATTGATGAATGATTGGACCAGGGCTCCAAAACAACTAGCACTCCTGCTTGCCTTCTTGCATCTACAAAAAACAGAAGGAGAGGTGCAACAAAAAGCATTACTAGAAAAATCAGGTGCTGCAAATGCCCAATTAAAAGCATTGATTGACAAAGGCATCCTTGTAGTTGAAAAAAGAAAAATAGATCGCTTGGCTGTTGATTTAAGTTTGGGTAATACCCACTTACACCAATTGTCTGCAGCACAGCAACTTGCATATGATTCCATTGTGGAACAAATGAAAACACATTCGGTTAATTTATTGCATGGCATCACCGGAAGTGGTAAAACACAGATTTATGCCGCATTAATTGAAAATGCTATTCAGTCTAATCAACAGGCTTTATATATGCTGCCTGAAATTGCATTGACTGCACAAATGATTCGACGTCTTAAGCAATATTTTGGTGGAAAAATTGCAATTTATCATTCTAAATTCAACCCTAACGAAAGAGTTGAAATTTGGAATAAAGTTAAGTCTGGTGAAATTAAAATTGTATTAGGAGCTAGGTCTGCCTTGTTCCTGCCCTACCATAATTTATCCTTAGTCATTATTGACGAGGAGCATGATGCTTCTTACAAACAACAAGACCCTGCACCAAGATACCAAGCAAGAGATACTGCCATTTATTATGCCAATCAGTTGGGTGCAAAAGTGGTATTAGGATCTGCTACTCCATCCATTGAAACTTATTATAATGCGATGCAAAATAAGTTTGGCTACTACCATTTAAAAGAAAGATTTAGCGAAGGCGCTTTGCCACAAATGATTGTTGTGGATACTAAAAAACAAAGCGAACAGTCTGCTATTTTAACGCCACAATTATTAGAAGCGATACAAACTACAGTTGCAAAAAATAAACAAGTCATTCTATTTCAAAATAAAAGAGGTTACGCGCCTTATATGATTTGTGAAACCTGTGGTTGGATACCACATTGCAAACAATGTGATGTAAGCTTAACCTTGCATAAAGGGAAAAATATGTTGTCTTGTCATTATTGTGGTGCAGCTTATCCAGTAGTACAAACTTGTGAAGCCTGTGGAAAGCAAAGTTTCAAACAAAAAAGTTTTGGTACTGAACAAATTGAAGAAAAATTAGCTTTGGCTTTGCCACAACTCCGAATTGCAAGAATGGATCTCGATAATATTAAAGGAAAAAATGAGCACGATCATTTAATTCAGCAATTTGAAAGAAGAGAAATAGATGTATTGGTTGGTACACAAATGGTGGTCAAAGGATTAGACTTTGAACATGTAGACCTAGTGGGTATTGTGGACGGTGATAGCTTATTAAACTTCAATCAATATAGGGTCAATGAAAGGGCTTTCCAAATGATGGAACAAGTGAGCGGAAGAGCAGGTCGAAAAAATGATCAAGGTAAAGTGATTATGCAACTGAGTCAAACGAATCATCCTATTGTGGCATTCGTGCATACCCACGACTACCATACATTTTACGAATTTGAGATCAATAATAGAAAACACTTTGCATATCCCCCTTTTAGCAGGTTAATGAGTATTTTATTTAAACATAAAGAAAACCATATTGCAGAGGAAGCTGCAAATCATTTTTTAAAATCATTGGACCCAATGATTCAAAAAACCGTCATGGGACCAGCTCAACCCATAATCAATAGAATAAGGAATAAATATATTTGGGAGCTATGTGTTAAAATAACCAAGCAACCACAGCAATTACAAATTGCAAAGAAACAACTATTGCATTTTATTCAATTAATTTCAGTGCACCCAAGGTACAAATCTGTGCAGATTATCATTGACATCGACCCTAACTAAATAAAGTCAGTTGATGTAAATTAAACTTAGATAATGTAATTAGTATTGAATAGTCAAGTCTACCCTTCTATTCTGAGCTCTTCCCTTATTTGTTTCATTACTTGCAACAGGTTGTGTATCTGCCAATCCAAGTATGGATGTTCTATTAATTGCAAGGCCTTTTTTAACTAAATAAGCTTGTACTTTCTTTGCTCTTGATAAAGACAATGGATCGTTGATTTTTCGAGATCCAGTGTTATCCGTGTGTCCAGTAATCAATAATTTAGTAGCAGGATATTGTGCCATGATTTGTATCAATGAATCCAAACCTTGTAAAGATTTAGTCGCAATATTTACTTGTCCAGTTTCAAATTTTAAAGCAGCTGCAATATTATCGAGCTTAGGTTGAAGATCTTCACAGCCATTATTGCTTGCAATCCCAGCAACGGTAGGACATTGATCTAATTCGTCGTTCACACCATCTTTATCTGTATCTGGAATAGCACAGCCTTTGTAAGCAGGTAATCCAGCTAATGTTGGACATGCATCTTTATCATCTGGTATACCATCTTTGTCTGTATCCGGCACTGGGCAGCCTCTGTATTGGACTGTACCTTCTGCATTTGGACATTTGTCATTTTCATCATTGATGCCATCACCGTCTTCGTCTGGTACAGGACAACCTTTATATTTCAATAAACCACTTCTTTCTGGACAGTCATCATTTTCATTGGATACGCCATCATCATCTTGGTCTGCTTGAATTGGTGCAGTTGGTAATGCGATTGCTTTCTTCTCCTTTAACTTTAATGGGAAAGAATAACTAATGCCATAATTTTGATGCATTTTAGTCAACTTAGAAGCCTCTGCATTATGAGTCGCAAATACATGAAAAAATGATCCTTGCTTAGCTTTAAATTGAAGTCCTAAACCCATGGGCGCATAGGCTGTGAAATTTGCCGCATCTTTTGCTAACCCAATTCCTAGAATAGCATAAGGAAGCAATGCCTTATCGTCATTGCCTAGTTTTAAATGGACGCGCGTATCAATAGCAGCATAAGTAGAATTACTGGTTGCTTTTGGCTGCTTAGAAGAAACATAATATGGATACTTTAATGAACTTAGATCCAAATTTATGACAGCATCCAAACCTGGTGCAAGTCCTTTAAAAAACTGTACACCTACAGCAGGTGTAGAAACAGTTAACCCCTCAGTTTGAGGGGTTTTCTTAAAATTCAGTATAGATCCTTTTAAAGCAATCGATGCTGGTTTATTTTTATTTACTTTTTGATCTTGTGCATTGGTGTAGAAAAAAGCAAATAAAATAATAGTTGCCCCAATTACTTTTTTTGACATATTTTTTTAATTAGTTCAATAAGAAGCTATAGCTAACTCCATAGTTGAAAGAAGGTACAAAAGACTTAGACATCTTAGTTGAATAAGTTGAAGTGATATTCAAATTAGACCCTTTACAAGTTTTGATCTGCAATCCTAAACCAACTGGTGCATATGCGCTATAGGTTCTAAAAGCGAAAGAACGAACACCCAAACCAGCAGTTACATATGGATTTATTCTATAATCACCTTTAAACATTTTGATATTTAAGCCAGACTCAACAGAAGTCAAAAGATCTTCGTTTGATCTTCTTAATGCATTTGGTGCATACAAAGGTAAACGTGTAATTCCTAAATCAAAATTAGTAAAAATGTCTACTTGGTCTGTATATTGACGTGTGTAGTTTACACCAAATGATTTAGTTGTAGATGCATATTGACCCCACTGTTTTGCATTTAAAGTAGATCCTATTGTACCATTCTGAACACTCTCTGCAGAAGCAAAATCTAATGCATTGAATCTTATAGCTATAGATCTTTTTTTCTGACCGCCATTGCTAGATTGAGCATGAGCATTAAAAATAAAACCCAAAGCGATTAGAGAAAATAATAATTTCTTCATATGAATTGTTTGTTAAATGTCTCACAAATTTAGGCCTTAAAAGCGAATTATTGAAATTTTTCTAGCCCTATTTAATCGTCTAATTTTGGGTTCTTTTTGGAATACCCAATAGCGTCTACCATGACTTTTACAAGCCCTTTTGAACTGAAAACCAATTGTTTAGCTGCAGATTGACTTAAATCTATGACCCTTCCCTTTCTCAACATATTGGGGTGCATTCGGTCATTGATCCTTACCAATACGGTCTTTCCATTCCTTAAATTAGTGACCCTTACGATTGTATTTAACTTGAACAAATTACAGGCTGCGGTGAACTTATTATTGTAAAAACGCTCCCCTGTAGAAGTCATTGTACCATCTAAATTTTTACTATAAAAACTTGAAATTCCTTGTATATGATTGATTTCAATTTTAATTCTTTTGGTATCAATTTTGTTTTTGTACTTTTTGATATTGACACTATCTAAATAATTCTCTGTTGTGAGTGTATTAGAATGAATTTTTTGTGCTTGAATAGGACCAGAAATCAGAATAAAATAAACGCAAACAATTGACTGAATGATCATTTTTTTCATGGGTCTACGTTTTAAGTTGCTGTTGATTTAAATTGGCATGACTGCCACCACGCTGTCTAAATTCAATGGACCGTATATGTGTGGGAATAATTCATTTAAATCCTCTGCCAATTCAAATAAAACTGGTCTTTGCACCTTGGCTTTTTCAATTTTCAATTTCACTAAACCAGTTTGCCCTTGATAAAACCTCTCAAGCACTCCTTCTATTTGTCTTTCAATAGAGCAATGAATGAATCCATCTTTTGCATAGTCTTTTGGCAAATAACTTTGTTTTATTTGCGCTTCTTCCCATTCTTTAGCTGTTGTTACATGATATATAAATTCGCTTTCCATTCTTTTTAATTTTAATGATGAATAACTTTTGGTATACGTTGATCGATCATCATCAGATCTGCTAGGACAATCGCCGTTACCGCTTCAAGAACTACAGGCACTCTTAATGCAATGCATAAATCATGCCTTCCTTTTACCGAAAAATCTTCTTGTTCATTGGTTTCCCAATTCAAAGTATGTTGCAACTTTGGTGTAGATGAAGTAGGTTTTACTGCAATTCTAAATACAAGATCATTACCATTGGTATACCCGCCTACCACACCACCTGCGTGGTTTGTTTCTGTTTTACCCGTGGCATCTATAATTGCATCATTGTGCTCCACACCAAACATGTTAGCTGCAGCAAATCCTGTTCCAAATTCAATCCCTCTTATTGCAGGAATTGCAAATACCGCATGGCTAATTAAAGACTCCACTGAATTAAAGAAGTGCTCTCCCAATCCAACTGGCAAGCCTTTGACTACACATTCAACAATACCGCCTACGCTGTCTTTTTGATCAATTGCATTTTGCAAGCCTTTTTCTAAATCTGCTTCCCCACCAATACTTAATATTGTTGCATTTACCTCAATCCCTTTTAATAATTTTTTTGCGACCACACCTGCACCCACTAAACCTGCCGTCAATCTGCCGCTAAAATGACCACCACCTCTATAGTCTTCAAAGCCACCAAATTTTTGATGCGCTGTAAAATCTGCATGACCTGGTCTAGGCACCGCTCTTTGTTTTTCATAATCACCACTTCTTGTATTGTTATTTTCAAACAAAATCATCAATGGTGCGCCCGTCGTTGTATCATTAAAAACACCGGTTTTTAAAAAAGGAATATCATCTTCTTGTCTTGGTGTAGTGCCTTTTTGTTTGCCTCCTTTTCTGCGTTCCATGTCCTCTACAAAATGAGACTTTTCTAATGGCAACCCAGCTGGGCATCCATCTATTAAAACGCCAACACAGTCACCATGTGATTCGCCAAAAATTTGAACTTTAAATAAGGTACCAAAACTATTCATGAATGTACTTTTATAGTGTATACAAGTTAAGCAATTTAATCTAAATCAACTTTAGCCCCTAAATGCTGTAGGTGTTTAAAGAAATCGGTGTAGGACTTATTTACTGCCTCTGCATCGGTGATTGTAATTGGACCATCAGCACATAAAGCAGCTACGCCACATGCCATTGCGATGCGGTGATCATGTTGAGAAAATACTTCTGCTCCTTTTATGCCTGTCCCTCCATATACCATCATCCTATCCTGATTTAATTCTATTCGAATACCCAATTTCGCAAATTCTTTTTGTAAAGTGAGGCCCCTGTCACTTTCTTTATGTGCTAAACGACTTACCCCATGAAGGATTGTGACTCCATTACAAACGGCTGCAAGCGTCACTAAAGGAGGAAATAAATCTGGACAATGGGTCGCATCAAACTCAAACGCTTTTAAAGATCCTACTACACCAGCTTTGTCTTTTGCTGGACCTATTTGAATTCCATGTTCATTTATGTCTATAGATGCTCCAGCATCTTTCAATGCTTGCATCACTGCTTTATCTGCTTGTGTTGAGTTCAATTGTAATCCTTTCACAACTATTGGCCCTGCGATAGCACCTGCCACCAATAAAAAAGTAGCGCCGCTCCAGTCGCCTTCTACTGTATAGTCAATATGACCCGCTAAAGGTGGATGTACTAAAAATTCAAAACGTTTATAATCTTGATGTTGCACCTTCCAACCAAATGCATTTAAAACAGATAAAGTGAGATCGATATAAGGTTTACTTTTTAAACCCTGTACTTCAATGACTGCATTTGTATTTTCTGATGCAGCAAAAGCCATTAACAATCCAGTTAAAAACTGAGAACTTAATGACCCATCTATTTCAATATTCGCAGGTTTTAAAGGACCTTTAATTTGGATAGGCAAATAACCAGCTTGCGATTGTATTTCGATACCAAGTTTTGGAAAAATAGTATCAAAAAAATGCATTGGTCTTTTTAATAAACTGCCTATTCCTTCGACGGTGATAGATTGGTCACTTAATGCAGCGATAGGTGTAAACATTCTTATACCTAATCCGCTTTCTCCACAATTCATACTATCTCCAATTGGTTGTACACCATTAGAATGAACAATAATATTAGTGCTATTTATTTTTTGATTAGACGCATCCTCGGTTTTAACAATTGCACCAAGTTTTTGAATGACATCTATTGCAGCCAGATCATCATTGGAATGACCAGGATTCAATATCCTTGTTGTACCTCTATGCAGTAATGCTGCAGCACATGCTCTTTGCATACTACTTTTACTAGCTGGTGCAACCTGCTCGCCTCTCAGTGTATTTGGATAAACTGTCGCGCGCATTTTAAGAATATAGTTTAATCAGTTTTTGTAAAGTTTTCATTGGTATGGTTTCATAAACACCCTTCCCAATTTTACTTAAAAGCACATATTGCATTCCTGCATTGGCTTTCTTTTTATCTTTTTGCATCAGTTCCATTGCGGCATCTATATCAAAATGCATGGCAGTTGGTAAACCATATTTTTTTAGCGTTTCTACCAATAAACCTGTACCTGTAAAACCTAATAATACTTGTGAAATTTTAGCCGCATAGACCATCCCAATACTGATTGCATGACCATGTAATAAAGCATGTTCATTTTCAATCGCATGTCCTAATGTATGTCCAAAGTTTAACAACTTACGATCACCTTTTTCAAACTCATCTTTCTGAACTACTTTCACTTTGATCTCTACATTTTTTTGAATCAATGCAGCCAATGCTTTTTTATTTTTTTGATAGAAGGCTAAATCATTTTGATTTAATTCCTTCATCATACTTAGATCTTTGATCGCAGCATGTTTGATAATTTCTGCAAAACCATTTTCCCATTGGTAACTTGGCAAAGTGGTTAGGAAGCTGTGGTCGTAAACAATAAAAGCAGGTTGACGAATCAAACCTACCATATTTTTATAGACCCCTACATCAATGCCATTTTTACCTCCAATAGCAGCATCTACCATTGCCAATAGGGTTGTTGGTACAAATCCAAATTGAACACCACGCATAAATACACCAGCCACATAGCCGACCATATCCGTGACCACACCTCCACCCACACCAATCAGCACAGACTGTCTATTGGCACCAAAATTCAATAAGGCTTCAATGATAAAATCGACTGTTGCTTGCTGCTTATGTAGTTCTCCTGCAGGAATAACAATCGTTGGCTTCCCTTTAAAGATATGTTGATGTAAAGCATACACATTCTCGTCTGTGATATAAATAGCATTTGCTTTGTCCACCATTTTAGCAATGTTTGCAAATTTGCCATCTAATACAAATTCAACAGTACTGTTTGAGAATTTTACTTTCCAATTTTTCATTGAATTCAATTTATAAGAACTAAGATTGCTGGAGTTACCAGACAATCTTAGCTATTCATAATTTTATTTTGTTGCTGAATGCTTTCCATATGCACTGCATCCATGTACTTAGTAATAAAGTCGTCACTCAAGCCCATCTTATTCCCTTTTGCAACCGCTCTTTCTAAAATTTCATTCCAACGATTGGTTTGAAGGATGGTGATGTCATTGTTCTTTTTGTACTCACCAATTTTTTGAGCTACTTTCATTCTTGTAGATAAAACTTGTAACAACTCATCATCTAATTGATTGATTTGTTGACGTAATTTTTCTAGTGCAGTATGAACTTCTACAGAAGCAATATCTTCTTTTCTCCAACGAATGGCTTCCAACATTTCCTTCAATACCTCTGGTGTAATTTGTTGCTTGGCATCACTCCATGCATTGTCTGGATCTATATGTGATTCAATAATTAAACCATCATAGTCTAAGTCAATCGCTTGTTGTGCTACTTCTTGTAATATATCACGACGACCACAAATGTGTGAAGGATCATTGATCATTGGAATACCTGGGAAACGACGCTTCATCTCAATGGCTAAATGCCACATAGGTGCGTTACGGAATTCAGTATTGCCATAAGAACTAAATCCTCTATGTATTAATCCAAGTTCATCAATACCTGCTTTGGCTATACGTTCCATGCCACCCACCCATAATTCAAGATCTGGATTCAAAGGATTTTTTATCAATACTGGCACTTTAACACCCCTTAAAGCATCCGCAATCTCTTGCACGCTAAAAGGATTCACGGTCGTTCTTGCACCAATCCAAAGCACATCTACATCAAAATGCAATGCATCTTCCACTTGTTTACCTGTAGCAACTTCTACGGCAACAGGTAGTCCAGTCTCCTTTTTTGCTTGTTGTAACCATGGCAAACCTTTGGTGCCAATACCTTCAAAGCTACCAGGTCTTGTTCTTGGCTTCCAGATACCTGCGCGCAAAATATCCACTTTACCAGTTGCTGCTAAACGCTGAGCTGTTTGCATCACCTGTTCTTCTGTTTCTGCACTGCAAGGACCTGAAATAATCAATGGTGCTTTCTTTAGTAAAATTCCCATGTATACCAATTTATAAATTAGAGATGTATTATCCTTCGTTACTGCCTCTTTGACCTCCACTATCTGCATCATTCATACGAATACGACGACCTTTATAGTTTTTACCATCTAAGGCTGAAATCATTTTTTTAGCAGCGCTTGATTCAATTTCTATCCAGCTATTCATGTCTCTCATATCTATTTTACCCAAGACTTCTTTTTTCAAATCACTCATGTCTAAAATAAATTGTAAAAAACTCGCTTTATAAAAACCATCTTTTGTTCCTAGATTAACGAATAAACGAGTTGCGCCTGCCGTACCTCTTGATTGGCTTCGACCACCTCTATCTCCACGATCAGCTCCACGATCTCTGCTGTCATTGTTCATTCTATCTCCACCGCTTCTGCGATCTGAGTATTCGTTACGTCCTCTTTCTCTATTACGATCCTGCATACCGCCAATATCACGACGGCCTTTTTCAACTGCACGAATATTTAAATCAGCAGCATTTTCGTAATACGCCAAGAAACGGTTAAACTCCAAAGCAGCAACACGCTTCAAAATTTCTTCCTTAGTCATGTCTGCAAATTTCTCTGCTAACATTGGAACATAAGTTTCATAATCACCATGACTCACGTCGGTAGACATTAATTTATCCATCACGTGGAAGAATTGTTTTCTACAAACATCTTTACCACTAGGAATATCTAATTTATGGAAAGTGCTTTTGTTGATGTTCTCAATTTGACGCAATCTGTATGATTCTCTTGCATGCACAATAGAGATACAAATACCTTGGCTACCAGCACGGCCAGTACGACCACTTCGGTGTGTGTACACTTCTACATCATCTGGTAACTCATAATTAATGACATGCGTGATTCCTTTTACATCAATACCACGAGCAGCCACATCTGTTGCAATTAACAATTGCAATGTTTTGTCTCTGAACTGACCCATCACTCTATCACGTTGTTGTTGTGTCAAGTCACCATGAATAGCATCAATATCATACCCTTCTCTTGTTAAACGTGCCGATACATCTTGGGCATCTGCTTTAGTTCTTGTAAAGATGATACCATAAATACCTGGGTTGAAATCGATGATTCTTTTTAAAGTCTCATAACGATACTGCGCCGAGGTAACATAATATTGGTGATCGATACTTTTATTAGTCGCATTCACTTTACCAATGGTTACTTCCACTGGTTCTTTCATGTAACGCTTACTTACTTTTCGGATTTCAGTTGGCATGGTTGCACTGAATAACCAAATACTTTCACGGTTAGGCGTGTTCTTTAAGATAAACTCAATATCTTCTTGGAATCCCATGTTCAACATTTCGTCTGCTTCATCTAAAACAACATATTCGATTTGCTCAAGGTTGATTGCCTTACGTTCAATCAAGTCAATTAAACGACCTGGTGTAGCTACAATAATTTGCACACCTCTTTTCAAGTCTCTTATTTGCATTCCAATGGATGTACCACCGTATACTGCTAAAACTTGAACACCAGGAACGTGCTTTTTAAACAAATTCAATTCGTTTACAATTTGCATACACAATTCACGTGTTGGACAAACCACCAATGCTTGTGGATGCTTATCTGCTGTTTTGATTAATTGAATCAAAGGCAAACCAAATGCTGCTGTTTTACCAGTACCTGTTTGTGCCAAGCCAATAAAATCTTTTGTTCCGCTAATTAAAACGGGAATAGAACGCTCCTGAATTTCTGTTGCATGGGTGTAGCCTAATTCGGTTACTGATTTCACCAATTGCTCATTAACACCTAATTCAGCAAAAGTCTTTTTAGACTTCACTGCTTCAATTAATTCATTTGTTGTATTCATCTCTTCTGTCTTCTTCATTTTTAATTTTTAAATTTCTTTTAAATTGAATTTTATTTTAAAATTCTTTTGATACCATTTGCATTTACAATCAAGTCGGATAAGTAGTCAAAATTTTCTTTCTCAAGACATGACTTAAACTTTTTCAATTGACTGATATGCTCATTTAGCACATCCAACACATTTTCCTTATTCTGCATAAAGATGGGAACCCACATTGCGGCATTGGACTTTGCCAATCGCACTGTACTTTCAAAACCACCACTCGCTAATTCAAAAATAGCATCGGACTCTTTCTCCTTCTCTAACACGGTATTCGCCAATGCAAAAGAAGTAATATGCGATATATGGCTTACGTAAGCCACATGGATGTCGTGCTTCATTGCATCCATGTATACTATATGCATCCCTAATTGCTCATACACTTGCTCTACTAAAGTCAAAGCATCTTGGTCAATTTGTTCTTTATTACAAATCACAGTTGCTTTTTCTTTAAATGCATCTTGTTGAGCCGCTTCTGGACCACTAAATTCAGTTCCCCACATTGGGTGGGTCGGAACGAATCTTCCCTTCTTAGAATGTACGTTCGCGATTTGTACAATACTTTCCTTAGTAGACCCTACATCAAATACAACCTGCTTGTCTATTAAATTTAAAATAGTTGAAAGCAATTTTTCTGCAACATTAATTGGCGTTGCAATCACAATTAGATCTGAGTGAACAATGGCTTCTTCTAAAGTCATTATTTCATCAACAATACCCAATTGCAATGCTTGATCTTGGTGCAAAGGATTATTGTCTACCCCAATGACATGCTCCACAAAGCCTCTTTGCTTTAGGGTCATGGCCATTGAGCCACCAATTAATCCAATACCAACCACTGTTAAACGCATGCTTTAATTCTTTTAATTGCTTCACTAAATTTTTCTAAAGACCCACACAAACTCACACGGATATAATTGTTACCAGCAGAACCAAAAATACCTCCTGGGGTGATAAATACATTTGCTTCGTAAAGCACTTTATCACTTAACGCATAACCGTCTTTGAATGTGGCCGGAATTTTTGCCCAAACAAACATTCCAACTTGTTGTTTTGAATAAGCACATTTTAAAACATCTAATAATTCGAATACTTTTTCGCGACGTGCTGTATATATTTTATTCACGGATTCATACCAACTCTCGTCTAGACTTAATGCTTTTGCTGCTGCTAGTTGGACTGGTAAAAACATACCACTGTCCATGTTGGATTTAAATCTAAGTATTTCATTGATTCTGTCTTCGGCAGCAATTAACATGCCGACTCTCCACCCTGCCATGTTTTGGCTTTTACTCAGAGAGTTCAATTCGATCACCACCTCTTTTGCACCTTCTATAGACAATAAACTCTCGGGTTGATTGTTTAAGATAAATGCATAAGGATTGTCATGACAAATCAATATTTGATGCTTCTTCCCAAAGGCAACCAATTGCTCAAAAAGCGCTTTGGTTGGACTTTGTCCTGTTGGCATATGTGGATAGTTCACCCACATCAACTTGACCTTTGATAAATCTGATTTTTCTAAATTTTCAAAGTCAGGTGCCCAACTGTTTTCGGCAGTTAGCTCATAATAAAGCGGAGTGCCACCCGCTAATTTAACTGCACTTGTATAAGTAGGATAACCAGGATTAGGGATTAACACCTGATCTCCTTCATTTAAATAGGTCA
>JACCDV010812971.1_pt1 | contig 50593 bp, 43 predicted proteins | sample 7446131 | NCBI WGS metagenome assembly JACCDV01 (sample SAMN15323448, study PRJNA562643) | freshwater metagenome | isolation source: river surface water | place: USA:Blue River Watershed | collected 2017-08-17
CGCAGGGGCGGCCGGGTCCAGCGCCCGGCGCAAGGCGTGGTGCAGCCGCTGGGCGCGCTGGGCCAGGGTGCGCGCCTGCGCCAGCTGGGCCGGCCAGGGCGCCAAGGCCGCTTGCATGGGCTGCGCCAAGTGGGCCAGCATGACCAGGGGCGCGCTCAACTCGTGCGCCAGCGCGCGCAGCGCGTCGGGGCTGGCGGGCGCGCCCATGCGCTTCAGGCCTGGCGCAGGCGGTCGATCAGGCCGTTGAGCTCGTCGAGCGAACCAAACTGTATCGACAGCTCACCCATTTCCTCCACCCGGCCATGGCGCTTGACGCGCTTTTTCACGCGCACCTCGACCGCCGCCGTCAGCAGGTCGGACAGCTCCTCTTCCACCCGGCGCAGGTCGCGCGACTTTTCTTTTTTGGGCTGCTGCGGCACCAGCTGGAACTCCGCCGACAGGCGCCGCACCAGGGCCTCGGTCTCGCGCACCGACAGCTTGCGCGCGCTGACGGTCTGCGCCGCGGTGATCTGCGCCGCCTTGTCCAGCGCCAGCAGGGCGCGGGCATGCCCCATGTCGATGTCGCCGGCCATCAGCATGGTCTGCACCGGCTCGGCCAGCTGCAAGAGGCGCAGCAGGTTGCTGGCCGCGCTGCGCGAGCGACCAATGGCCTGCGCGGCCGCTTCGTGAGTGAGCGCAAACTCCTTGATCAGGCGTTGCAAACCATGGGCTTCTTCCAGCGGGTTCAGGTCTTCGCGCTGGATGTTCTCGATCAGCGCCATGGCGGCCGCGGCCTCGTTGGGGACCTCGCGCACCAGCACCGGCACCTCGGAGAGTCCCGCCAGGCGGGCGGCCCTAAAGCGCCGCTCACCGGCAATGATCTCGTACTTGCCGGCCTGCGGGCCGTCGTGCAGGCGGCGCACCAGGATGGGCTGCATGATGCCCTGGGCCTTGATGCTCTCGGCCAGCTCGTACAGGGCGCCCTCGTCCATGCGGGTGCGCGGCTGGTAGACACCCGGCACCATGGTGTCGAGCGCCAGCACATGCGGCAGGCCGTCATGGGTTGCCGCAGGGGCGGGGTCGGCGTCCTGGACCTTGGGGCCCAGCAAGGCCTCCAGGCCGCGGCCCAGGCCCTTGGGTTTTTTGGTGACCATGGTGGGGTGTCTCCTTCTCAAAGGGTGTGCAGCCAGGCCTGGCCCTGTGGCCAGTCGCCCAAGCCGCTGTCGGCGTTGATGTGGCCCGCCTCGCCCAGGTCGATCAGCTCGGCGCCCCAGTCGCGCGCCAGCTGCTCGGCGCGGGGCCAGCGGCAAAAGGGGTCGTTGCGGCTGGCCACCAGGCGGGACGCAAAGGGCAGGCGTTGTCGCTCGATGGGCGCCCATCCGGGCAGGCGCTCGCGCAGGACCGGGTCTTCGGCGTCGCCAGGGGCCACCAGCAGGGCCGCTTGCACACGCGCGGTGTGCCGGCTGTGCCGGGCCCAGGCGGCCACCAGCAAGCAGCCCAGGCTGTGCGCGGCCAGGCGCAAGGGGCCCGGGGTGTCGATCACCACCTCATCGAGGCGCGCCAACCAGTCGCCCCGGCGCGGGCGCTGCCAGTCGTCCTGTTCCACCCAGACCGTGCCGGGCAGGGTCGCCCAGTGGGCCTGCCAGTGGCCCGGTCCGCTGCTTTGCCAGCCGGGCAGGATCAGCACCGTGTGCGGGGTGGCCATGGCGTCAGAGTTCGGGCAAGCGGCGCACCAGCTCGCGCGCAAATTCCACATAGGCCTGGCTGCCCTTGGCGCCCGCGTCAAACACCACGCCCGGCAGGCCGTAACTCGGCGCCTCGGCCAGGCGAACGTTGCGCGGGATCACGGTATCGAATACTTTAGAACCAAAGTGCGCCTTCAGCTGCTCGCTCACCTGCTGCTGCAGCGTGACACGCGGATCAAACATCACGCGCAGCAGGGCAATGATCTTGAGCTCTTTGTTCAGGTTGGCGTGCACCTGCCGGATGGTGTTGACCAGATCGGTCAGGCCTTCAAGGGCAAAGTACTCGCACTGCATGGGCACGATCACCCCGTGCGCTGCGCACAGGCCGTTGAGCGTGAGCATGGACAGCGAGGGCGGGCAGTCGATGAGGACAAAGTCGTACGACCCTTCCACCGCCGAGAGGGCCTGGCGAAGGCGCTGGTCGCGGTGCGGCAGGTCCACCAACTCCACCTCGGCGCCGGCCAACTCGCGGTTGGCGCCCAGCACCTGGTAGCCGGCATCCCCGGCGGGCAGGGCGGCTTCGGCCACACCGGCGGACTCCAGCAAGACGTCGTAGACGCTCAGCGCCATGCTGCGCTTGTCGATGCCCGAGCCCATGGTCGCATTGCCCTGCGGATCAAGGTCGACCAACAACACACGCTGGCCGATACGGGCCAGCGCCGCGGCCAGGTTGACGGTGGTGGTGGTTTTGCCAACGCCGCCTTTTTGGTTGGCAATGCAGAAAATTTTGGCCATGGGGTCTCCCTTATTTGCCCAGCGCGAGTTTGAGGCCGAAGCCGATCAGGCAGGTGCCCGCGATGCGGTTGAGCCAGGTGGTCACGGCCGGGCGCGCGCGCAGCGAGCGGGCCATGGTCAGGGTCACCAGCACCACCCCGAAACAATAGACAAAGCCCAGCACCCAGATGGTCAGCGCCATCCAGGCAAAGGTGAGCATGCCCTGGTGATGGGCGGGGTCGATGAACTGCGGGAAAAAGGCAAAGTAGAACATCAAGGCCTTGGGATTGAGCAAGGTGATGGTCATGGTCTGGCGAAAGTAGTGCCCCGGGGTGATGCGGATGCTGGGGCCGTCGCCCGGGCGCGCCATCCACATTTTCAGGCCCAGCCAGGTCAGGTAGGCCGCGCCCAGCCACTGCAAGGCGGCAAAGAGGGTGGGCTGGGTCTGCAGCAAGGCCGCCACGCCGGCCACCGTGAGCCACATCAGGATCTGGTCGCCCACCAACAAGCCCATGACCGAGGCCAGGCCACCCCGCAAGCCACCCTGGCCGGTGGAGGTGATCAGGGCCAAATTGCCCGGGCCCGGCAAAAACAGCAGGAGCACAAAGGCCACCACAAACGCACCGTAATCGGTCACACCCAACATTCTTGATCCTTCCATGCGCCCGACCGCAGCGGCGGGGCCATGCAAGCAGTGTAGCGGGCCAAGGGCCCACCGCGCGCACCCATCACGTGGCCGATGCGGCCACGGCGGGTCGCAACCAGATCAGACAACGCTCGGCCTGCAGGCTGGGCACCTGCAACGGTTCCACGTGAAACACCTGCACCTGGGCCGGCAAGGCCGCGATCTCGTCGGCGGGGTGCTTGCCCTTCATGGCCACCCAGCAGCCCTCGGGCGCCAGGCGCTCGCGGGTCCAGGCGGTGAAGTCGGGCAAGGCGGCAAAGGCCCGGCTGGTGATCAACGGCCATTGCCCAGGCAATTGCTCCACCCGGGCATGCCGGCCGTGCAGATTGGGCAAGCCAAGTTGCGCCGCCACCTGCTGCACAAACGCGGCTTTTTTGGCCACCGCGTCCACACAGGTCACATCCAGCTCGGGCATCACCAAGGCCAGCACCACACCCGGCAAGCCGCCGCCCGAACCCACATCCAGCACCCGGGTGGGCGCGCCGCCGGTGTGGCGGCGCAGGGGCCCGATCAGGCTCAGGCAGTCGAGCAGGTGGTGGGTCAGCATCTCTTGCGGGTCGCGCACCGCGGTCAGGTTGTAGACGCGGTTCCAGCGGGCCAGCAGGTCCAGGTAGGCCAAAAGCTGGGCCTGGGTCGCCTGCGGCAGCGGCAAGCCCAAGGCGGCCAAGCCGTGCTGAAGGCCGGGCAACAGAGGGTGCAAAGGGTCTTGGTCGCTGGACATGCCCGCCATTGTAGGCGGGGCAGGTCGTGGTTCAGGCCAGCGAGGCGTCGGTGGGCAGGTGCCGCGCACCTTTTTTCAGGTGAATCAGCAACAAAGAGATGGTCGCGGGGGTGATGCCCGAGATGCGCGAGGCCTGGCCCAGGGTTTCGGGGCGATGACGCGCCAGCTTTTGCCGGGCCTCGATCGAGAGGGCACTGACCTGCAGATAGTCCAGGTCGGGCGGCAGGCGCATCTGCTCATAGGCCGCAGCGCGGGCCACCTCGTCTTTTTGTCGGTCGATATAGCCGGCGTACTTGGCGGCAATGTCCAGTTGCTCGACCACTGGGGGGTGCAAATCGCCCAAGGTTTCACGTGAAACATCAGGGTTGCGCCAGCGGCCGTCCTCCAAGGACATCAGCTCCTCGTAGGCCACGCCGGGACGGCGCAACAACTCAAACAGGGGGTACTCGTGCTCGATGGCCTTGCCCAGCACCCGCTCGGCCTCGGCCGCCGACAAAACACGGGGGTTGACCCAGGTGCTCTTGAGCCGCTCTGTTTCACGTGAAACAGCATCGCGCTTGCGGCAGAAGTGGTCCCAGCGGGCGTCGTCCACCAAACCCATCTGGCGACCCGCTTCGGTCAGGCGCATGTCGGCGTTGTCCTCTCGCAGCTGCAGGCGGAACTCGGCGCGGCTGGTGAACATGCGGTACGGCTCGGTCACGCCCTTGGTGATCAGGTCGTCCACCAACACGCCCAGATAGGCCTGGTCGCGCGCCGGGACCCATGGGGCCTCGCCACGGCAGGCCAAGGCCGCGTTGATGCCCGCAAACAGGCCTTGGGCCGCGGCTTCTTCGTAGCCGGTGGTGCCGTTGATCTGGCCGGCAAAGAACAGGCCCTGGATCTGCTGTGTTTCGAAGTTGGGCCGCAAGGAGCGCGGGTCGAAGTAGTCGTACTCGATGGCGTAGCCAGGACGCAAGATGTGCGCGTTCTCAAGGCCCGGCATGGAGCGCACCAGCCCCAGCTGCACATCAAAGGGCAAGCTGGTTGAGATGCCGTTGGGGTAGAACTCGTGGGTGCTCAGGCCCTCGGGCTCCAGAAAGATCTGGTGGCTGTCCTTGTCGGCAAAGCGGTTGATCTTGTCTTCAACGCTGGGGCAGTAGCGCGGGCCCACGCCCTCGATCTTGCCGGTGAACATGGGGCTGCGGTCAAAGCCCGAGCGAATGATCTCGTGCGTCTGCGCATTGGTGTGGGTGATCCAGCATGGGCGCTGCTCGGGGTGCATGCCCGCATGGCCCATGAAGCTGAACACCGGCACGCCGCCGTCGGGGTTCATGCCCCCAGGCATGCCATCGCCAGGCTGCTCGGTGCAACGCGAGAAATCAATGGTGCGACCATCCAGGCGCGGGGGGGTGCCGGTCTTGAGCCGGCCTTGCGGCAGCTGCAACTCCTTGAGCCGCGCCGACAAGCGCACCGCGGGCGGATCGCCGGCACGGCCGCCGGCGTGGTTTTGCAGGCCCACATGGATCTTGCCGTCCAAAAACGTGCCAGCGGTCAGGACCACGGTGCGGGCATGGAAGCGGATGCCGATCTGGGTGACCGCGCCCACCACCCGGTCGCCCTCGACCAGCAGGTCGTCAACGGCCTGCTGGAACAGCCACAGGTGCGGCTGGTTTTCCAGACGGCGCCGGATGGCGGCCTTGTACAAGATGCGGTCGGCCTGGGCACGCGTGGCGCGCACCGCCGGGCCTTTGGAGCTGTTGAGGATGCGGAACTGGATGCCGGACTCGTCGGTCGCCAGGGCCATGGCGCCGCCCAGGGCGTCGACCTCTTTGACCAGGTGGCCCTTGCCGATGCCGCCAATGCTGGGGTTGCAGCTCATCTGCCCCAGGGTTTCAATGTTGTGGGTCAGGAGCAGGGTGTCGCAGCCCATCCGGGCAGCGGCCAAGGCGGCCTCGGTGCCGGCGTGACCGCCGCCGACGACGATGACATCGAATGTCTGCGGATAATCCATGGTGTTCGGGCGCCAAACGCCGCCAATGCGCGAAAAACCGACATTTTAGGCGCCCAGGGCCACTTGCGCACCCCCTGGGCCGCTTGGCCTTTTGGGGCAGGCAGGCGTCGGCCGCTCCATCAGGCCGGTCGGGGCAGGGGCAAGACGCTGATGGCCTTGACCTCGCCAAGCGAAAAACTGGTGTGCAAGTCCTTGACGTTGGGCAAGTTCAGCAAGACCTCGCGCGCAAAGCGGCTGAAGCTGTTGAGATCGCGGCTGACCACCTGCAGCTCAAAGGTGCCGGTGCCGCTGATGTAGTGGCAGGCGATCACCTCGGGAATGTCCTGCAGCGCCTGCGCCAGCTCGCGCGTGATGTCGCCCCGGTTGCGCTCGGCGTCCAGTCGCACAAAGGCCAGCACATCCAGGCCCACCTTGTGCCGATCGACCACCGCGCGGTAACCGGTGATGTAACCGGCGTCTTCCAGCGCCCGCACACGGCGCCAGCACGGCGCGGCCGACAGGCCCACCCGGCTGGCCAGCTCGGCATTCGAGAGTCGCCCATCCAATTGCAATTCGTGCAAGATCGCCAGGTCAAATTTATCAAGACTTTCCATAAATCCCATTATGAAGAAAGATTCTTTCTATTCCAAGGGGAAACACGGATAAAAAAAGAAAACACCTGTCGGGGTCAAACTCCTACACTGAAGGCCTTGTTTGTTGACCCGCAGGACCTCCATGAACGCGCCATTGCCCGACTCGATCCGTCACGCCCTGGAGACCGTCACGCTGGACGACAAGTACACGCTCGCGCGCGGCCGGGCCTTCATGAGCGGGGTGCAGGCCCTGGTGCGCCTGCCCATGCTGCAGCGCCAGCGCGACGCCTTGCAGGGCAAGAACACCGCAGGCTTCATCAGCGGCTACCGGGGCTCGCCCCTGGGCGGTTACGACCAGGCGCTCTGGAAGGCGCGCCAGCACCTGCAGGCGCAGCAGATCGTGTTCCAGCCCGGCGTCAACGAAGAGCTGGCGGCCACCGCCCTGTGGGGCACCCAGCAGCTGGGCTTTGCGCCACCGGGCAGCGCGCGCTTTGATGGGGTGTTTGGCATCTGGTACGGCAAGGGCCCGGGCGTGGACCGTTGTTCGGACGTGTTCAAACACGCCAACATGGCCGGTACCACCCCCTGGGGCGGCGTGCTGGCGGTGGCGGGCGACGACCATGTGGCCAAAAGCTCCACCGCCGCGCACCAGAGCGACCACATCTTCAAGGCCTGCGGCCTGCCGGTGTTTTTCCCGGCCAGCGTGCAGGACATCCTGGACTTGGGCCTGCACGCGCTGGCCATGAGCCGATTTGCCGGTGTCTGGGCGGGCATGAAAACCATCCAGGAAATCGTCGAGTCCAGCAGCTCGGTCGAGGTCGACCCGGAGCGGGTGCAGCTGGTGCTGCCCGATTTCCAGATGCCCCCTGGGGGCGTGCACATCCGCTGGCCCGACACGGCACTCGAGCAAGAGGCACGGCTGTTTGACCACAAATGGTATGCGGCGCTGGCCTATATCCGCGCCAACCGCCTGAACCACAACGTGATCGAAGGGCCCAACGATCGCTTTGGCCTGATCGCCAGCGGCAAGGCCTACAACGACACGCGCCAGGCGCTGCAGGATCTGGGGCTCGATGCGCAGCGGTGCCGCCAACTGGGCATCCGGCTGCACAAGGTCGCGGTGGTGTGGCCGCTCGAAGCCCAGGCCACGCGCGAATTTGCCACCGGCCTGCGCGAGATCCTGGTGGTCGAAGAAAAACGCCAGGTCATCGAGTACCAGGTCAAGGAAGAGCTCTACAACTGGCGCCCCGATGTGCGGCCCGATGTGCTGGGCAAGTTTGAGCCGGTGGGCGGCGAACACAGCGGGGGTGAGTGGTCCATGCCCAACCCCAGCGCGCACACCCTGCTGCGCGCCAACGCCGACCTGAACCCCGCCCTGATCGCGCGGGCCATTGCCAAGCGACTGCTGGCACTGGGGGTGGACGCCGACACCCGGGCCCAATTGCAAGCGCACCTGGCCCTGCTGGACGCCAAGGACCGCGCCATGCAGACCCTGACCCTGGGCGCCGCCGCCGAGCGCATGCCCTGGTTCTGTTCGGGCTGCCCGCACAACACCAGCACCCAGGTGCCCGAAGGCTCGCGGGCCATGGCGGGCATTGGTTGCCACTTCATGGCGGTGTGGATGGACCGGCGCACCGTGGGCTTCACGCAAATGGGCGGCGAAGGCGTGCCCTGGGTGGGCCAACAGCCCTTTGTCAACGAGTCGCATGTGTTTGCCAACATTGGCGACGGGACCTACTTCCACAGCGGCTTGCTGGCCATCCGGCAAAGCATCGCCGCCGGTGTCAACATCACCTACAAAATCCTCTACAACGACGCAGTGGCCATGACCGGCGGCCAGCCGGTGGGCGAGCGCCCGGAAGGCCATAGCGTGGTGCAAATCGCGCAAAGCATGCGCGCCGAGGGGGCAGTTCGCATCGTGGTGGTGACCGACGAGCCCGACAAGTACAACGGCGTGGCCCTGGCCGACGGCGTGCAGGTCTTCCACCGCGACGAGCTCGAGCGCCTGCAACTGGAAATGCGCCAGATCAAGGGCACCACCGTCATCATCTACGACCAGACCTGCGCCACCGAAAAGCGCCGCCGCCGCAAGCGCGGCACCATGGTCGATCCGGCCGTGCGGGTCTTCATTAACGAAGAGGTGTGCGAGGGCTGCGGCGACTGCGGCGTGCAGTCCAACTGCCTGTCGGTGGAACCTCTTGAAACCGACAAAGGGCGCAAGCGCACCATCAACCAGAGCACCTGCAACAAGGACACCAGCTGCCTCAAAGGCTTTTGCCCCAGTTTTGTGACCGTCAAAGGCGGGCAATTGCGCCGCCGCAGCGCCGGCATCGACGGGGTCGATCCCAGCGGCCTGGGGGAGCTGCCCACCCCAAGCCTGCCATCGCTGGCGCAACCCTGGCCCATGCTGGTGGCCGGTGTGGGCGGCACCGGGGTGATCACCATCGGGCAATTGCTGGGGGTGGCCGCGCACCTGGAAGGCAAGGGGGTGGTGACACAGGACGCCGCCGGGCTGGCGCAAAAAGGCGGCGCCACCTGGAGCCATGTGCTGATCGGCGCCGATCAAGACGCCTTGCTCACCACCCGGGTGGGCACGGCCCAGGCCGCACTCGTGCTTGGCTGCGATCCCATGGTCACGGCATCCAAGAGCTCGGTGGTGCACATGCGCCAGGGGCACACGCGCATCGCCCTCAACGCCCATGCCACCCCAACGGCTGCATTTCTGAAAAACACCGAATGGCAGAACCCGGCCGACCGCTGCCTGGCCGAGCTGTGCGCGCAAGTGGGCAGCGAGCAGGTCGCCACGGTCAATGCCGATGCACTGGCTCGCCGCTTGCTGGGCGACTCGATCTTTGTGAACCCCCTGATGCTGGGCTTTGCCTGGCAAAAAGGCTGGATCCCGCTGTCGCTGGCGTCCTTGCAGCGGGCCATCGAGCTCAACGAGGTGGCCGTCGAGAAAAACCTGCAGGCCTTTGAATGGGGGCGCCATGCGGCGCATCACCCCGACGCCCTGTCGCGCTGGCTCACGCCCACGCAAACCGTGAACTTCAAGGCACGCGAGCGCCTGCCCGAGATGGTTGCCAAACGGGTGCAATGGCTCACCGACTACCAAAACGAGGCCTATGCGCAGCGTTACCGCGACCGGATTGCCAAGGTGCAGGCCGCCGAATCACGCCTGGGCAAGACCTTGCTGAGCGAGATGGTGGCCCAGCAGCTGTACCGCCTGATGGCCTACAAAGACGAGTACGAGGTCGCTCGGCTCTACACCCAAACCGATTTTCTGCAACGTGTGGGCGATCAGTTTGACGGCGACTGGCAGCTTCAGTTCCACCTGGCACCACCGCTGCTGGCGCGCAAGAACGAGAAGGGTCAACTGCGCAAGCAGGTGTTCTCGCGCGGCATGCCCAGCCTGATGCGCGTGCTGGCGCGCCTGAAGTTCCTGCGCGGCACCGCGCTGGACCCCTTTGGCTACACGCAGGAGCGTCGCGAAGAGCGCGCCCTGGCCGAGGCCTACTGGCAACGCATTGACGCCGCCTTGCCCGGTCTGAACGCCGACAACCACGCCCATTGGGTGGCGGTGGCCCGTGTGGCCGAAGGAATCCGGGGTTTTGGCCATGTCAAAGCCCGCAATCTGGCCGCCGCGCAGGCCGCATGGGCGCAACTGGACGCGTCGCCCGCGCCCTAAATGCCCGGTGCGCCGCCAAACCGCCCGCATGGGCGGTTTTTTTTGTTCAACAGGCCGCGCCAAGCGCTGCGAAACGGTGTCTGGGCCACCCGGCGCGCGCCACTTGTTCTGGCCTGACTTATTCTTTTAGATTTATTTCTTAAATTAGTCGTAGTAGTAGAGGGCCCCTGCCGCTGTGGACAAGCCTTGTTTTCTGAACACTGGCAAGGGTTTGGCAAACGGATACCCGTGTGGGCCGGACCCCTGTTTGTCCCATGTCCAACAGGGAACAACTTCGGCAACAGACCGCAGCCTGTGGACAAGTCATGGCTTGTCCCGCAACTGTGCACAGCTTTCCAGAAAGCGGCGGCTCAAGGGATGCCGATGACCCACTGGATCACGCCCTTGGCCACAAAACCGACCATGCCAAAGGCCAGGCCCAGCAGGATCACAAAGGTGCCAAACTTGCCGGCCTTGGACTCCCAGGCCAGCTGCAAGATGATGAACAGCATGTAGGCCATGAAGGCCCCCACGCCAATCGTCAGCCCAAACCAGGCAAACTGCTCTTCGCTAAAGCCCATCACTGGCCCCCATCATGGGGGGCACAGGTGCCCAGGCGCTCGGGCCACTGGCTCGCGTCCACCAGCTCGCGGTAGGCGTGCCAGCTGGCATGGCCCAGCAGGGGCACCACCAGCACCAGGCCCAAAAACAGCGACAGCAGGCCCAGCAGCGAGAACAGCATGATCAGAAAGGCCCACAGCGCCATGCCCACCGGGTGGGTGAGCACCACCTTCCAGCTGGTGAGCACGGCCTGCAGCACGCTGACCTGGCGATCGAGCAGCAGCGGCATCGAGATCACGCTCGAGGCAAACACCGGTGCGGCCATCAGGCCGCCCAGCAGCAACCACAGCTCGAACAACCAGTGGTCATTGCGCGCCACCACATGGCGCAAAAAATCGATCGGGGCCCGAATGGGCACTGGGGCCAGCAAGGTGATCAGCGCCGACGACACCAGCACCCAGCCGGTGGCGGCCAAGGCCAGCAAGAGGCCAAAACGGATCAGGCTCCAGTAGCTGTCGGGTTGCAGGCGCAGGCGCAACTGCCACTGCGTCCAGGTGCGCAGCAAGAGCGCGGCATCGACGGGTTCGCCGCGCTCGTGGGCGCGGCTCATGGCGTACAAGCTGGTGGCCAGCACCGGTGCCACCACCAAAAAGCCGGAAATGGCGCCGCACAGCAGCCAGAAGCGGTCGTGGGCAAGCCAGGTGATGCACCAGCCCAGCAGGGTCATCACCACGCCGTGCAGCAAACTCAGCAAGGGGCTGCGGGCCAGATCACGAAAGCCCAGCACCAGCCAGGCAAGCGGTCGGTCGGCAGCAAGGGGGCGAACCGCTGGCAGCAGCGGCGCCTCGGGGGAATGGGGCAATGGGGCCATGGTGGCCCCAAGCTTAAGCGTCGATCTGCGGCCCGGGCTTGATGTGGGTCAAGACCGGGCCGACGGGGCCTCAGTGCATCGGGCCGTGACCGTGCTGACCGCCATGGCCATGCCGCTCGCCGGCCATGGCCCGCGCGGTTTGCTGGTCAAATACCTTTTGCTGCTCGGGCTTGAGCGCCGCGTAGAACTTGCGCGTGGCCTCCAGGCGCTCGCTCATGCGCGCATCGCGCACCTTGTGCATTTGTTGCATGTGGTCAAGGCGCTCGGGGGTGCTGAGTTTGGCCATGCTGGCGCGGTCCAGATGGGCCGGGGCTTGTTTGGGGGGCTGCATGGCCGCGGCAAACTGGTTCCAGGCCGCCTCTTGACCTGCTTCGAGCTTGAGCTCGGCCTTCAGGGCGTCCAGGCGGCGTTGATGGCGCTCGGCCATGCGTGCATGCTGGTGGGTCTTCATGCGCTCGCCCATGTGGGCCATCGGGCCTTGCTTGGGGGCGGCTTGGCTCTGTGCGGTGCCGGGGGTGGCGGCAGGGGCCGGGTCGGCGGCCCAGACGGGGGCGCTCAGGACAGCGGCGCTGCCCAGGGCAAGGGTGGCCAGAAGGCGGCGGGTGATCAGGGGGGTGTTCATGCGGGGTCCTTTCTTAGGTAGCCCCCAATGGGCCACCATGGACACCAGTGTCGTCCCCGCATGTATGGCCCCCTTGAGGCCCGCGTGCAGCTTTGTAAAGTTGGATGAAAAAGCTCAGCGGCCCAAGCGGCCGGCCTGGTAGTCCTGCACCGCCTCGATCAGCTGGGCCTGGGTGTTCATCACAAACGGGCCGTACTGCGCGATCGGCTCGCGCAGCGGGTGCCCGGCAATCAAGAGCGCGCGGCAACCAGCCGCGCCACGCAAGGTCACCTGCTCGCCCTCGTTGCGCAAAATGGCCATGCGCTGCACCGGCACGGTTTGCATGCCCGCCTCGCCCGGCAGGTCCAGTGCGCCGCGGTACACATACACAAACGCGTTGTGCTCGGCCGGCAGTGGCTGTGTGAACTCGCCCGCCGCATCGAACTGCAGGTCCAGGTACAGCGGGTCGGTGGGGTAGTCGCTGGCGGGGCGGCACATGGCACCCTTGACGCCATGGCATTGGCCGGCGATCACCCGCACGGTCAGGCCCGGGCTGGGGGTGCAGATGGGCACCTCGGCGGCCTGGATGTCACGGTACCAGGGCGTGCACATTTTCTGGTGCGAGGCCAGGTTGAGCCAGAGCTGAAAGCCTTCCATGCGGCCTTCTTCCTGCTCGGGCATTTCGCTGTGGATCACACCGCGCCCGGCGGTCATCCACTGCACGCCGCCGTTTTGCAACAGGCCATGGCCACCGGTGCTGTCGTTGTGGCGCATGCGCCCGGCAATCATGTAGGTGACGGTCTCGAAACCGCGGTGGGGGTGGTCCGGAAAGCCCGCACCATAGTCGCGCGGGTCGTCGCTCATGAAATTGTCGAGCATCAAAAAGGGATCGAGCCGCTGCTGCAGCTCGCCGGTCAGCACGCGGGTCAGGCGCACGCCCGCGCCATCGCGCGTGGGGCGGCCGACCACCAGCTGTTCGACCCGGCGCGATGCGCGGGCCTGGGGCATGTCAGGTGTCGTCATGCCCCCAATGATGCCGCAAAGCGCAGGGACCGTGGGCGCGCAAGCCCATGGGCCCCGGGCCGATCAGCGCTTGCAGGTGTTGATGCCCAGCAGGCTGTAGGGTGGGCACCAGCCGAGCAGACCGGTGGCCAGCGGCACCAGGCCCAGCCAGCCCCATACGCCCACCTGACCCGAGACCGCGAGGGCGATCAGGACCGCCCCCAAGACAATTCGAACCAGGCGATCAACGCCGCCGACATTGGAGGTCATGCAGGACTCCTTGCAAACAAAAGACCCAGTGAATGACGGTTCAGGCCAGGACCCGATACCCTTCTTCGGTGATGGCCTTGACCAGCGCATCGCGGGCGACAGGACTGTCGACCTCAACGCGCTGCTGCTGGCGATCAATGGTGATTTTGGCCTGTGCGTCCAGGGCCTGCAAGGCCTGGCGCACGGCTTTTTCGCAATGGCCGCAGGTCATGCCTTCAACGGTAAAGATCTGGTTCATGGGAAACTCCTTGATGGACATCAAGCGCCGACAAAGGCAGCGTGTGCAAACTCCAAGATTATCCGGATTCGGGCGCGACGGCATGACACACATCAACACAGAGGCCAGCCAAATCGATTTGGCCATCGAGGGCATGACCTGCGCCTCGTGCGTGGGCCGTGTGGAGCGGGTGCTGCGCAAGGTGCCTGGCGTGCAGGACGCCAGTGTCAACCTGGCCACCGAGTCGGCGCGGATCACCATCGATCCGGCACAAACCAACGAGGGCGTGCTGCGCCGCGCGATTCGCGATGCCGGCTACAGCGCGCGCGCCAGCGGCACGGCGGCCACGGCCGAGCCCTCGGCTTGGGCGGGCTTTGCCCCCGTGGCGCTGGGCCTGTTGCTGTCGGCGCCCTTGGTCTTGCCCATGGTGGGCGATGTGCTGGGCCAGCACTGGATGCTGCCGCCCTTGTGGCAGTTTCTGCTGGCCACACCGGTGCAGTTTGTGTTGGGGGCCCGTTTTTACCGAGCCGGCTGGCACGCGCTGCGTGCACGGACCGGCAACATGGACCTGCTGGTCGCGTTGGGCACCAGCGCCGGCTGGCTGCTCTCGGTCTGGTTGTGGTGGAGCACCCCTGCGGGTCAGATGCCGCATCTGTACTTTGAAGGCTCGGCGGTGGTCGTGACCCTGGTGCTGCTGGGCAAATGGCTGGAGGCGCGCGCCAAGCGCCAGACCACCGCGGCGATCCGCGCCCTGCACGCACTGCGGCCCGAGCGGGCGCGCTGCCTGACCCCCGAGGGCGAGATCGAGCTGCCGGTCGACGAGCTGCGCGTGGGCGACCAGGTGGTGGTGCGCCCCGGCGAGCGCATTGCGGTCGATGGCGAGGTGACCGACGGCCAGACCCAGGTCGACGAGTCGATGCTGACGGGCGAGCCGCTGCCGGTGCCCAGGGGGGTGGGCCAGCGCCTGACCGGTGGGTCCATCAACGGCGACGGGCGGGTCGTGATGGTGGTGCGCGCCGTTGGGCACGAGACGGTGCTCGCGCGCATCATCCGCCTCGTTGAAGATGCGCAGGCAGCCAAGGCGCCGATCCAGCGCCTGGTCGACCAGGTCTCGGCGGTGTTTGTGCCGGCCGTGATCGTGCTGGCCATGCTCACCGCCGTGGGCTGGTGGTGGGCGGGTGCCGGCCTGGAGGCCGCCCTGGTGCATGCGGTGGCGGTGCTGGTGATTGCCTGCCCTTGCGCGCTGGGCCTGGCCACGCCGGCGGCCATCATGGTGGGCACCGGGGTGGCGGCGCGGCAAGGCATTCTGATCCAGGACGCGCAAGCGCTGGAGCTGGCCCACCGGGTGCAGGTGGTGGCGTTTGACAAGACCGGCACCCTGACCGAGGGCAAACCGCGCCTGCTGTGGCACAGCGCGGGACCCGGACAAGACGCGCACGCCGCGCTGGCCCTGGCGGCCTGGGTCCAGCAAGGCAGCGAGCACCCGCTGGCGCGCGCGGTGCGCGAGGCCTCGCGCGGCGAGCCCGCGCCCGAGCTGGGCCCGGCGCTTTGGCAGAACGTGCCCGGCTGTGGGCTGGTGGTGACGCAGCAGACCGATGCCGCGCCGCGCCAGTGGCGGCTGGGCAGCTTGCGCTGGTTGCAGGCCGAGGGCCTGGACACCCAGGGCTGGGCCGCCGACATGGCACGGGCCGAGGCCGAGGGCGCCACGCTGTCGGTCCTGGCCGAGCAGCGCAACGGGGCGCTGCAGCCGCTGCTGCTGATGGCCTTTGGCGACGCCGCCAAACCGGGCGCCCAAGCGGCGCTGCAGGCGCTGCGCGAGCGCGGCCTGGCGCTGGTGATGATCTCGGGCGACAACCGCGCCGCCGCCGAGCAAATGGCGCGCCGCCTGGGCTTGCGGCCCGAAGCGGGCGAGGTCCTGGCCGAGGTCTTGCCGGCCGACAAGGCGCGCCATGTGGCGGCGCTGCGCCAGGGGCCCGATGGCCAGCGGCGTGTGGTGGCCATGGTGGGCGATGGGGTCAACGATGCCCCGGCGCTGGCCGCTGCCGACGTGGGCATGGCCATGGGCAACGGCACCGATGTGGCCATGTCCGCGGCGGGCATCACCCTGATGCGCGGTGAGCTCTCGCTGGTGCCGGCGGCGCTCGATATCTCGGCGCGCACGGTGGGCAAGATCCGGCAGAACCTGTTCTGGGCCTTTGTCTACAACGTGGTGGGCATTGGTGCGGCGGCCATGGGGCAGCTCAGCCCCATGGTGGCCGGGGCGGCGATGGCCATGAGCTCGCTCAGTGTCATGAGCAACTCCCTCTTGCTCAAGCGCTGGCGCCCGCCATCGGCACCGAATCCTTGATGTGCGTCATGGCGGCCGACAGGGCCGCTGTGCACACTGTGGGCATGGCCGGGACCGACCCCGGCGATCTCTCTGGAGTGAACCCATGCGCACCCCCTCAAGCCTTCGAATCATTCGCGATGAACACGCCAGCCTGGCCGCCATGCTGCGCAGCATGCGCATCCTGGTCGACCAGGGGCCGGAGGACTCGCGCCGTCAGTTCTTCGACGTGTTGCGCGCGATGCTGTTCTACATTGACGAGTTTCCAGAGCGCTTGCACCATCCCAAGGAATCGAACCTGCTCTTTCCGAAGGTGATCAAGGCGGTGCCCAAAACCATGGGCGCCATCGACCGGTTGGAGAAAGACCATGCGCACAGCGAAGGGGTCGCGCGCGAGCTGCAGCACCTCTTGCTGGCCTGGGAGCTGCTGGGCCCGAGCCGGCGCGAGGCCTTTGTGCAAGCCTTTGACCAGTATGTGAACTTCTACCTGGCGCACATGCAGCTGGAAGAGTCCGCCATCTTGCCGCAGGCACAGGCAGCGCTCACCCCCGAAGACTGGGCCGAGCTGGACGCCGCCTTCGAGCAGAACGCCGATCCGCTGACGGGCCAGTACCCGCCCACGGCCGAGTATGAAAAGCTCTTTAGCCTGATCGTGGCCCGCGCGCCGGCGCCCATCGGGCTGGGCTGACGCGCCTTAGCGCGGCCACAGCACCCACATCTGCAGGGGCTGCTTGAGACGACCGGCCAGATCGCCCGCTGCCGCGCCCGCGCCCACAAAGTAGTCGGCGCGCACCGCGCCGATGATCGCGCTGCCCGTGTCCTGCGCCACCACCAGGCGAGCCAGCGCCTGGCTGGGACCGGGCGAGACCAGCCAGACGGGGCTGCCATAGGGCATGGCGGTGGGGTCGATGGCGATGGAGCGGCCGGCGCTCAGCGGCACGCCTTGTGCCCCGCGTGGACCCGGCAATTGCGTCGGTTCAAGCCCCTCGGGCAGCGCTTCTTCGCGGAAAAACACCACCCGTGGGTTGCTGTGCAGCAGCGCACTCAGGCGCTGGGGATGGCGCGCGGCCCAGTCCTTGATGCCCGGCCATGAGGCATCGCGCACCAGGCCCTGGTCCAGCAGCCATCGACCCACGCTGCGGTAGGGGTGCCCGTTGTGGCCGGCGTAAGCCAGGCGCACCAGGCGCTCGCGCCCATCGGGCTCGCGCACCTGCAAGAGGCCCGAGCCCTGGATTTGCAGGATCAGCGCATCCAGCGGATCCGACAGGTAAGCGATCTCCAGACCCCGCAGGGCCCGCATGCCCTGAGGGTCGCGATCGAGCTCGGCGCGGCTGAACCAGGGGGTGCCGCGGGGCAGACCCGGGGGCAGCGCATGCAGGGGCACCTCCTGGCCTTGCCGTGGCAGGCGGGAGGCGGGCAAGACGGGCTCGAAATACGCGGTCAGCAAGCCTTCGCCCTGCCCATCCTCGCGCTCCACACGCCATGGCTGCAGATGCTGCTCGATCCAGGCGCGCAGCGCCTCGCTGCTGCCCGGCCCAAGCTGGCGCAATTGCTGGCAGGCCCGCACCCAGTCGGGGTGGGGGCGTTCGCAGCTGCGTTGCCAGGCTGGCCAGGCCGCTTGCAGATCGTCGCTTTGCCAACCTGGCAGTTGCGACCAGTCTTGCGCCACCCAGCGGCTTTGTGGCTGGGCCACGGGGGGGCGCCGCACCTGAGCGATTGGGGCATTCGACGCGGCAGGGGCCAAGCGCTCTGCCTGCCCCTGCACCTGCGGGGGGGCGGCAGGTGCCGACGCGGCGGGGCGCTCGGCAGCAGGCGGCAAAGCGGCAGGGATTTGGACCGAGGGCCCCAGGGCGCAGGCGCTGAGCATGCCTACAATCGCGGCGGCGGTCAGACGGCCGCGCCAACCGTGGGAAAACGCATTCATCATGACGCTGTTGCTGCTGGAAGCCTTGCTGGCCGGGTTGATCCTGGTGGGGATTGTCTGGTGGACCATGTTTTCGGGCCGCCGAAAAGGGGAATTGCCCGACGCCGATCCTGCGGCCAAGGACCCCGACAAGGACCGCCAGCCTTGACCGGCGCTCATTCGATCAGGCGCTGGGCGTTTTCAAAGCGCTCGGCCCAGTAGCGCTGCGCCAGCTGGTCGATGCGCACCCCGGTGCGCGGATTGCTGGCGTGCACAAAGCGGCCACCGCCCACATACACCCCCACATGCGAGCGCGGCGCGCCCAAGGTGTTGAAGAACACCAGATCCCCCGGTTGCAAGGCTTCGCGGGCAATGGGCCGTGACTGGCGCGCCAGATCGGCTGCGCTGCCACTCAGGCGCCGGCCTGTCGCCTGCCGCACCACATGGTGCACCAGCCCCGAGCAATCAAAGCCTGTGGCCGGCCCGCGTCCTCCGCGGGCATAGGGCTGGTCCAGCAAGGCCAGCGCCGCCATGGTGACCTCGGCGCGCATCGCAGGTGCCTCGGGGTGCTCGGTGAAGGCTGGTGCCTGAACCGTGGGCGCAGGGGCGCTGGCGCAACCGCTCAGCAGCAGCGCCGGCGCGAGCAGAGCGCATGACCACAAGCCCCAGCAAGCCGCCCGCCTGTCCATGCCCTCACACCTCGCGCAGGCGGTTGGAGAGCTCGACCGCCGACTTCACGCCCATCTTCTCGAACACGCGGGCGCGGTGGACCTCGACGGTGCGCACGCTGATGTTCAACTGATCGGCGATCAATTTATTGGGCAAGCCCTCGACGATCAGGCGCATCACATCGCGCTCGCGCTCGGTCAACTCGCCCAGCAGTTCGCGCCGTTGCTGGCGCAGCATCGCCTCGTGCGCACGCTGGGCCGACAGGCGCAGGGCCTGCTCGACGCGATCCACCAGGGCGTTGTCCGAGAACGGCTTCTCACAAAAATCAAAGGCACCGCGCTTGACCGTGGCCACGGCGGTGGGCACATCGGCATGGCCGGTCAAAAAAATCACGGGCCAGCTGTGCGCCACCCCCTGGGCCTGCAAATGATCGAACAAGGCCAGGCCGCTCATGCCGGGCATGCGCACGTCCAGCAGCACACAGCCGCTGGGCAGCGGCCCCTGCGAGAGGCGCGGCGTGAGCGCCGCCAGAAAGGCCTCGGCGCTGTCAAAGACCTCGCTCAGCAAATGCCGGGTGCGCAGAAGCCAGGCCATGCCTTCGCGCACGCTGGCGTCGTCATCGACGATGTAGACGGTACCGTCGGGAGTGTCCATGCCCTCATTGTAGGGCGCTCGACTCGGCCAGGACCACCGGCAGGGTGAAGACAAACTCGGTGCCCCCCCCCGCTCTTGGCGAATAGCCCAGGTGCCCCCCGTGTTGTTCGATGACGGTGCGGCACAGGCTCAGGCCCAGGCCCATGCCTTCGCGCTTGGTCGTGAAAAAAGGCGTGAAGAGCTGCTCGGCCACCTCGGGGGCGATGCCGCTGCCGCTGTCGACCACCGCAAACTCCAGCCAGGCCTGCTGGGCATTGGCCGCCGCGCGTCGCACGCGAAATTGCAACTGGCGAGCCTGTACCGGGGTTTCGCTCATGGCCTGCATGCCATTGCGCGCCAGGTTGAGCAGCACCTGCTCGACCATGGTTCGGTCGCACATCACATCGGGCAAAGACGGCTCGATGTGCACCCTCAATTGCACGCGCAGCTTGCGTGCCTGCAGCTGCACCAGCGGCATGATGGCGTCCAACACCGCTTGCGCCTGGACCGGGGCCCGGTGCTGGTCACGGCGACGCACAAAGTCGTGCACGCTGTTGATCACCTGGCCCGCGCGCGAGGCCTGCGCGGCAATGCGCTCAAGCGCCATCTGCACCTCGTCCAAAGCCGGTGAGCGTGTCGAAGGCGTTCTCTGTGCCCCGGGCGCCCGCAGCAAGTTGAGCGAGCCGGTGGCGTAACTGGCAATGGCCGCCAGCGGCTGGTTGAGCTCGTGGCTCAGCAGCGAGGCCATCTCGCCCACGGTGGCCAGGCGCGCCGTGGCCTGCAGACGCTCCTGGCTGGCGCGCGAGAGGTCCTCGACCCGGCGCTGCTCGCTGATGTCCAGCACCGCGCTCATCCAGCCGGTTTGCTCCCCGGTGATGCTGATCAGCGGGGCCTCGATGATCAGCACCGGAAACCGGGTGCCGTCCTTGTGCATGAACTCCGATTCAAAACCTTCGCGCGGGGGCAGGTGGCCGGCCAGGCGCACCGCCTGGCGGCGCTGGTATTCGTCGGCCATTTCGCTGGGCCAGTAAGGCATCGGGGCGTTGCGGCCGATCAAGTCGGCCGGCGCGAACCCCACCATCTGGCAAAACGCCGGATTGACATAGGTGATGCGGCCAGAGAGGTCACGCGCGCGCAAGCCGGTGACCAGCGAGTCTTCCATGGCCTTGCGAAACGCCAGCGCTTCGGCCAACTCTTGCTCGGCCTGTTGGCGCCGCCGAGCATCCTTGACCAGCATCGCCAGCACCGACAGCAAGGCAATCGACATCACCGTCACCAGCGCGGTCAGCACATTGGGAAACAGATCGGGGGCGTCGCGTCGCCCGTCCAGTCGCAGCACCAGTGCGCTGCCTCCAGGCAGGTCCAGGAGCTGTTGTGCCGAAAACAGCCGCGCGCCGCGCCGGCGCGAGCCGGCCAACGCCAGTCGGGTGCCATCGGGCTCGGTGAACGACAGCTCGTTGCGCCGCCCATATCGACCGTCGAGTTGCTCGATCAGCAACTCGCGCAGGCTGTAGGTCAGCACGTCCAGTCCGAGCACTCGGCCCTGCACAAAATGCGGCACGCACAGCTCGATCAACTCCATGCCCGACGCTTCTTGGGCACGCCCCACCGCGGCTGGCAAAAAGTAGCTGCGTGAGAACACCGGGGTGCCCTGGCGTGCCGCGCGTTGGCAGGCCTGCTCCATCTCGCCGAGCCAACTGGCGCGGGTGCGCACATCGAACACCGGTGACTGATGCGGCGAGTCGGCCGAACGCAGCAATCGGCCGTCGGGGCTGCGCGACTCGATGCGCAACCAATCACGGTGTTGCACCATCAAGCCTTGCGCATGCTGTTGCCACATCGCCTCTTGATCGCCCGAGAGGGCGCGCAAACCCTGCACCGCCTGGATGTGCCGCTGCAAGGCATTGCGCACATCGCTGGCCGCGTCTTGCGCATCCCGCTCCACCTCGGCCTGCAGCGTGCTGGCCTCGTAGCGGCTGGCCAGCCACACCAAGGTGACCAGCACCGCCAGCACCAGGCCGATCAGCCAGAACCAGAGCCAGAAACGTCGCCGGCGCAGCTGCAGCCCGGCCTGGCGAAAGGGCGCCAGCAGGCGCTCGACCGACCGCATGGACGCCGCGCTCATGGTCGCTGCGTAGGCGCCGCCGCTGGACCCGGCGAGTCCACCCGCGTGACGCGCGGGTCGCTCCAGCTGCCGTCGATGACAAACACCTGGCTGGAGGCGCGTGTCAGCGGCTTTTGCAAAAAGAGCTGGGCCAGGAACGAGGTCAGGCCCACCACCGGTCCGGCGGTGATGCCGGCCACCAGGGCCGCCGTGCCCGCGTCCAGCGACGGCAGCACCAGCACCTGCAACTGCTGCGTTTCGTGGATCAGGTCCACGCGCCCCTCCATTTGCACCAAGGCATTGACGCCCTTGATTTGCAGGTTGCGGGTGCTGGCAATGCCGCGCTCGATCACCACGTCGCCTTGCGCCGAATCGAACAGAAAGCCCTCGCGGAACACATCGCTGAAATCCAGCAGCAAGCGGCGCGGCAAGGCCTGCAGGCTCAGCACCCCGAGCAACTTGGCCACTCCGGGGTCGGCCTTGAGGAATTGGCCGCGGCCCATTTCCATGCGAAAGCGCCCGGTCATGCTTGGGAAGTGGGGGCTCAGCGGCGAACCGGCCCACTGCACCTGGCCCGCAATTCGACCAGGGGTGGCCCGCAAGGCGCCGGGCGTGCCCATGCGATCGAGGAGCGCGCCGCCACTGGCGATGTCCAATTCGAACTCGATGTCGGAGCGACGTGGGCTGTTGCTGTCGCCGGTGCCCATCCAGCGACCGCGGCTGCGCAGCTGCGCCTCGGGCAGGGTCAGGTTGAATTTGTTGAGTTGCCACTCCCGAGGGGTGCGCGCGGCCAGTGGGCCGCCACTGCGCGCCACCTCGCGGTTGCTGGCTTCGATTTCGAGCCGGCCCAGCAACTTGCCCCGCAGCTCCAGTTGCTCGATCACGATGTCCAGCGTGGGCAGGCTCAGCGGCGGCGCCTCCAGGGCCGCCTCGACCTCGCTCACGCTCGAGGGCGGCAAGGACAGACGTGGCAAGCGTGCAAAGAGACGCGCGGGCTGGTCGGCTTGCGCGGGCCGGTATTCGAACTGACCGCTGATCTCGCGCGCATCCACCTGGCCGCGCCAGAGCGTGCCCTCTCGCATCAGCTGTGCGCGCAGGTCGCGCAGGGTTCGTTTGTCCAGGGTCAGCTGAGCGGTTTGCAAGCGCACCTGCGTGGGCAGGTAGGCGCTCCAGCTGTCCATGTCCTGGGGGCTGGCGCCACCTGTGGGCCAGAAGGACGCCCAGTCATCAAGCGAAAGCTGATCGAGTTGCACCTGGGCCGAGACCCCGCTGGCGGGCATGCCAGGCAGTGGCAGCGCCCCCACGCCCACCGCCAGGTGCCCGCGCAGCACCCGTGGGCTGGTGCCCGACAGGTCCCGCACATATTGCACCGACGCGATTTGCCCCAGGCCCAGCGAGAGCTGTTCCCGCTGGTTGCGCGCACTGCCTTCCACGCGCCGCTCCAGTTGCAGGGGCATGGCTTGCTCGGCGCGTTTGCCAAGGGGCGCCGGCAAATTCAGTGCCATGCCCTCCAGGTTGCTCTGCACCGCGACCTGGAACAGGCCTGCCGACCATTGCACGGTGGTGCTGTACGCAGCGCTGCCCTTCAAATAGGGCAAGACCCGGTCAAGCGGGGCCCACATGGTGGCCTGGCGCAAACCATCGACCCCAACCTGGCCCTGACCGCGGATGCTGAGCAACTGATCGCGCAGCCCCCCCTCCAGCCGGATTGGCCCGTCAAGCGTGCGCGCCTGCACGCCCTGCAGCGCAAACCCTTTTTCGCTGAACTGCAAGCTGCCCTGAACCCGCTCAAGCGTTGGGATGGCCGGGTCCAGCTGCAGGTCATTGCCCGCAAACTGCAGCAGACCCTGCACCTGGGTGCTGGGCACACGCAGCAGCGGAATGTTCAGTTGCAAGCGCGTTTGCACCGTGCCACTGCCGCTGCTGGCGGCCAGGCTGCCGCCCAGCATGCGCCCAAGCGGCGAGCCTTGAATGATCTGCAGCGTTTGCGCCACCGTGCCCCGCAGGTCGCCACTGACCTGCAGCTGCGCGTCATGCGCCAAGTCGGGAATGTGGGCCTGCAAATTGCTGATGGTCACGCCCGTCTTGGATTCCAGGCCGCGCGCACTGGCCTGCGACAGGCGCATGCTCAGCCGGTCAAACACCAGCTCGCCATCGAGGTCGTACAAAGCAGGCCAGGGGGCGCCACCTGCGGGCAGCAAGTAAGTCGGCACATAGTTCATGCCCACATCACGCAGACGGGCGCTGACGCGGAATTCGCCGAGTGCCGGATTGGCAAAGGGAAAGGAGGACAAGGGACCTTGCAGCTGCACCTGGATGTTTTGCACCTGTCCGCGGGTGATCGCTTCGCGAACATATTGGCGCACGGCCTTGGGCAGGGTGGGCGGCAGGTAGCGCTGCACCCGCGTGGCCGCCAATTGCGGAATTTGCCCGCTCAGGGTCAGGTGGCCAGGCCCGACGCCATCGGCGGCGCTGTGCCAGCTGCCTTTGAACTGGCCACGTGCATCGGCATTGGCCAGCCACAGGTTCCAGGCCGGCACCACCCAGCCGCTGGCCTCACGGCGCCAGCGCAGGTCGCCACGCAACTCGTTCATCGGCAGGATGGGCTCGTCGAGCCAGCCGTTCAATTGCAATTGCCCACCCTTGGGCATCGACAGCTGCAACTGCCCTTCCTTCGGGGTCGCGCTGAGCTCCAGCTGTGCCCCGCTCAGCCCTGGGCGTGCCATGGTTTCGGGCCACTGCAGGGCCAACTGCTGGGCGCTGGCCTTGAGCGACCAGTCCTGGGCCTGCTGCCAAGGGCCCTGCCAGCGCCATTGCAGCTGGGTGACCAGGCCCTTGATCGATGCTGCTTGCAATGGGGCGACCATGGCCTCGGGCATGGGCAGGCGCAGCGCCAACTCGCGCAGCGCCTGCAGGTCCAGCCGATCGGCGCTCAGGGTTCCGCGCTCGGGCGTGTCGGTGCCTGCGGGCGTCCATTCCAGCGCCACATTGCCGCCCGGCCATTGCAGGCCGGAGGCGGTTTCGAAGGCCAGATCGCGGGTGCGCACGTTCAGGCCCTGGGTGCGCCAGCTGGCCGAGAGCCGCCCCGACAAGGTTTTGAGCGCCAGCGCTTGACCTGCGGGGTCGACCTGCAAGCGCAGCTCGCGCAGGGCCACATCGGCCACCGCCTCGCGCCACTGGCCTTGCGCCAGCTCCAGCCATCCGCGCACCGCACCACGGCCCTGCGGCAAGGCCATGCGCGTCGGCAGCCAGCGGCCCCAAGGCGCCAGGTCCAGCTCGGGCGCATGCACATAAACCTGCCCGGTCCATTCGCGCCATCGGCCAGCGTGTACCGACAGCAGACCTCGGCGGAACTGACCCGAGAGCACCAGGCGAGCGCCCGCCTCAACCGGCGGGCTCAGGTCCAGCCGGAACAGGTGGGCACGCGGCCCGTTGCGCAGCACCAGGTCCAGGTCCCGGAAAACAGGCGCTGCGGCGGCCGCATCGGCCGTCTCGTCCTGCCAGTGCACCAGGCCGCCGCGCACCACCACCTCGCGCTGGGCCAGCAGCCAGTCGGCCAGCGCCGAGTCGCCGCCTTGGGCGCTCATCTGGATCCCGGCGACCCACCAGTGGCCGTCGCGATCGCGCCGCACCTGGACCTCCGGTCGGTCCAGCACCAACTGCTCCAGATGAAGCTGCAAGACCGAACGCAGGCTGATGGCCAGCGCCACCCGGGGCAAGCTCAGCGTGGTCTGGCCATGGGCATCGAGCAAGCGCACCTCGCGCAGCTCGAACGAGGGCACCCAGCCGGTGGCGGTGGCCTCGATCTGACCGATCTGCACCGGGACCCCGAGTTGCCGGCGGGCCAACTGTTCCAGCTCGGGGCGCAGCTCGCCGATTCGCGGCACAATCCAGACATGAAGCACGCCCCAGGCCAAGGCCAGCAGAAAACCCAGTGCCAGCAAGGCCCAGGCCAGCCCGCGCCACAGGCGTTCAAGCCAGCGCGACAGGGTGGGCCAGATGGCCAGGGGTGAGAGGGATAGCACGACGGTGGATCACGAGTTTTCTGGAATTATCACCCGCTTGGTGCAGCGCTTGCAGCGGCGCTATGCCGACTGGATGCCGCTCTTGCCCGCAGGGCCTCTGGGGCGCGAGCAGTTGCAGCTCGCTTTGACAGCCTTGCGCGGCCGCGGGCTGGACCTGGGCGCCGCCTTGCGGGTGCTGCGCCAGCTCACGCTGGAGCGCCTGGTGATGCGCGACGGTGCGCAGCTGGCCACGCTGCAAGAGGTCACCCACACCATGACCTGGCTGGCCGAGTTGTGCCTGGACCAGGCCTGCGAACAGGCCTTTGCCGACCTCGATGAATTGCACGGCGCGCCCCTGCGTGCCGATGGCCAGCGTGCGCAGCTGTGGATTCTGGGCATGGGCAAGCTGGGCGCGCGCGAGCTCAATGTGTCCAGCGACATCGACCTGATCTATGTGTACGACGAGGACGGTGAGACGGCGGGCAATGCCCAGGGGCGACAGCGCATCAGCGTGCAGGACTACTTTGCGCGCGCGGTCAAGCGCATCTACGCCCTGATCGGCGACGTCACCGAGCACGGCTTTGTGTTCCGTGTCGACCTGGCCCTGCGTCCCAATGGCAACTCGGGCCCCTCGGTGGTCTCGCTCGAGGCGCTGGAGCAGTACCTGCTGGTGCAGGGCCGTGAATGGGAGCGCTTTGCCTGGATGAAAAGCCGCGTGGTGGCGCCGCAGCGGGCCAAGCGCGACGGCTCGGCCCTGGCCCTGCGCCAGGTGGTGCTGCCCTTTGTGTTCCGCCGTTACCTGGACTACAACGTCTTCGAGGCCTTGCGCGTGCTGCACCGGCAAATCCGTGAGCACTCGGCCAAACGCAGCGCCGGGCATCCCGAGCGAGCCAACGACATCAAGCTCTCGCGCGGGGGCATCCGCGAGATCGAGTTCATCGTGCAGCTCTTGCAGGTGGTGCGTGGCGGTCAGTTCCCCGAGCTGCGCACCCGCTCCACCCTCGATGCTTTGCAGCGCGTGGCGCGCGCCGGCCTGATGCCCGAGGCGACCGCGCTGGCGCTGGCGCAGGCCTACACCTTTTTGCGCAACGTCGAGCACCGCATCCAGTACCTCGACGACCAGCAGACGCATGTGCTGCCCACCGACGATGCCGATCTGGCCTACCTGGCCCGCACCATGGGCCTGCCCGGGGTGCGCGAATTTCTGGCCGAGCTGGACCGCCACCGCGAGACGGTGGCGCACGAGTTTGACAGCTTGCTGGGCGGCGACCGCGAGTGCCGCGGCTGCGGCGGCAAGACCCGCGAGGTCAGCGGCCAGGCCGAAGGCTTTTCGGGCGAGCTGGGCGAGCGCGTGCTGACCCTGCTGGCCACCCCGCGCGTGCAGTCCTTGCGCGAAGACGCGCGTGGCCGCTTGCAGCGCCTGCTGCAGCGCACCTCTCAGTGGCTGGCCGCAGGCGAGACCGACGACGAGGCGGTGCGCCGCATGCTCGACTGGATCGAGCCGCTGCTGCGCCGCGAAAGCTACCTGGCCCTGCTGCTCGAGCGCCCCTCGGTGCACCAGCGCCTGCTGCGCCTGCTGGGCGCGGCGCGCTGGCCGGCGCGCTATTTGCTCCAGCACCCTGGGGTGATCGACGAGCTGGCGGGCGGCAACCTGTTCCAAAGCCGCTTTGACGCGCAGGAGTTCGAGGCCGAGCTGGCCTCGCGCCGCCGTGCCCTGCAGCGCACCGGCGAGGACGACGAGGAGAGCCTGCTCGACCTCTTGCGCCGCGCCCACCATGCCGAGCAGTTCCGCACCCTGGCGCGCGATGTCGAGGGGGTGCTGAGCGTTGAGCAGGTGGCCGACGACCTGAGCGCCCTGGCCGATGCGGTCCTGCGCGTGACCGCGCAGTGGTGCTGGGAGCGACTGAAGACCCGGCACCGCGACACGCCGGCCTTGGCCATCATCGGCTACGGCAAACTGGGCGGCAAGGAGCTGGGGTATGGCAGCGACCTCGACATCGTGTTTGTCTACCAGGACCCCCACGAGCGTGCGCAAGAGATTTACGCCACGTTTGTGCGCAAGCTGATCAACTGGCTGACCGTCAAGACCGGGCAAGGCGATCTGTTCGAGATTGACACCGCCTTGCGCCCCAACGGCAACGCCGGCCTGCTGGTGACCGAGTTTGCGGCCTATGCCGATTACCAGCAGCAACGCGGCAGCAACACCGCCTGGACCTGGGAGCACCAGGCCATGACGCGGGCGCGCTTTGTGATGGGCGACGAGGCCTTGCGCGCGCCCTTTGACCGCGTGCGCCAGGCGGTGCTGGCGGCCCCGCGCGATGCGCAGAGCCTGCGCGCGGAAATCGTGGCCATGCGCGAGCGCGTGCGCAGCGCCCACCTGGTGCCGCCCGATCACTTTGACCTCAAGCACAGCGTGGGCGGCATGGTCGATGTCGAGTTCGCGGTGCAGTTCCTGGTGCTGGCGCATTCGGCCACGCACCCGGGCCTGGTCGACAACGTGGGCAACATCGCCCTGCTCCAGCGCGCCGAACAGCTGGGCCTCTTGCCCGCTGGCGTGGGCCATGCCGCCGCCGATGCCTACCGGGCGCTGCGCCGTGCCCAGCACCGCGCGCGCCTGAACGAGGAGCCGACCCAGTGGCCGGCCGATGCCTTGGCCGACGAACAGGCGGCGGTGCGCCGCTTGTGGGCGGCCGTGATGGTGACCGCTCCCGCCTGAGCCCTCGGCCCGGCACGGCTTGTGCTTGCGCCGCTACACTTGTTGTTTTGCCTCTCGGCCCTGTGCGTCATGCCACGGGCCTCATATTGCGGAGTTCTGATGACCATGGTCCACACGATGCAGCGCCGCTGGCGCGCCAACTGGACGGGCGTGGCCCTGTGCTGTGCCCTGGCCGGCCCGGTGCTGGCGCAGACCGCCCCGGCCCCGGCGGCCTCGACCCCCACCGCACGCCCTGTGCTGTCGGTCACCCTGGTGCAGCCACGCACCCAGACCCTGCCCCTGACGCTGCCGGCCACCGGCACCGTCCAGGCCTGGCAGGAGGCGGTGATTGGCGCCGAGATCAACGGCCTGGCCCTGCGCGAGGTGCGGGTCAATGTGGGCGATGCGGTCAAGCGCGGCCAGGTGCTGGCGCTGATGCAAGCGGACACGCTGCGCGCCGAGCTGGCCCAGGCCCAGGCCAGCCTGGCCGAGGCGCAGGCCCTGGCGCAAGAGGCGCGGGCCCAGGCCGAGCGGGCGCGCAGCCTGCAGCAGCAGGGCTTTTTCAGCACCGCCCAGCTGAGCCAGGCGGTGGCCAGCGAGGCGCAGGCGGCCGCGCGCGTGCAGTCCCTGCGGGCGCAGGCCGATTTGCACCAGCTGCGCCTGGCGCAGGCCGAGGTGCGCGCCCCCGACGACGGCATCATCTCGGCGCGCCTGACCTCGGTGGGCCAGGTGCCGGGCCCCGGTGCCGAACTCTTTCGCCTGATTCGCCAGGGGCGCCTGGAGTGGCGCGCCGAGGTGACCGCGGCCGAGCTGCCGCGCATCCGGGCCGGCGCCAGCGTGACGGTGCAGGCGCCGGGCGGGGGCCAGATGACGGGCCAGGTGCGCATGGTCGCGCCCACGCTCGATCCGGCCAGCCGCAACGCGCTGGTCTATGTGGACCTCAAGGGCCAGCACCCGGCGGTGCGGGTGGGCACCTATGTGCGCGGCGAGTTGCAGCTGGGCCAGTCGCAGGCCATGACGCTGCCGCAATCGGCGGTGGTGGTGCGCGAGGGCTTTAGCTACGTCTACGAGCTGACCGAGGGCGACCGCGTGGCCCAGCGCAAGGTCCAGACCGGCCGCCTGGTGCAGGGGCAGATGGAAATCCTCTCGGGCCTGGCGTCCGGGGCGCGGGTGGTGGCCAGTGGTGGCGCCTTTCTCAATCAGGGTGACCGCGTGCGCGTGGTCACGCCCTAAGCCCGGGCCGATCAGCCCCTTTGTCTGACGGATCGCAACATGAATGTTTCCGCCTGGTCCATCCGCAACCCGATTGCGTCGCTGATGGTGTTTGTGCTGCTGACGCTGGCCGGCGTCATCGGCTACCGCGCCATGAAGGTGCAGAACTTTCCCGATCTGGACCTGCCCACCATCAGCGTGACCGCCAGCCTGCCCGGTGCCTCGCCCTCGCAGCTCGAGACCGATGTGGCGCGCAAGCTGGAAAACGCCATCGCGCCCCTGCAAGGCCTCAAGCACATCTACACCAAGGTGCAGGACGGGGTGGTGATCATCACCGGCGAGTTCCGCCTGGAAAAACCGGTGCAGGAGGCGCTCGACGAGGTGCGCTCGGCGGTGCAGACCGCGCGGGGTGATCTGCCCGGCGACCTGCGCGAGCCCATTGTGCAGAAGATCAACCTGGCGGGCACCCCGGTGCTGGCCTACACCGTGCGCTCGGCGCGCATGGACGACGAGGCCCTGTCCTGGTGGGTCGACAACGACCTCACGCGCAAGCTGCTGGCCATCAAGGGCGTGGGCGCTGTCAACCGCGTGGGCGGCGTCAGCCGCGAGGTGCGCATCGCGCTCGATCCGGTGCGTCTGCAGTCGCTGGGCATCACCGCCGCCGAGGTTTCGCGCCAGCTGCGCCAGGTGCAGCAGGAGGCCTCGGGCGGCCGCATGGACATGGGCACCGGTGAGCAACCGGTGCGCCTGCTGGCCACCGTGGACACGGCGGCGCAGATCGGCCAGATCGAGCTGGCCACCTCGCGCGGCGCGCGCATTCGTTTGTCGGACGTGGCCGATGTGCAGGACACCCTGGCCGAGCAGCGCTCGGCGGCCCTGCTCGACGGGCGCCCGGTGGTGGGCTTTGAGGTGGTGCGCAGCCGCGGCGAGAGCGAGGTCGAGGTGGGCCGCCAGGTGCGCCAGATGCTCACCCAGATCCGCGCTGACCGGCCCGATATCGAGATCACCGAGTCCTTTGATTTTGTGACCCCGGTCGAGGAAGAGTACGAGGGTTCGCTCAAGCTGCTCTACGAAGGGGCGATTCTGGCGGTGCTGGTGGTGTGGATGTTCCTGCGCGACTGGCGCGCCACCTTTGTGTCGGCCGTGGCCCTGCCCCTGTCGATGATCCCGGCCTTTGTGGGCATGGCCTGGCTGGGTTTTTCGATCAACGTCGTGACCCTGCTGGCGCTGTCGCTGGTGGTGGGCATTTTGGTGGACGATGCCATCGTCGAGGTCGAGAACATTGTGCGCCACCTGCGCATGGGCAAGACCCCTTACCAGGCGGCGATGGAGGCGGCCGACGAGATCGGCATGGCGGTGATTGCCACCACCTTCACCCTGGTGGCGGTGTTTCTGCCCACGGCCTTCATGAGCGGCATTGCCGGCAAGTTCTTCAAGCAGTTTGGCTGGACCGCGGCGCTGGCGGTGTTTGCCTCGCTGGTGGTGGCGCGCATGCTCACACCCATGATGGCGGCGTACATGCTCAAGCCCATCGTCGCGCACACCGAGCGCGACCCGATGTGGCTGCGCCACTACATGCGCTGGGTCACCTGGTGCACCCGCCATCGCCTGGTCACCATGATCGGCGCGACGCTGTTCTTCTTTGGCTCGGTGGCGCTGATCCCGCTGCTGCCCACGGGCTTCATCCCGCCCGATGACAACTCGCAGACCCAGGTCTATCTGGAGCTGCCGCCGGGCAGCACGCTCAGCCAGACCCTGCAAAGCGCCGAGGCGGCGCGCCAGCGCCTGGCCAAGGTGGACCATGTGCGCACCGTCTACACCACGATTGGGGGCGGCAGCGCCGGCACCGATCCGTTTGCGGGTGGCGGCGCCGCCGAGGCGCGCAAGGCCACCTTGACGATCCAGCTCAGCCCGCGCGGCGAGCGCCCGCGCAAACAGCTGATCGAGCAGGAGATCCGCCAGGTGCTGGCCGAGGTGCCGGGCGTGCGCAGCAAGGTGGGCTTGGGCGGCTCGGGCGAGAAATACGTGCTGGTGCTGACTGGCGAGGACCCGCGGGCGCTGCAAGAGGCGGCGTTGGCGGTGGACCGCGACCTGCGCACCATCGAGGGCCTGGGCCAGATCGCCTCGACCGCCAGCCTGGTGCGGCCCGAGGTGTCGGTGCGGCCGGACTTTGCGCGCGCGGCCGATCTGGGCGTGACCAGTGCCGCCATGGCCGACACCTTGCGCGTGGCCACCCTGGGCGACTACGACGCCCAGCTGCCCAAGCTGAACCTGTCGCAGCGCCAGGTGCCGATTGTGGTGCGCCTGCACCAGGACGCGCGCGAGGACCTGGCCACGCTCGAGCGCCTGATGGTGCCCGGCGCACGTGGCCCGGTCATGCTCGGCCAGGTGGCCAGCGTGCAGATCACCGGCGGCCCGGCGGTGATCGACCGCTACGACCGCCAGCGCAACATCAACTTCGAGATCGAGCTCTCGGGTCAGCCCCTGGGCGAGGTCACCGAAAAAGTGGCCAAGCTGCCGGCCTTGCAGCAGCTGCCCGCCGGCGTGAAGGTGGTCGAGATCGGCGACGCCGAGGTGATGGGCGAGCTCTTTGCCAGCTTTGCCCTGGCCATGGGCATTGGCGTGCTGTGCATCTACATCGTGCTGGTGCTGCTCTTCAAGGGCTTTTTGCACCCGATCACCATCCTGGCGGCGCTGCCGCTGTCGCTCGGTGGCGCCTTTGTGGGCCTGCTGCTGGCGCAAAAGAGTTTTTCCATGCCCTCGCTGATCGGCTTGATCATGCTGATGGGCATTGCGACCAAGAACTCGATCCTGCTGGTCGAATACGCCATCGAGGCGCGACGCGGCAAGCCCGCGCATGGCGACACCCCCGCGGTGCCGCCCATGAGCCGCTGGGACGCGCTGATGGACGCCTGCCACAAACGGGCCCGCCCCATCATCATGACCACCATTGCCATGGGCGCGGGCATGCTGCCGATTGCCATCGGCTGGGGCACGGCCGATGCGAGCTTTCGCTCGCCGATGGCGATTGCGGTGATTGGTGGCCTGATCACCAGCACGGTGCTGAGCCTGCTGGTGGTGCCGGTGGTGTTCACCTACCTCGACGACCTGGCCCAGTGGAGCGCCCGCCTCTGGCGGCGCTTGACGGCTGCCCGCCGCTGAGCCCGTTGCCGCGCTGGCCGCTTGCGGCCACCGCGCGCGCCCTTATGCGCCGCCTTGCAGCCAGCGGCGCAGGCCCTGCCAGAACATGGCCTGCACGCGGCCCTCGTTGCCGTCCGAATGGCCGGCCGCGTGCGGCGTGACCAGCACCTGCGGCATGGACCACAGCGGGGAGTCTTGCGGCAGCGGCTCGTGCGCAAACACGTCCAGGTAGGCGCCGCCCAGGTGGCCCGATTGCAGCACCTCGCACAGCTCGTCCTGGCGCACGCATTCGCCGCGCGCCACGTTGATCAGGTGCGCGCCCGCGGGCATGGCCCGCAGCTCGCGCGCGCCAATGAGCTGCTGGGTCTGCGCGGTCAGGGGGCAGGCCAGCACCAGCCAGTCGCTTTGCGCCAGCGCCTCGTGCAGCTGCGCAAAGCCCACCATGCGCACCCCGTCCTCGTCGGGTCGGGCTTGCGTGCGCACCGCGATCACGCGCATGTCGAGGGCCTTGACCAGGCGCGCCAGCTGCTGGCCAATGGGCCCCCAGCCGATCACGCACACCGTCTGCCCCGGCAGGTCGCGCGGCATGCGGCCTGGGCCCATGAGCGGGATCCAGGCGCGTGCCTGTTGCTCGCGCCACAGCAGCGGCAGACGCCGCGCCAGCGCCAGCATGCCCGCCAGGGCGCTGGCGGCCACCACCGGGGCATTGGCGCCCGAGGAGGTGCTGATCTGCACACCGCGCGCCTTGAGCGCCACATAGACCGCGCGATCGGCGCCGGCCGAGTGGATGTGCACCCAGCGCAGGCCCTGGTTGGCCAGCAGCAGGTCGTACACCGCTTGCAGCTCGGGGTGAATTTCGTGCTTGGTCGAGGCGCCGGTCACCTCGCGCGAGATGAAGGCCGCGTCCAGGTCGCGCCGCTGCGCCGCCAGCGCCGACTCGATGCTCACCCACTCCAAGGTGTGTGAGCTGGCGTGCTCGGCGTCAAAGGCCGCGCGCTCGGCGGCCGTGGCATCCAGCGCGTGCTGCGACATCAGCAAACGAAGGGTCTGGCGCATGGGCCGGGCCTCAGGTTTTGTAGCCCGGGTCCAGGCGGTCGAGCTTGCGCAGCAGCGCCGGCCACTCCATCTGGCCATAGGGCCGGCGGGTGCCGGGCTGGTAGTTGTTCCAGGTCTCCTCCAGCACCGGCGGCGGCACCGAGACCAGCGGCGACTGGCAGGCCATGGCCGCCAGCTGGGTGCGGCAGGACAGCTCCAGCCGGTGCATCCAGTTGAACGCTTCGCCCACGGTGCGGCCCACCACCAGCGCGCCGTGGTTGCGCAGGATCAGCGCTTCGCCGTCGCCCAGATCGGCCACCAGCGAGGCCTGCTCGTCCTCGGACAGCACCACGCCCTGGTAGTCGTGGTAGCCAATCTTCAGAAAGCGCATCGAGGTCTGGGTGATGGGCAGCAGCCCGCACGCCAGGGCCGACACCGCCATCGAGGCCCAGCTGTGGGTGTGGATCACGCAGCCCACCTCGGGTCGCGCCTCGTGCACCGCGCTGTGGATCACATAGCCGGCGCGGTTGATGCCGTAGTTGAGCGCGCCAAAGTCGGGCTTGGCCAGGATGTTGCCGTGCACATCGATCTTGATCAGGCTCGAGGCCGTGATCTCCTCGTACATCATGCCGTAGGCGTTGATCAGGAAGGCGCCCTCCTCGTCGGGCACGCGCATCGAGATGTGGTTGGCCATCATGTCCGACATGCCGTACAGGTCCACCAGCCGGTAGCAGGCGGCCAGGTCAACCCGGGCTTGCCATTCGGCGGCCGAGCAGCGGTCTTTCATCGAGGGGATTTGCAAACGTCCGTTGTCCACCATGGGGCGCTCCAAAACATGGCCCAAACAGGCCGGGTCACACAATCTTAGGGGCTGAATCATCCCACAGGCTGGCCGGTTCTGCCGCCGCTGGCAGGCCCTGGCCCAGATCGTCTTGTGCCAGCAAGGCGTCGGCCTGCGCCAAGATGGCGCGGCGTTCGTCCTCGCCCATTTTCTTGAGCCCCGCCAACACCAGCGACATGCGCGGATTGCCCGCCAGGGTGGCCTCGTGGCGCAGCAGATAGGCCCAGTAAAGCACCGTCATCGGGCAGGCCTGCGGGCCGCTGCGCAGCGCGCTTTGGTAGGCGCAGCCCTGGCAGTAATTGCTCATGCGCGCCACATACTGGCCGCTGGCCACATAGGGCTTGCTGGTCATGCGCGCGCCGGTGGCGTGCAGGGCCATGCCCAGGGTGTTGGGCATCTCCACCCACTCCAGGGCGTCCACATACACCGAGCGGTACCAGCGGCTGAGCGCCTGTGGCTGCACCTGCGCCAGCAGGGCAAATTGGCCGGTGATCATCAGGCGCTGGATGTGGTGCGCATAGCCGTGCGCCAGCGTCTGCCCGATGGCCGCGCGCATGCAGGCCATGCGGCTGCGCCCGTCCCAGTACCAGGGGGGCAGCGGGCGCTGGTGGTCCAGGGCATTGGCCTGCGCCATGCCGGGCATGTCGAGCCAGTACACGCCGCGCACAAACTCGCGCCAGCCCAGCACCTGGCGCACAAAGCCCTCCACGCTGGCCAGGGGCAGGTCCTGCGCGCGCCAGGCCGCCAGCGCGGCGGCGACCACCTCGCGCGGGTCCAGCAGGTGCAGGTTCAGGCTGCTGGCCAGCAGCGCATGCCAGCCAAACGGCAGGTCGGTCCACATGGCGTCCTGCCAGGGCCCAAAGGACGCCAGCCGGTGCTGCACAAAATCCTGCAGCGCGGCCAGCGCCTGCTCGCGCGTGACCGGCCAGGCAAAGTGCGCCAGCGAGCCGGGGTGGTCGGCAAAATGCGTTTGCACCAGGCGCATCACCTCTTGCGTGATGGCGTCGGGCGCAAAGCGGGGCGGCGGGGGCACCACGCCCGGGCCTTGGCGGCCAAAGCCCTTGCGGTTGTCGGCGTCAAAGTTCCAGCGGCCCCCGACGGGCGCTTGACCGTCCATCAGCACCTGCGTGCGCCGGCGCATGTGGCGGTAAAAGTCCTCCATGCGCAGCTGGCGCCGGCCCTTGGCCCAGCGGGCAAAGTCCTGCCGCGAGCACCATTCGTGCGGATCGTCCAGCCAGGTCAGGGGCACCCCGGCGGTCTGCGCGGTGGCCGCCAGATCTTGCGCCAGGGCCCAGTCGCCCACGGCCATCAGCACCAGTTCCTGCGGGGCCAGGCGGGCCAGCACCTCGGCCAGGCGGGCGCACAAGCTGGCGGGGCCGTCCCGCTCCAGTGGAAAGTAGGTGAGTGGCCACTCTCGTGCTTTAATCGTGTGGGCAAAGTGCCGCATGGCACTCAGACACAGCACGATCCGCGCTTTGTGGGACCACAGACCGCTGCCTTGGGTGCCGTCACGCACCGCTTCCCCTGGCGCCTCGATCATCAGCACCCGGTCTTGCGCCGGGTCAAAGCTGGCCAATCCGGGGTGGTCGTGCGCCAGCTGATCGCCCAGGATCAGGACCAGCCGGCGGGGCGCGGCCCTCATGCGGCGTCGGCGCCGCGTGGGCCCCGCGCCTGGCGGCAGCGATCGCTGCAGTATTTGACCGTCTCCCAGGTGGCGGCCCAGCGCTTGCGCCAGGTCATGGGGCGGCCGCAGGCGGCGCAGGGCTTGCTGGGCAAGCCCTGTTTGTTGCCGCGAAAACCGTTGGACGGCGGGGACGATCGGGCCATGAATAACCTCCAGCACGCAGGGGGATGACAATGTCAAAACGGGAGTTTAAACTGATCAGTCACAAATTGAATCTAAGAGGGCAAATGTCGAACCTCATCGTCAAAAGCTGGCTCCTGGCCCTGATCGCGATCGGGCTGGCGGCGCCTGCCCAAGCCCAGACCGCGTCCGAGGCGCCCGCCTGCCCGCCCCTGCTGCAGCACACCATTGCCCGTTTGCAGGACGAGAAGCCGCAGAACCTTTGCCAGTACGCCGGACAGGTGGTGTTGGTCGTCAACACCGCCAGTTTTTGCGGCTTTACCGGCCAGTACCAGGGCCTGGAGGCCTTGCACGGCCGCTACCGCGAGCGCGGCCTGGTGGTGCTGGGGTTCCCGTCCAATGACTTTGCCCAGGAAAAGGGCAGCAACAAAGAAATCGCCGAGTTTTGCGAGAGCACCTTTGGCGTGCGCTTTCCGATGTTCGTGGCCTCGCATGTGAGCGGCAGCAAGGCCATTCCCCTGTTTCGTCAACTGGCCGCGCAAAGCGGCACCCCTGTGCGCTGGAACTTCTACAAATACCTGATTGGCCGTGACGGCCGGGTGGTCGACAGCTACAACAGCATGACCGCGCCCAACAGCCGCGGCATGGTGTCGGCCATTGAGAAAAGCCTGGCCGAACCGGTGCCGGCGGCGTTCCGCCGGAGCCCCCCATGAGCCGGCGCATGCGCGTGGCCATCGTCGGCTCGGGCATCTCCGGCCTGGCGGCGGCGCACACCCTGCATGAGCACGCCGACCTGACCCTGTTCGAGGCGGGCGATTATTTTGGCGGCCACACCCACACGGTGGACGTGACCTTGCCCACCCCGCAAGGCCCGCGCACCTGGGGCGTGGACACCGGCTTTCTGGTCTTCAACGAGCGCACCTACCCCAATCTGCTGAACCTGTTCGAGCAATTGCGCGTGCCCTCGGTGCCCAGCGACATGTCGTTCTCGGTGCAGGTGCCCGCCAGCGCCCGCGCGCCGGCCCTGGTCTGGAGCGGCACCAACCTCTCGGGCCTGTTTGCCCAGCGCGCCAACCTCTGGCGCCCCACGTTCTGGCGCATGCTGGCCGACATCGTGCGCTTCAACGCCCTGTGCACCCGCATTGCCCGCGCCGGTCAGGAGCAGGCACTGCGCCAGCCGCTGGCCGATTTTCTGCTGCAGCACCGCTTTGGCCCGGCCTTTCGCGACGGCTATTTCCTGCCCATGCTCGGCTGCATCTGGAGCTGCCCGACGGACCAGATGCTGCAGTTCCCGGTGGCCACCATGATCCGCTTTTGCCACAACCATGGCCTGCTGCAGATCACCCAGCGCCCGCAGTGGTTCAGCGTGCCCGGTGGCGCGCGCGACTATGTGCAGAAAATCGTGGCCCGCGTGCCCGATGCGCGCCTGAACACCCCGGTGCGCCTGATCGAGCGCTCGGCCGATCCGGCGCAAGGCGTGCGCATCATCACCGACGGCCGCAGCGAGGTCTTTGACCGCGTGGTGCTGGCCACGCACAGCGACCAGGCCCTGGCCCTGTTGCGCGAGCCCAGCGCGGCCGAGCAGCGCGTGCTGGGCGCCATCCGCTACCAGCCCAACCGGGCGGTGCTGCACACCGACGCTTCGGTCATGCCGCCCCAGCGCCAGGCCTGGGCGGCCTGGAACTACGAGCGCTCGCCCGACGACGGCACAGAGTCGGCGCGCGTGTGCCTGCACTACTGGCTCAACCAGCTCCAGCCCTTGCCGTTTTCGCAGGCGGTGATGGTCTCGCTCAACCCGGTGCGCCCGATCGACCCCGCGCAGGTGATCCAGGAGATGCGCTACGAGCACCCGGTGTTTGACCTGGCCGCCATCGACGCGCAGGACCAGTTGCCGGCCCTACAGGGCGAGCGCAACACCTGGTACGCCGGCGCCTGGTGCGGTTACGGTTTCCACGAAGACGGCCTCAAGGCCGGTCTGCAAGCGGGCGCAGCCTTGCTCAAGCAGATCCACAGCGGCGCCTTTGCGCCCACCGCCACGGCATGAGCGAGCGGGGCAGCGCAGGGGTTTTGTTGGCGCACGGCCAGGTGCGCCACACCCGGCTGCGCCCGGCGCACCATGCCTTTGCCTACCCCACCGGTTTTTTGCTTTTGCCCATGCGCCGCCTGCAGCGCGAGGCTGCGCAGGCCGCCTTGCCCATCAATCGCCTGGGCTGGTGGTCCTTTGCCGATGCCGACCATGGCGACGGGCGCGGCCCGGCGCAAGGTGGCGCCCTGGGCTGGATGCAGGCGTTGCTGGCCGCCGAGGGCATCCACGATGCCGATGGCGAGATCTGGTTGCAGACCTATCCGCGCCTGTGGGGCCATCGCTTCAAGCCGGTGAGCTTCTGGTACTGCGAGCGGGCCGACGGCACGCTGGCGGCCATCGTGGCCGAGGTCAACAACACCTTTGGCGAGCGCCATGCCTACCTGCTGGACCAGCCGCGTTACGGCCAGGAGCTGGTGGCGCGCAAGGTCTTTCATGTGTCGCCGTTTTGCCGTGTCGAGGGCCAGTACCGCTTCCGGTTTTTACGCAGCGCCCCCGATGCCGCCTACCCGCATGGCCGCATCGTGGCCCGCGTGACGCACGACGACGATGCCGGCCCCCTGATCCTGACCAGCTGGAGCGGCACGCTCGAGCCCGCCACCCCCGAGGCCTTGCGCCGCGCCGCCTGGCGCCACCCGCTGCTGAGCCTGGCGGTGGTGCTGCGCATTCACTGGCATGCGCTGCGCCTGTGGTGCAAGCGCGTGCCCTTCTGGCGCAAGCCCGAACCGCCCACGGCGCTGGTGACGCGCTCGGCCCCCCACATTTCTCCCGATTCCCTCACGAGTTGACCATGGACACCACTTTGCCCCGCAGCGGCGGCCGTGCCGCCGGCCCCATGCCCGCCGCCGCCCGCCGCATCCTGCGCCTGCTCCAACGCATCCCGCACGGCAGCCTGGTGCTGCAGACCCCCGATGGGGCCGAGCATGTGCTGGGCCAGAGCAGCGGCCCGGGCCCGCATGCGCATGTGAAGGTGCACGACTGGTCGGTGTTCCAGCAGCTCTTGCGTTCGGGCGACATCGGCCTGGCCGAGAGCTACCTGGCGGGCCACTGGAGCACCCCGCAGCTGACCGAGGTGCTGCGCGTGGGCCTGGCCAACCGGCGCGAGCTCGACGCCCTGATCCACGGCCACTGGTTTGGGCGCCTGGCCTACCGCCTGCGCCACCTGCTGCGCCGCAACACCCGGCGCAACAGCCGGCGCAACATCCATGCGCACTACGACCTGGGCAATGCCTTCTACGAGTTGTTTCTTGACCCGAGCATGAACTACTCCTCGGCCTGGTTCGAGGGCCAGCTCGATGGCGACCTGGTGCAGGCGCAACAGGCCAAGATGCGCCGCGCGCTGCGCATGGCCGGTGTGCAGGCGGGCGACCGCGTGCTCGAGATCGGCTGCGGCTGGGGCGCGGTGGCCGAGCTGGCGGCGCAGGAAATGGGCGCGCACCTGACCGGTGTGACCCTCTCGACCGAGCAGCTGGCCTTTGCCCGTGCGCGCATGAAATGGGCTGGCCTGTCCGAGCAATCGGACCTGCGCCTGCAGGACTACCGCGACATCCAGGACGGCCCCTACGACGCCATCGTCTCGATCGAGATGGTCGAGGCCGTCGGGCGCGAGTACTGGCCCACCTATTTCGGACAGCTGGCGCGCCTGCTCAAGCCGGGCGGTCGCGCCTGCGTGCAAAGCATCGTCATCCGCGACGACCTGTTCGAGCGCTACATCGACTCGACCGACTTCATCCAGCAATACGTGTTCCCAGGCGGCTGCCTGCCGAGCCCGCAGGTGTTTTGCCAGCAGGCCGAGGCCGCGGGCCTGCAGGTGCTTGACCGCTTTGCCTTTGGCGCCGATTACGCCGAGACCCTGCGCCGCTGGCGCGACGGCTTTGTGGCGCAAATCGAGCAGGTGCGCCATCTCGGCTTTGACGAGCGTTTCGTGCGCCTGTGGAGTTTTTATCTGGCCTATTGCGAGGCCGGTTTTGACGACGGCAGCATCGATGTCGTTCAGTTCACCCTCACCCGCCCGGCCTGAGCCCGCCCGCCGCGCCTGCCTGGGCGCCCTAGCCAGCACCCTGGCGGCCAGCTTGCTCGCGCCAGAGGCCCTGGCCGGGGGCCTGGACCCCGAGTCGCGCCTGCCGGGGGCCCGCGTCAGCGCGCCGGTGCGCCTGACCGTCTGGGGCCTGGCCATTTACGACGCCCGCTTGTGGGCCTTGCCGGACTTTCGGCCCGAGGCCTTTGCCCAGCACCCCTTGGTGCTGGAGCTGCGCTACTTGCGTGCCTTTGCGGGCGCCGACATTGCGCGCCGCTCGATCCAGGAGATGCAGCAGCTGGCCCCCCTGACGCCGGCGCAGACGCAGGACTGGCGCAGCAGCATGCAGGCGCTGTTTCCCGACGTGCAGTCGGGCGACCGCCTGGCCGGGCGCTTGCAGCCGGGCCAGCCCACCACCTTCTGGCACAACGAGCGACCTCTGGGCGCGGTGCAGGACCCGGCGTTTGGGCCGCGCTTTTTTGGCATCTGGCTGGACCCCCGCACCCGCGCCCCGGCGCTGCGCACCGGCTTGCTGCAGGGCCTGACATGAGCGCGACCCCCCTGCCCAGCCGCGCCCAGACCTTGCGCTACGGCCTGCTCGGCTTGCCGCTGGCCTTTGTGGCCCTGCCGCTGTATGTGCAGCTGCCCGATCACCATGCGCGCAGCGGCGCGCTGCCGCTGGCCTGGCTGGGCCTTTTGCTGCTGGGCACGCGTTGCCTGGACGCCCTGATCGACCCCTGGCTGGGCCGCTGGGGCGATCGCCTCTTGCAGGGCCCGCCGCTGCGGCAGCGCCTGGCGCTGTCGCTGCTGGCCTTGGCGGTGCTGGGGGGCTTTGCCGGCCTGTTCTTTGCACCCGAGCTGGCGCCGCTGGCGCTCATGGCCTGGTTGGCCCTGATGCTGATGCTGTGCCAGCTGGCCTACAGCGCCCTGGCCATCGTGCACCAGGCCTGGGCCGCGCGCCAGGGCGACGGGGCCCTGGCGCAAAGCCGCTGGGTGGCCGCGCGCGAGGGCTGGGCCCTCTTGGGCGTGCTCTTGGCCAGCGCCTTGCCAGCCCTGGCCGGCTGGACCTGGGCGACGCTGGCCCTGGCCCTGGGCCTGATGGGCGGCCTCTGGGCCTGGCAGCGGGCCGCAGACGCCACGGCGGCTCGAGCGACCACCCCCGACGCGCCGGCGGCGTTCTGGCTGCCCTGGACACAGCCCTGGTTCCGCCGTTTGCTGCTGGTCTACCTGTGCAATGGCCTGGCCAGCGCGGTGCCGGCCACCCTGGTGTTGTTTTTTGTGCAAGACCGCTTGCAGGCCGCCCCCACCCAGGTGCCGCTCTTTCTGGGCCTGTACTTTGTGGCCGCCGCCCTGTCCCTGCCGCTGTGGCTGCGCGTGCTGGCCCGCGTGGGCCTGGCGCGCACCTGGTGGGCGGGCATGGGCCTGTCGGTGCTGGCCTTTGTGGGCGCCAGCACCCTGGGCGCGGGCGACCAGCTGGCCTTTGCGCTGATCTGCGTGGCCACCGGCCTGGCGCTGGGGGCCGACCTGACGGTGCCCGGGGCCTGGCTCAACCAGGGCATTGCCGCCGCCGGTCACCCGGCGCAGGCCGCCACCTACATGGGCTGGTGGCAGCTGGTGACCAAACTCAACCTGGCCCTGGCCGCCGGCCTGGCCTTGCCCCTGCTGGCCGCCTGGGGCTATGCCCCGGGGCGCCAGGACCCCGCTGCCCTGCATGCCCTGACCCTGGCCTATGCCCTGCTGCCGTGCGGCCTCAAGCTGGGCGCCGCCCTGCTGCTGCGCACGCGCCTGTGGACGTTTGAACCGCTGCCTCAACGGGAGACCCCATGACCCACACCACCGCTTCACCTGTGAGTGCCGACCGCCGCGCCAGCCTGCGCCGCCTGGCCCTCTGGTCCGGCGCGGCCCTGTTGCCGCTCACCCAGACCGGCTGCGCCGGCCCGCAGGTCGAGGACCTGGCGCGCGAGCGCCCGCTGCTGGACCTGCGCGAGTATTTCAATGGCCGGGTGGACGCCTGGGGGATCTTCACCGACCGCTTTGGCCAGGTCCGGCGACGCTTCACGGTGCGCATCGACGCCAGCTGGCAGGGCGATCAGGGCGTCCTTGACGAGCACTTTGACTACAGCGACGGCGAGCGCCAGCGCCGCATCTGGCGCCTGCAGGCCCTGCCTGGCGGACGCTACATCGGCCGCGCCGACGATGTGGTGGGCCAGGCCGAGGGCCAGACCAGCGGCAATGCCCTGCGTTGGCGCTACACCATGGCCCTGCCGATCGAGGGCCGCGTCTGGGAGGTCGCGTTTGACGACTGGATGTACCTGATGGACCGCGAGGTCCTGCTCAACCGCGCCCGCATGAGCAAGCTCGGTGTGACGCTGGGCGAGGTGACCCTGTCCTTCCGCCGCGCCAGCCCCTTGCCTGGGAGGCCTTGATGTCACTCAATCCACGCCTGACCGATTGGCAGGGCAAACGCGTGTGGCTCGTCGGGGCCTCGTCGGGCATTGGCCTGGCCTGTGCCCGTGCGCTGCGCGAGGCCGGGGCCATCGTGACCCTGTCGGCGCGTGCCCCGCGCGAGGTGCTGGCCTGGTCGCAAGCCGACCCACAGGTGCGCTGGCGCGCGGTGGACGTGAGCTCGCCGCAGGCGCTGGCCACGGCCGCGCAAGCGCTGGCCGCCGAAGGCCCGCTCGACCTGGTGCTCTATTGCGCCGGTCACTACCAGCCCATGCGCGCCGACGAGCTGGACCTGACCGAGCTGCTGCGCCATGACGACATCAACTACCGCGGCGCGCTGCGCCTGCTTGATGCGGTGCTGCCCATTTTGCTGCGCCAGGGCCACGGCCACCTGAGCCTGGTCAGCAGCGTGGCCGGCTGGCATGGCCTGCCGCAAAGCCTGGCCTATGGCCCGACCAAGGCCGCGCTCACCCACCTGGCCGAGGTGCTGTGGCTGGACCTGCAGCCGCGCGGCATCGGCGTGAGCGTGATCCACCCGGGCTTTGTCGCCACCCCCTTGACCGCCGGCAACGCCTTTGCCATGCCCGCCCTGATGCAGCCGCCCGAGGCCGCGCGGGCGATGTTGCGGGGCTGGGCGCGTGGACAATTCAACATCCAGTTCCCGCGGCGCTTCACGTTCTGGCTGCAGGCCTTGCGCCTGCTGCCCTATCGCTGGAGCCTGCCGCTGGTGCGCCGCATGACCGGGCTTTGAGCCCCCACCCACCGATGACCTCAACCATGGCCCCCGACACCCACCGCGCCGCCCTGCAGGCCCTGGTGCGCGCCTACGAACAGCTCGCGCCCGACAACCTGGCGCAGATGGCGCGCTGCTATGCGCCCGATGCGCGCTTCAAGGACCCATTCAACGAGGTGCAGGGCTGGCCGGCCATCGAGCGCATCTTTGCCCACATGTTCCAGACCCTGCAGCAGCCGCGCTTTGTCGTCACGCAGCAGGTGCTCGAGGGCGAGCAGGCTTTTTTGACCTGGGATTTTCATTTTGCGCGGGGTCGCGCGGGCACGCCGCACACCATCCGGGGCGCCAGCCAGCTGGTGTTCAATGCGCAGGGCCAGGTGCTGCTGCACCGCGACTACTGGGACGCGGCCGAGGAGCTCTACGAGCACCTGCCGCTGATCGGCGCGCTCATGCGCTGGCTCAAGAGGCAGCTGCGCGCCTGAACGCTGCGGCCCTCAGGGCTGGGTGTCGACAAAGCTCTGGCGCTGCATCAGCCGCGACTGGTATTGCGCCAGCTGGGGATGCCGCTCGCGCCAGGGCACTTGCGGGAAGCGGAAGTCCAGATAGCCCAGCGCGCAGCCGACCGCAATGTCGGCCAGGCTCATGTGGATGCCGTGCAGCCAGGGGCGGTCGCCCAGGCCACGGGCCATGGCCAGCAGGGCGGCGTCGACCTTGCCAAGCTGGCGCTCGATCCAGGCGGGGCTGCGCTGGGCCTCGCTGCGCCCGCCCCAGGTGGCCTCCAGGCGCGCCAGCACGCTCGCGTCCAGCACCCCGTCGGCCAGCGCCTCCCAGGTCTTGACCTCGGCGCGCTCGCGCCCGGTGCCCGGGATCAGCTTGCCCACCGGCGAGAGGGCGTCCAGGTATTCGACGATCACGCGCGAGTCGTGGATGACCTCGCCGCCCTCCATCACCAGCGCGGGCACCTTGCCAAGCGGATTGGTCTGGGCCATGCGCGTGTCGGCCGACCAGACGTCCTCGGTCACGAATTCACACTCGAGTTTTTTCTCGGCCAGAACAATGCGCACCTTGCGCACATAGGGGCTGGTCGCCGATCCGATCAACTTCATGAAGCGCTTCCCAATACAGCTGTGTTCGGTGCATTCTAGGGCAAGGCGGCCGCCCTCATGGGGGGTGGGGGTGGTCGCCCGCCTACAATCGGGGGATGTCCCTATCCCCGATCTCTGCCCTCTCGCCCCTGGATGGCCGCTACGCCGCCAAGCTCGAACGCCTGCGCCCGCTGATGAGCGAGCTCGGCTACATGCACCGCCGCGTCGAGGTCGAGATCGCCTGGTTTGTGGCGCTGTCCGAGCAGGGCTTTGCCGAATTCCCGCCCCTGTCGGCGCCGTCGCGCGCGCACCTGGCGCAGCTCGTGCGTGATTTCTCGGTTGCCGACGGCGAGGCCATCAAGGCCTTCGAGAAAACCACCAACCACGACGTCAAGGCCGTCGAGTACTGGATCAAGTCGCGTTTTGCCGGCCATCCCGAGCTCGAGCGCGCGGCCGAGTTTGTGCACTTTGCCTGCACCAGCGAGGACATCAACAACACCAGCCACGCCCTGCAGCTGCAGGCCGCGCGCGATGCGGTGCTGCTGCCCGGCCTGGACGGCCTGATCCAGACCCTGCGCGGCATGGCGCACACGCACGCCGATGTGCCCATGCTCAGCCGCACCCACGGCCAGACCGCCAGCCCCACCACCGTGGGCAAGGAGCTGGCCAATGTGGTCTGGCGCCTGCAGGCCGTGCGCGAGCAGATCGCGCGCGTGCCCATGCGCGGCAAGATGAACGGCGCGGTGGGCAATTACAACGCCCACCTGAGCGCCTGGCCCGAGGTGGACTGGGAGGCCTTTGCGCGCCGCGTGGTCGAAACCCCGGCCCTGCCCGCAGACGGCCCGGTGCCGGCGCAATGGGGCCTGGGCCTGCAGTTCCAGCCCTACAGCATCCAGATCGAGCCGCACGACTACATGGCCGAGCTGTTCGATGCCGTGGCGCGCAGCAACACCATCCTGATCGACCTCTCGCGCGACATCTGGGGCTATGTGTCGCTGGGCTACTTCCGCCAGCGCACCAAGGCCGGCGAGATCGGCTCCTCGACCATGCCGCACAAGGTCAACCCGATCGACTTCGAGAACGCCGAGGGCAATCTGGGCCTGGCCAACGCGCTGCTGCGCCACCTCTCGGAGAAGCTGCCCATCAGCCGTTGGCAGCGCGACCTGACCGACTCCACGGTGCTGCGCAACATGGGCGTGGCCCTGGGCTATGCCGTGCTGGCGCACGCTTCGCTGGCCACCGGCCTGGGCAAGCTCGAGCTCAACACCGAGGCCCTGGCCGCCGACCTGGACCAGGCCTGGGAGGTGCTGGCCGAGCCCATCCAGACGGTGATGCGCCGCCACGGGGTGCAAGGCGCCTACGAGATGCTCAAAGAGGCCACGCGCGGCAAGACCGTCAGCGCCGAGGCCTTGCATGCGCTGGTGCGCCGCCTTGACATTCCCGAGGCCGATCGCCAGCGCCTGCTGGCCCTCACGCCCGCGGGCTATGTGGGCAAGGCGGCCGAACTGGCGCGCCGCGTCTGAAGGCCCGACGTGGCCCTTCGCTCCACCATCTTCAAGGCCAACCTCTCGGTGGCCGACATTGACCACGGCTATTACGCCGATCACGCGCTGACCCTGGCGCGCCACCCCAGCGAGACCGACGAGCGCATGATGGTGCGCCTGCTGGCCCTGGCGCTCAACGCCCACGCGCTGCAGGACGTCTGCGGCGGCGACGGCACGCTCGCGTTTGGCGCGGGCCTGTCGGACCCCGATGATCCGGATGTGTGGCTCAAGGATTTTCGCGGCGATGTGCGGCTGTGGATCGAGGTGGGTCAGCCCGAGGAGCGGCCCATCCTCAAGGCCTGCCAGCGCGCCGACGCGGTCCACCTTTATGCCTTTGCCCACTCGGCCGATGTGTGGTGGCGCGGCATGCAGGGCAAGCTCGCGCGCATGGACAAGCTGCAGGTCTGGCGCGTGCCCAGCGAGGCCTCGGGGCAGCTGGCCAAGATGGCCGAGCGCAGCATGCAGCTGCAGGCCACGATCCAGGACGGCGCCCTGCTCATGGGCGATGCACGCGGCAGCGTGCACATCGAACTCGAGCGCTGGAAATAAGCGCCGGCGCGCTCAGCTGGGCTCGAAGGGCAGCGGCGGTTGCGCGCGGGCGGCCGCCTGCGCTTCCTGGCGCGCTTCGGCGGCGCGTTCGGCATAGCGGTTAAAGCGCCAGGCCGTGCCCTCGCGCTGGATGCGGCGCCAGACCACACGCTTTTCGCCCGGGGTCATCTCGGGCCACATCTGCACCTCCTCGAAGGTGCGCCCGCAGCCCTTGCAATCGGCATCACCCTGGCTGGTCGAGCAGATCGCAATGCAGGGCGTGTCGGGGGTGCTGGCGTACCAGTCCTGCCAGGCCTCGGCGGCCGCGCGCGGCAGGCGAAACTCATCGGCCTCGTCCTCGTGGTAGTAGACCATCAGGGCGTAAACCTCGGCCAGGGCGCGCAGCTCACGCGGCAGCGCCACCCCGTCGGGCGATGGGTTCTTGCGCCGCCAGTGGTTGATGGCCGCTTCGATGTCGGTGATGTGCAGGCCAGCCATGGGTCAGGTGCCAAAAGGGCAAATCATGCAGGGAAGCCCTTGCCTTGTCGATGCCCTGGTGGCGGGCGGGGGCAAGCGGCCAAGAAAAAGCCCGTCCGAGGACGGGCTCTGGGGCCCTGGGTCAGGGCCTGTGGATCAGGCGGCGGCGAGCCAGTAGCCGGCGTTGAAGGGGCTGCTCATGCGCAGCGCCAGCGGCGAGACGTCGACCAGCTTGTCGGTCGGCATCTTCTCTTCGGGGCTCTCTGCTTCGGCTTCTTCGCGCACCGGCTGGCCGGCTTGCGTGGCACGCGCCACCGAGAACGAGTAGAAGCAGCGGAACGGCACCTTGCGGTCGTTCCAGTAGTCGGCCGTGTCGCGGAAGATGTCGAGCAGCTGCTCGCGCGCTTCCTTGTCAAAGCGGGCATTGGTCGGGATCTGCTCGAGCACCACCACAAAGCCCGGCTGCGGGCCCGACTTGTGCAGGGGGTCGGTCATGCAGTCGTAGAGCGCGTCAAAGTTCTTGCCAAAATGCGAGGGCAGGGTGAACTGCGCGCCGATCATGTCCAGCACGTCCTGTTTGCTCTGGGCGTCGGCCAGGTTGGCGTACAGGAAGTGGTGGCCCAGCTGTTGGGCCGCCTCCTGCAAATCGCTCACCCGGTAGGCGCGGATCGATTGCACGATGTTGGTCCGGACCCCCTTGAGCGGGAGGTCGGTGTTCGGACGCTGCTGCGATTCCATCTCGGTCTTCTTTCTAATGTCGGATACAACAACAAACTTCAACGACTGTCGACGATCAGGCGAAAACTCGCGTAATGGTCGGCGGTGTAAAAACAGGCCTCGGGCCGGCGGACTTCCTGACCCCCACAGACAATGCGCCGGGCACCCCGGTCGCGCGAGCCCGGCGTCTTCACCGTGTACTCACGGTAGTGGCCGCGCGGCGCTGCCGGCAGGAGACGTTCCCGGTTGAAGAACACGCTGCCGTCCTTTTCGTAAGGAAAAGGGCCGCCGGCGTGGATCAGGCGGTAGGTTTCCTGGCCTTCCTTGGGCAATTCGCGGACGGCCACCGTGGTCGCGCTGGCCGGGGCGGTGTCCTGCCGCGCTTGCACCAAAGTGGTGCAAACCAGGCCGGCCACGAGCCACAACACGCCAACGCGGCGACGCAGAGACACCATCACGTCCTCGCCTGTCAATTTTGGAAAGTGGGTCGGAAAATCCGGGTAAACCCGGAAAACTCAAGGGCGGTAGTGTGGGGCAAAGTGCACAAAAATGCAAGTGCTTGCCCAAAAAACAGGCATTTGGCCCGGATATCGGGTGCTGGGGCCTGCAAAACGAACTGGCCGCCCCACCCCAAGGGTGATGGCGGCCAGACAGGGGTGCATGGTCGGGCCAGCGCGGGCCCGCGCTGGGCGACCCGGCGGGTCAGCGCTGTGCGTTGGCGTCGGCCACCGTCAGCGCGGTCATGTTGACGATGCGGCGCACCGTCGTGCTGGGGGTCAGGATGTGCACCGGCTTGGCCGCGCCCAAGAGCACCGGGCCAATGGCGATGTTGCCGCCCGCTGCCGTCTTGAGCAGGTTGTAGGCGATGTTGGCCGCGTCGATATTGGGCATGACCAGCAGGTTGGCGCTGCCCTCCAGGGCGCTGTGCGGCATGATGCCCTGGCGCGCCGCCGCGTCCAGGGCCACGTCGCCGTGCATCTCGCCGTCCACCTCCAGCCAGGGCGCCTGCGCTTGCAGCAGGCCCAGCACCTGGCGCATCTTGACCGCGCTGGGCTGGTTGGAGGTGCCGAAGTTGGAGTGGCTGAGCAAGGCGGCCTTGGGTTCGATGCCAAAGCGGCGCATCTCTTCGGCCGCCATGATGGTGATCTCGGCCAGTTGCTCGGCGTTCGGGTCGTAATTGACGTGGGTGTCCACAATGAAGATCTGGCGACCGGGCAGCATCAGGCCGTTCATGGCGGCAAAGGTGGTCACGCCCGCGCGCTTGCCAATCACCTGGTCGATATAGGTCAGGTGCATGGTGTTGTGGCCCCAGGTGCCGCAAATCAGGCCGTCGGCATGGCCCTTGTGCACCAGCATGGCACCAATGAGCGACAGGCGACGGCGCATCTCGATGCGGGCAATCGACTCGGTCACGCCCTTGCGCTCGGTCATGCGGTGGTAGGTCTGCCAGAAGTCGCGGTAGCGGTCGTCCTGTTCGACGTTGACCACGTCGTAGTCCAGGCCCTCTTGCAGGCGCAGGCCAAACTTCTCGATGCGCTTGGCGATCACCGCCGGGCGGCCGATCAGGGTCGGGCGGGCAATGCCCTCGTCGACCACGATTTGCGCCGCACGCAGCACGCGCTCTTCCTCGCCCTCGCTGTAGGCCACGCGCTTTTTCAGCGCGCGCTTGGCGGCGGTGAAGATCGGCTTCATCGTCGTGCCCGAGGCGTACACAAAGCCTTGCAGGCGCTCGCGGTAGGCGTCCAGATCGGTCACCGGGCGCAGCGCCACACCGCTGTCGACCGCGGCCTGCGCCACCGCCGGCGCGATCTTCATCATCAGGCGCGGATCAAAGGGCTTGGGGATCAGGTACTCGGGGCCAAAGGCCAGGGGCTGGCCGGCATAGGCCGCCGCCACCACCTCGCTTTGCTCGGCCTGCGCCAGCTCGGCAATCGCATGCACCGCGGCCACTTCCATCTCGAGGGTGATGGTGGTGGCCCCGCTGTCCAGGGCGCCGCGGAAGATGTAGGGAAAGCACAGGACGTTGTTGACCTGGTTGGGGTAGTCCGAGCGACCGGTGGCCATGATGGCGTCGTCGCGCACCGCCTTCACGTCCTCGGGCTGGATTTCGGGGTTGGGGTTGGCCAGTGCCAGGATCAGCGGCTTGGCCGCCATCTTGGCCACCATCTCGCCCTTGAGCACGCCGCCGGCCGAGAGGCCCAGGAACACGTCCGCGCCCTCGATCACCTCGGCCAGGGTGCGCGCCGAGGTCTTCTGCGCGTAAATGATCTTGTCCGCGTCCATCAACTCGGTGCGGCCTTCGTAGACCACGCCCGCCAGGTCGGTGACCCAGATGTTCTCGCGCCGGATGCCCAGGTGCACCAGCAGGTTCAGGCAGGCGAGCGCGGCCGCGCCAGCGCCCGAGGTCACGAGCTTGATGTCTTCGGGCCGCTTGCCCACCACCTTCAGGCCGTTCAGGATGGCCGCGCCCACCACGATGGCGGTGCCGTGCTGGTCGTCGTGAAAGACCGGGATCTTCATGCGCTCGCGCAGCTTGCGCTCGATGTAGAAGCAGTCCGGGGCCTTGATGTCCTCAAGGTTGATGCCGCCAAAGGTGGGCTCGAGCGCGGCAATGATCTCGACCAGTTTGTCGGGGTCCTTCTCGTCGATTTCGATGTCGAACACATCGATGCCGGCGAACTTCTTGAAGAGCACGCCCTTGCCCTCCATCACCGGCTTGCCGGCCAGCGCGCCGATGTCGCCCAGGCCCAGCACCGCGGTGCCGTTGGTGACCACGCCCACCAGGTTGCCGCGGCTGGTGTACTTGAAGGCCGCGGCCGGGTCCTTGACGATTTCCTCGCAGGGCGCGGCCACGCCGGGCGAGTAGGCCAGTGCCAGATCGTGCTGGTTGACCAACTGCTTGGTGGCGGCAATGGCGATTTTTCCGGGGGTGGGGAACTCGTGGTATTCGAGGGCGGCCTTGCGCAGCAGGTTGCGCTTTTGTTCGGCCTGGAGCTTGTTGCTCA
>JACCDV010111480.1_pt1 | contig 50388 bp, 40 predicted proteins | sample 7446131 | NCBI WGS metagenome assembly JACCDV01 (sample SAMN15323448, study PRJNA562643) | freshwater metagenome | isolation source: river surface water | place: USA:Blue River Watershed | collected 2017-08-17
AATATTTCCTATTGGTACGATAATTACTTCTTGTCTTTTGGTGTAGAGAAAATCACAAATAAAGAAGACAGCAATGACAAGCGCAAGGTCTTATTTATGAATAAAATTTCCTTTGAATAACAATAACTTACTCCACCGTTACTGACTTCGCTAGGTTGCGGGGTTGGTCTACGTTGCAACCGCGCATGACAGCGATGTGGTAAGATAAGAGTTGGAGTGGAATGGTGGCAACGAGTGGCACCAAGAATTCGTCAACTTCAGGAATTTCAATGACGTGGTCAGCCATGTGGCGTACTTGTTCATCGCCTTCTGTGACAATAGCAATAACCTTTCCTTTACGCGCTTTAACTTCTTGAATATTTGAAACAACTTTTTCATATGAAGTCCCTTGGGTTGCAATCACGATGATCGGCATATTTTCATCGATTAGGGCAATTGGGCCATGCTTCATTTCAGCTGCAGGGTATCCTTCGGCGTGTATGTAGGAAATCTCTTTGAGTTTCAACGCACCTTCTAGTGCTACTGGGAAAGAACTGCCGCGGCCAAGATAAAGGGCATTAGCAGCATCTTTGTAGATGGCAGATATTTTCTCAATGGCAGGATCTGTTTCAAGAACGCGCTTCACTTTTTCTGGAATGGCTTCAAGTTCAGCCAATAACTGACGGAATTTAGATTCTGAAATAGTCCCTTTCTTTTGGGCTAAAGACAAGGCCATTAGTGTAAGCACAGTTACTTGTGCGGTGAAGGCTTTTGTGGAGGCAACACCAATTTCTGGGCCAGCATGGGTATAAGATCCGGCATCGGTGATGCGGGCAATCGAAGAACCAACGACATTACAAATACCTAGAATAGTGGCTCCTTTTGATTTAGCCAATTCAAGGGCAGCAAGGGTATCGGCAGTTTCGCCAGACTGTGAAATTGCTATGACGACGTCCTTCTCACTGAGAATTGGGTTGCGGTAACGGAACTCACTAGCGTATTCTACTTCTACATTGATGCGTGCGAGGTCCTCGATGAGGTATTCACCTACTAAACCGGCATGCCATGAAGTACCACACGCAACAATAATGAGGCGGTTGGCCGAAATCATTTTTTGCTCGTATTCACGGATACCTCCAAGCGCTACCCAAGCTTCGTCTGAGTTGAGTCGTCCGCGGAAACAATCTTGAATAGAGCGTGGTTGTTCATGGATTTCTTTGAGCATGAAGTGCTCGTATCCTCCTTTTTCAAGTGCCTCGAGTTCAAGTTCGAGTTCTTGGAAAAATGGTGTCTTTTGTTGGTCAGAAATGTCGTAAAGTTTGAGGCCTTCTTCGAGGTCAATTACAGCAACTTCTTCGTCATCAAGGTAAACTACTTTTTTGGTATACTCTACAATTGGCGTAGCATCAGAAGCACAATAATAAGAACCATCGGCACCAATTCCGACAACGAGTGGGCTACTTTTTCTGGCAGCAACCAAGCGATTTGGATAATCTGAAGACATAGCAACAATTGCATAGGCGCCAACAACGTGATTGAGCGCCAAACGCAAAGCCTCGCCAAACCAAACGTTTTCTTTCTTTTGAATGTAGTCTACTAAATGAACAACAACTTCAGTGTCTGTTTCACTTTTGAAGACATAACCGTTTTTGAGAAGTTCCTTTTTAAGAACGTCGTAGTTTTCGATGATACCGTTGTGGATGAGGGCAATTTTGCCATCCATGGAAGTGTGTGGATGCGAATTGACATCGGAAGGCTCACCATGAGTGGCCCAACGCGTATGGCCTATTCCGGCATGTCCTTGGCAATTTTGAGTGGCAGCAAAATCTTCTAAATTACTGACCTTCCCGACACGTTTGTACACATTGAGTACGCCATTATTTGATAGCGCTACACCTGAGCTGTCATAGCCGCGGTATTCTAATCTTTTGAGGCCTTTAACGACAATTGGATACGCCTCTTGTTTGCCAATGTAGGCTACGATTCCACACATAATTAATAAGTTGTATAGGTAACGACGAGTTTGGGGCTTTTCTTGTTAGTGGTTTCAACGCCATTGAATACAATGCGCTCGGCTGAATTTCTAAAGAACAAAGGCGAAATGACAATGCCTGTGTTTTCTAGTTTGCCGTTTACCAAAGACTGAAGGTAAGCTCTGATATCTAGTTCGTATTGCTTTTTTGCATCTGAATAGAGCCCAGCAATACCCAAAGAGGTATAATAAACGTCTGATGCTGCCAGTTTACTGGCCGCTGTAACACGAGAACCTGGTTTGTAGCGGTACCCGGTTTGGAATTGGACCGGCAAACTTAGGTCTGCACGATGAATGATAATGTTATCTGGCAAATTATCCAGACCTGGAATTTTAATCATGGCACGCAGCTTATTGGCTTGTGCATAAAACGATTTTTGCCCTAAAGTGCTGTCGGCTAAGAGCGCTGCAACAGGCGTGTTGCTTTGGTCATGGCTCACCTGCGTAAAATCGGCACAATTAGAATTGATGTTGAAATCATAAGTTTTAGGTACGCCCGCCAATTTAAAATAGATGGTCATTTTCGAAGCGGCGTTGTTATTGATGTCAAGGTAAAGGATGGCTCCCTTTCCGGATGTTTGGGCCGGATTATTGACTTTTACCTGAAAACCTTTGAAGAAGTCTTGAAACGCAGCATTGGATGCGAAAGTGGTTGGGTTGTTAATCGATTGATTGATAAAAGACCAAGCTTTCATGGTGTCAAGGTGGATGCGCAATTGTGGATCCACTTCTTTGCCAGCAACAATAGTTGGATTAATTGGATCGGGAGTAATGGTGCCTTGACCTTGTGATACCCAATTTTGCCCGACTGTGTTGAGCGAGGAAAATTGATAGTATTTAACTGCTGCGTCATTTTGAATAGAATCAGAGAGCTCATAAACTTCAAAGGTTTGAGCGCTGAGATCACCATAATAGCCGAGGTATTCAAAAGCAAGTACAAAGGAATCAATGACAATTTGGTTGGGGTCTCCGAAGTTAGGATTCAGACCAGGGAGTCTGAATTCAGTAAAAACCGAAGCTTCCACTTTTCCAAATTTAGGGTCGATGTAAGAACCCAAAAGTACGTTGGACGCATTTTTGGTTTCTGTAGAATCTTCTAAGATGGAATAAGTAATGAGATCGAAGGTATCGGTAGTGACACCATTGAGCAAGGCATTTGGGTCAATGATATCTTTTCCAAGATTTGGGTTCTTTTTGGTACAGGATGTCACAAAAAGCAACAAAATTGCCAATGCGCTGATTGCTTTCATGCGTTTATGCTAAGACGTTAGACTCAATTACTTTATCAAAGAAAGCGGAAAGCTCTTTGCCTTGATGTTCTTCTGAGACGTACGGCATTTTGAGAATGTTACACTCATCATAAAGTTTTTGAAGCGGCGCGTCAAGGCCTTCTACAGCGATATTTACACCATCGCAATGCGATAAAATCACTTTTGTGATGTTTTCAAAGCTGCTGTCTTTTAATGCGTCGGCGATGTCTTGTGGGAAACCATCGAAAGCTAATTTTTCAGCGAAACGTGGATCCCAAGGTTCGTTGAAGCTATCGTTATAGAGGCTATAAACAACTTTGGTCTCTTTAAAATGCGGGTCTTTGTTGAAAATGTGCTTGATATAAAGCGCCATGATACCAGTTAACCAACCATGACAATGAATGACATCTGGTTGCCAACCTAATTTTTTCACAGTTTCGAGGACGCCTCTGCTGAAGAACATAGCGCGCTCGTCGTTGTCTGGGTGAAATTTACCGTCTTCCTCTTGTAAACAAGTTTTGCGCTTGAAGTAATCATCGTTGTCGATGAAATATACTTGCATGCGGGCCGCTGAAACAGAAGCCACCTTGATAATGAGTGGGTGATCGTGGTCATCGATGCTGATGTTGAGACCCGACAAGCGAATCACTTCATGTAATTGATGACGTCTTTCGTTAATTGCACCAAAGCGAGGCGTAAAAACACGGATTTCTTTACCAGCATCTTGAACTGCCTGGGTGATGCGTCTAGCGCTGCCGGAAATTTCAGATTTTGGTAAGAAAGGAAAGATTTCTTGAGAAATAAATAGGATTTTCTTCTTTTCCATTCAGTTGAATATGCTAGCAAAATTACGAATTAATCATGAACTATCCTAAAAAGCTCTAGCTTTGTCCGATTCTAATCAACACTTTAGACGGAGCGATGCAAACCTTTGTTACCCGAGATGAAATTAGCCTGTGGCGAAAGCAACTAGCTCAAGACCATAAAAAATTGGGTTTTGTGCCTACGATGGGCGCCTTGCATGCTGGGCATTTGTCACTTGTACAAAAGGCTGCACAGGAAAATGATATCGTACTCGTTTCGATTTTTGTCAATCCTAGACAATTTAACCAACAAGCTGATTTACAGGCTTATCCTAGAACCCTTGAAGCGGATATCGCTTTGTTAAATGGCATTGATAATGTAGTGGTTTTTGCCCCTACTGAGTCAGAAATGTACCCACAAAACCTGCCCTTCGAACCAATGGAACTCGGAGAAATTGGAATGGTATTGGAAGGTGAAAAAAGGCCCGGACATTTTGACGGCGTGGTACATGTTGTGCATCATTTATTTGCACTGATTCAACCACACAAAGCATACTTCGGCGAAAAAGACTTCCAACAATTGGCCATTATTCGCAAACTCAATGCGCATTATCAATTTGGCATTGAGATCATTGGTTGTCCTACCAAAAGAGATCCTGATGGTCTGGCCATGAGTAGCCGCAACTTAAGGCTTACTAATTCAGACAGGGAAAAAGCTTTGGCTATTTCAAAGGCCCTCCGTTTCGTCCAAGAAAATACAGGAATGCTTTCGATTGCTGAGGCAAAAAATGAGGCAAAAAATATCATTTCACAAGTCGGACTTCAAATAGATTATCTTGAAATCGTAGACCCGCTAAGCCTAAAAAACCTGAGTAATTGGCAGGCGCAACAGATTTGTTGTGTGGCTGCTTTTTGTGGAGAAGTAAGACTCATCGACAATATGTTGTGTGAATCGGTTAAATTGACTTAATTTTGCGCCGCTATTTATTATGTACATCAACGTCTTAAAATCGAAAATTCATCGCGTGCGTGTGACGCAAGCCGACCTCAATTATATCGGTAGCATCACCATCGATGAAGCGCTCATGGAAGCGGCCAACCTTATTGAAGGTGAAAAAGTGCAAATCGTTAATATCAATAACGGTGAGCGCTTTGAAACTTATGTAATCAAAGGTGATCGCGCTTCCGGCATGATTTGCCTGAACGGCCCTGCCGCGCGCAAAGTTGCTATCAATGACATCATTATTATCATCGGATATGCCATGATGGAATTTGAAGAAGCAAAAATTTTCAAACCATCTTTGGTTTTTCCTAACGAACAAACTAACTTGCTCTCGTAAACATTACAATGAGCAAGCGTTTATCAAATCTAAATAACAAAGTTCTTAGTTGGGATGACGCCCTTCGATTGCGCAATATTTGGGCACTCAAAGGTGAAAGTGTCGCCTTTACCAATGGTTGTTTTGACATCCTTCATTTAGGGCATGTGAGTTATTTAGCTCAAGCCGCTGACACCGCTCAACACCTCATTGTTGCCATCAACACCGATGCATCTGTCAGAGCACTTGACAAAGCACCAAACAGACCCGTAAACCCAGAAGCTGCAAGAGCACTTGTACTTGCTTCTTTAAGTTTTGTAGATGCTGTCGTTCTTTTTGAACAAAATACACCCCTTGAAATCATCGAAAACTTAAAGCCCGATGTGCTTTTAAAAGGTGCAGACTACGATGCAAATCAAACCGATGCTAGTGCAAAAAACTATATTGTCGGGTCAGATTTCGTGAAATCTTACGGCGGAAAAGTACAGACCATTCCTTTTGTGGAGGGTTATTCAACTACAGGAATTTTAGCGAAAGGGAAATTTTAGTCCTATCTTTGTGGCTGAAATTGAACAAACATGAGCCACCCAGAACTTTCTGAACAAGAAATCCAACGCCGCGAATCGCTTCATAAGCTACGCGAATTAGGTATTGATCCTTATCCAGCAGCGCTCTACCCTGTAGATGCTTTTGCTGCCGAAATCAAAGAAAAGTTTGAAGATGGTAAACAGGTTTGTTTAGCGGGTCGAATGCTCTCGCAGCGCATCATGGGTAAGGCTTCTTTTGCTGAAATCCAAGATGCTTCTGGCCGCATTCAAGTTTATTTCAACCGCGACGAAATTTGTCCGGACGAAGACAAAACGCTCTACAACGAAGTATTCAAAAAATTACTCGACCTCGGTGACTTCATCGGTATCAAAGGTCAAGTTTTCAAAACACAGGTTGGTGAAATCTCGGTAAATGTTACCGAATTTACGTTACTCAGCAAATCTTTGCGTCCGCTGCCATTGCCAAAAACCGATGCAGCAGGCGTAGTACACGATGCCTTCACTGACCCCGAATTGCGCTACAGACAACGCTATGTTGATTTAGTTGTGAACCGTCAGGTCAAAGACGTTTTTATCAAAAGAACCAAGCTTTTTAACGCCATGCGTGAATTCTTCAATCGCGAAGGATACATGGAAGTTGAGACCCCAATTTTACAAGCGATTCCTGGAGGCGCATCTGCGCGTCCGTTTATCACGCATCACAATGCCTTAGATATTCCACTTTACATGCGTATTGCCAACGAGCTTTATTTAAAAAGACTCATCGTTGGTGGTTTTGACGGTGTCTATGAATTCTCTAAAAACTTCAGAAATGAAGGGATGGATCGCACCCACAACCCAGAGTTTACCGCCATGGAAATCTATGTAGCCTACAAAGACTACAACTGGATGATGGACTTCACGGAGCAGTTGCTCGAACATTGTGCACTCGCTGTAAATGGCACTACAATAGCTCAGTTCGGAGAACACACCATTGATTTCAAAGCGCCGTACAAAAGAGTCACGATGCGCCAAGCGATCATCGATTTCACAGGCTTTGATATCAAAGGAAAATCTGAAGAAGAATTGCGTGCTGCAGCCAAATCTATGGGCCTAGAAGTGGACGAAACCATGGGTACAGGCAAGCTCATCGACGAAATCTTTGGAGGCAAGTGCGAAGGAAATTATATCCAACCTACTTTCATCACTGATTATCCGAAAGAAATGTCGCCACTTTGTAAGGTGCACCGCGACGACCCAACACTGACTGAACGTTTTGAACTGATGGTCTGCGGAAAAGAGGTGGCCAATGCCTACTCTGAGCTCAATGACCCAATTGATCAGCGCGAACGCTTTGAAGAACAACTCAAATTACAAGAACGCGGAGATGACGAAGCGATGTTCATCGATCAAGATTTCTTGCGTTCGCTTGAATACGGGATGCCACCTACAAGTGGTTTGGGCATTGGCATGGACCGCCTCATCATGTACCTCACCAACAATCCTTCCATTCAAGAAGTATTGTTTTTCCCGCAAATGCGTCCAGAGAAGTCGGCCCCTAAGGTTGTCTTGAACGATACAGAGAAAGAAATCTATCAAAAGATCCAAGCCGAAAAACAACTTTTACTCGGCGAACTGCGGGCTGCTTTTGAGATCAGTAATAAACTCTGGGATACCTCCATTAAAACCCTGACCAAAAATAATTTAGTGAGTGTTTTCAAAGATGGAGAGCTGCTATTAGTGAAGCTTATTGAAGAATAGGCCCTTCTTAAATTCGAAGAATAAAAACGTTCAGATTTATAGAAAAGCATCTAGCTCCGCAAAAATACTGCGGATTAACGCTTAGATATATCTTTTAACAAATTCCCACATCACTATACCGGCACACACGCTGACATTTAAACTGTGCTTGGTGCCAAATTGCGGGATTTCAATGATATGTTCTGCTACATCAAGCGCGCGTTGATCCACGCCATCTACTTCATTGCCAAAAACTAAGGCAAAACCTTTGGCTTCAATCGTATGGATGTCTTGTAACAGGGTGGTTTGCACCGCTTGTTCCACTACGCCTATTTGATACCCTTTTTTGCGCTGCTTTTCGAGCGCGGTCATTAAATCGGCTTCGTAACTCCATTGTACGGTTTCTGTGGCGCCAAGTGCTGTTTTGTGTATCTCGCGATGAGGCGGCTGTGCAGTAATACCACAAAGAACGATATGCTCAATATTAAAAGCATCGGCTGTTCTGAAGAAAGCGCCAATGTTGTTGAGTGACCGAATGCTGTCTAAGACCAAGACGATAGGAAATTTGGGTTGCGCCTTGAATTGAGCTTCGTCTAGGCGATCGAGTTCCCAAAGTTTGAGTTTTTTAGTGCTTTTTTCGCTCATGGATGGCTCAAAAATACTGCAAAATTGTGGAAAAGTAGCCTCAGAAGCTGCTTCAAAAACGGCTATCTTTAACTTCTCAATTATACACGTGGCAAAAAACACTACAGAGAAGAGCAGCGAAACGCCCTTGATGAAGCAATACAATCAAATCAAGGCTAGACATCCAGAAGCCATGTTGCTTTTTAGGGTCGGTGACTTCTATGAAACTTTTGGTGAAGACGCCATAAAGGCTAGTCGCATTCTAGGCATCATCCTAACAAAAAGAAAAAACGGCGCGGCAGCCGAGATGGAACTTGCGGGGTTTCCGCATCATTCCTTAGAAACGTATCTTCCAAAATTGGTTCGGGCCGGCCAAAGAGTAGCCATCTGCGACCAACTCGAAGACCCGAAAATGACCAAAACCATTGTGAAGCGGGGGGTTACCGAACTCGTTACACCAGGCGTCTCTTTCAATGATCAAGTTTTAGAACAACGCACCAATAACTTTTTGTGTGCGTTACACCTCGAAAAAACAGAAGTAGGTTGCGCCTTTTTAGACATTTCTACCGGTGAGTTTTTAGTAGCTCAAGGGCCTGCCAACTACATCGATAAACTCATCAGTGGCTTCAAACCTGCTGAAATCATATTTGCAAAAAGCCAAACCAGTCGGGTTCATGAACTCTTCGGAAACGATGCTTTTCATTTCAGAATTGAAGATTGGGTCTTTAGTTCAGATTTTGCCAACGAACAACTCAACAAACATTTTGGGACGCAATCATTAAAAGGGTTTGGTCTTGATGACCAAGCACTTGCTATTATTGCAGCTGGGGCAGTGTTTCATTATCTATCTGAAAATCAGCAACAACAACTTGGGCACATTACCAATTTAGCCCGCATTGCCCCTGATCATTATGTTTGGCTCGATCGTTTTACTGTCCGCAACCTAGAACTCATTTATTCCGCGCACGAAAATGCAGTTACGCTTTTCAATATCCTGGACCACACCAGAACCCCAATGGGAGGTCGCTTATTGAAGCGTTGGCTGGTGTTGCCTCTCAAAGACCGCGCGCCAATTGAAGAACGCCTTCAAATTGTATCGGCGCTTAAAGAAGCCACCCCGATTCATCCGGAACTCGATGACCGCCTTCGCGAAATCGGCGACCTCGAAAGACTCATATCAAAAGTGGCAGTAGGGCGCATCAACCCAAGGGAAGTACAGCACCTTAAAAGGACTTTGCTGCACATTCAACCGATTACTCAAATGCTCGAAGGGCTTCAACAAAAAGGTCTCCGTTCACTATTACAAAACCTAGACGCGTGTCAGGCACTGATCAACCTCATCGACGAAAATCTGACCGATGAACCCGCTGTTCAAATCGGAAAAGGCGCCGTCATCAAAACAGGCCGCGACCAACAACTCGACGAACTCCGTGAAATTTCTTTAAACGGGAAAGAATACCTTGAAAAAATTCAAGAAAGAGAGGCAGCCGCAACTGGTATTCCTAGCCTCAAAATTGCCTTCAATAATGTCTTTGGTTACTATATTGAAGTGCGTAATACGCACAAAGACAAGGTTCCTGAAACCTGGATACGCAAACAAACGCTGGTTTCTGCTGAGCGCTACATCACCGAAGAACTCAAAGAATACGAGCAAAAAATCTTGGGTGCCGAAGAAAAACTACTCGCTATTGAACAACAGCTCTATCAGCAGCTGGTTTTTGCGATGTCCGATTTCATTGGCCCTATTCAAAATAATGCCAAGCAATTGGCCAAACTCGACTGTTTGTTTTCTTTCGCTAAAGTGGCCATCAGCAACAACTACTGTGAACCGCAGCTTAATGATGAGCTTCACATAGACATCAAAGAAGGCCGCCACCCAGTGATTGAAAAACGACTCCCGATCGGAGAAAGTTACGTAGCGAATGACATTTACCTGAACAACGCAACGCAGCAAATCATTATGATTACCGGGCCCAACATGAGTGGTAAAAGTGCTATTCTCAGACAAACAGCCCTGATTGTCTTGATGGCCCAAATGGGAAGTTTTGTTCCGGCCACCTCGGCACAAATAGGAATTGTTGACAAAATTTTTACCCGAGTAGGTGCATCAGACAACATCTCATCTGGTGAGTCTACCTTCATGGTTGAAATGAATGAAACAGCCAGTATCCTCAATAATGTTTCTGAAAGAAGCCTGATATTGCTCGATGAAATTGGCCGTGGAACCAGTACTTATGACGGCATTTCTATTGCGTGGTCTATCGCCGAATACCTTCATGAAAACCCAAAAGCGCAATGTAAAACCCTTTTTGCGACCCATTATCACGAACTCAATGAAATGGCCAAACGCTTCTCGCGCATTCACAACTTTAATGTGAGTGTCAAAGAACTTGGCAATCAAGTTTTGTTCTTGCGCAAATTAGTGCCGGGTGGTTCTGCCCATTCCTTTGGTATCCATGTAGCAAAGCTAGCGGGTATGCCAAATGCTGTGGTCAAAAGAGCTGAGGCAGTACTCAAAGACCTTGAGGCCAGTCATGCCAATGTGGGGTCCAAAACCAAACCAGATACTTCAAACATCCAACAAGATGTACAACTGAGCTTTTTTGCGCTCAACGATCCTGTACTGCAGCAAATTCACGACGAACTCGTCCAGACAGACATCAATGCCCTAACACCTGTTGAGGCCTTACTCAAACTCAATGAAATCAAAAAACTAACGGGTGCCTAAATTCTTGTTATTCGCCATATTGTCCTTTGTTTTATTTGCTTGTCAAATAGAAGTTGCGCAACCAACAGCCAATAAAGAATTGCGTGTTGCCAGTAATTTCATCACCAAAAAACAAGAAGGATATTTTCGCGCTTGGCAAAAAAAATCGGGTATCAAGATCAGCTTTCTTAGGCTGAGTCCGCAACAAATTCGTCAGCGAATTAAAAAGCAACCTTGGAATCCGGGCTTCGATGTCGTGTGGCTAAACGGGCTTGAGGCATACTCCAAACTCAATGGCACCCCCTTTCAAGCCAATTACCTTGATTTTGCTCAAATCCCAATCGGGCTTTCATTTGTCCCAGACAGCATTGATCAAGTGAAGAATTTTATCGAGTTGAGTCAAACAAATCTTTGGGCCGCTGCCGATGACCAGAGTTTTAATATTTTGAAAGCTCACTTAGATTTTGCCTTCAGGAATCGAGCAAAAAGTAAAAAACAAAGCCAAGGATACCAACAAATCATGAGTGGCTTAAAAGATCGAAAACTGGCATTCAACGGAGCTGATCAATACCACACCAATATGCTTTTGAGTCGTTATGATACCTATATAAACGAGCTCAAGCCAGCAGATAAAAAACAGCGCATCATTTACCCTCAATTCTTTCGCTACTCAGGTGTTAGTGATCGCAGCACGTTTTCAATTGTCAGACAAGCAAGCAACTACACCAATGCAAAGTTATTCTTTGCCTTTCTGAACAAACAACTCCGAAAGAATGCCAAATTTTGCCTAAGGTTGGGCTACAAAAAAATTGCGCCTAAGGAAAAACTTATTTCAAGCAAAACCTTGTTGCCACTTCTCAAGAAATGACACCAAAGTGACACTGATTTGAGCGCCGTTGCTTAATTTTGTAAAAAAAAGATATGTATCCAGCAGAACTTGTTCAACCCATGAAAGAAGACCTAACAAATGTTGGGTTCCAAGAATTATTATCCGCCTCTGAAGTAGACAACGCTATCAACAATAGCGAGGGAACACTTTTAGTTGTTGTTAATTCCGTTTGCGGCTGTGCTGCAGGTAATATGAGACCCGGCGTTAAGCTTTCCATTCAGCACGATAAAAAGCCAGCTCACTTAACTACTGTTTTTGCAGGTGTTGATCAAGAAGCTGTTGCGCAAGCCCGCAATTACTTCTTGCCTTATCCGCCATCATCTCCATCTATTGCCTTATTTAAAGATGGCAAATTGGTACACTTCTTAGAAAGACACCATATCGAAGGAGGAAGCGCACAAATGATCGCAGCCAACTTACAGGCAGCCTATGACGAGTTTTGTTAATCTACTCTAAACAATTCGGCAGCAATGCCATCGGCATGTAATTTACCTTTATCGGTTAAAATGAGGTGCTGATTTTCGAACGTTAACCATCCAAAACGCGCAAATTCTTTAATTTGCGCGTTTTCTTTTTGTGTCCAAGGCGTTTCAAGCGCTTGCGTATGAAGGCCCCATTTCGTTCTTAGGCCTAACAATATTTGTTCATTGCGGCGTTCATGCGCAGTCAAATTTTCCCATTCATACCAGCGTTCGTTTTTTCCTACCCCTCTTGTATAATGCGTATTATTGCGAATATTCCAGCGGCGCTTTTGCCCGTCAAAAGAATGTGCAGACGGACCAATACCAAGATACGGTTTAAACGCCCAATAACTTGAGTTATGCTTGGAATGATAGCCAGGTAAGGCAAAATTTGAGATTTCATATTGTTCAAAGCCAGCACTTTTTGCAAGTTTAATGAGCTCAAGAAATTGTTCATTTTGCAGCACTTCATCTGCGGGCTGTAATTTCTTCTTTTGAACTAAATGATTGAGTGCAGTTTTGGGTTCTACCGTAAGACAATAGGCAGATAAATGCTGAATTCCTAATCCAAATACTTTTTGCAGAGTGTCTTTCCAGGCAGCCAGATCCAAATCGGGAAGTCCGTAGATTAAATCAATACTGATATTCGAAAATCCGACTTTCTGGGCAAGCTGAATGGCCGCAAGTCCTTCTTGTACCCCATGAGCGCGGTTCATCCAATTTAAGGTTTCCGAAGACAATGTTTGGATGCCAATACTTAGGCGATTAATGCCTAGCTGCTTCCAAACCTCGAGCTGTTCTTGATTGATATCTTCAGGGTTAGCTTCAAGCGTAATTTCTGCTGCTGTAGCTACTTGATAATGCGCATGAATGCACTTAAAAATGGAAGCTAATTCTGAGGGGCTAAGTAAGCTCGGGGTTCCCCCACCAAAATAAATGGTCTGGACAGGTTCTTTGAGCTCGTCTTTACGCAACTCCAATTCTTGAAGCATAGCAGCCAATAATTCGGCGCGATATGATTCGAAAGTGGTAGAAAAATGAAAATCACAATAAGTACAGCGCTTGCGACAAAAAGGAATGTGCAAGTAAATCCCACTCATAGGGGCGCTTAGTTCTTAAGTAATTTCTGTTGTAATACTTGTCCGTTTGAACGCTGAAGCTTTACAATATAAGCCCCTGCGCTCAAATTTGAAATGTTGAGTTTACAAGCAATCCCTACCTGATGCTGTGACATCACAGCTTTTCCAAACATGTCGAGTATTTCAATGGATAAGCTCTCATATGTTGACCAATTGATAGACAGTTCTTGCTGAGCGGGGTTAGGTGAAATTTTCCAACCAAAATCTAAATCTGTGTAGCCTGCGTCGTCCATGTTTTTAACGACTACAAAAGTACTGTCTCCAAAATCAGCATTTGTCAAGGTAAAGATCACGTTGTTATTGTGATCCGTTACAGTTAAAGCGCCGTCTGTGCCTCCCCATTGCGCAGCACCCATTCCATCACCGTAAAAATCGTAGATGACAAATGTGTAGCAATCTTGTGCTGGTAATGCCAGTGAGTAATCATAAGCGGTGTTGTTTTGTAATGGGTTGGTTGCATCATTTGGTGCAGGAAAAGCTCCGGTACCAAAGTTCCCCGATACGTTTTCATTGCCTTCAGACCAAACCACAACTCCATTGCTATTGACAAGTTCCATGTAGGTTTCATTGGCATAATCATCAGTGGTTAAGGCAACATGAATCGTATCAATTGTTTCAGGAACAGCTAATACATCGATTGTTACCGCCGCATTGTTATTATTGGCGTTTTCATCGAGCGCCTGATTAGGATTACTCACAGACGCACTAAATGTGTGGGAACCAGGAGTAAGCTGTACTTGAGGCAATGTAATGGTTTGCGCTTGCCACTGTGCTAAACTGCCAGACCAGTTATAAAGTTGGGCCGTTCCGTTGTCGATTTGATAAGTAATTTGAGCACTTGTAATGGTAGTAGAGCCAATATTCATGATAGAAACCGTTGGGACATAATTGCTGCCACAAAGCTCTTGAGCCGACAAAAGTGGTGCAGAGAGTGCTGCATCAAGTGCTACTACAGTTGCGTTGTTGGGATCATAACCATCAATAAATGCTGCGCCAGAGGCATTCGGATCTAACCAAAATTTGAGCTGATTGGTACTGTTACTTCCAGCAGGCTCCCAAGAATTAGCAACACGGCCATAGTAGTCAGGAGCTGTTTGATTTTGACACGAAGCGCCTCCTCCCCAAAGCTGCCCAATAATGCGGTGATTTTGGTCAAATAACGGGGAGCCAGAAGAACCACCTTCTGTAGTAGTATTGCGATCCCATTGTAAAGTCCAGGTTGAATTGGCTTCTGTAGAACCCATTCCTTGAGAAATAGTAAGTGGGTTGTCGTCAAAAGCAATTTTTTTGATGTCACCAGACGGATGATGAATGGAAACGGCTGATGTTGGGATTGCACCTGAGTTATCCCAACCCGAAAAATAGGGATTGTAATCTAGAGGAACACTTCCGTTGACTAAGCCACCAGTGATTTCAACTAAACAGAAATCAGAAGGTGTACGGCGAGATCTTAAAACCGCACCGCTCAAAGACTGAAAACTCGGTGACGATGCCGGGTTAGTACAGCCTGAGGCCTGCCAATTGAAACGGAAAATCCAGTTTGCCGGATTGCTGTAACAGTGATTTGCAGTTAATACATAAGGCTTGCCGTCATTGAGTGTATTATTGATGAGCGCGCCTGAGCAAAACCCGCTACTCCCAGAAACCAACATAACGGCACTATTGCGCTGCTGTGTCCATGGCAAACCGTCGTTACAATTGACATTCATATTGCAACTTCCGGAACTACCAAAAGCCTTTTCTACAAATTCATTAGCGGTGCGGTAGCCGTGCGTTACAATGCTGAGGCCAATATTGCCAATTTCGTTGTTTGGGGCAACGTAATACTCAAGAATCGCGACCTCGCCAGGAATGAGTTCTGTCCCTAATTGGCCATCGTAAATGTGTTCTTGAGTAAAAGCGCCAAGAATGAAATCTTTGCTCGGGTTATAAGCAAAAAGTTGATTTCCTGCCGGAATATTTGTGTTTTCAAACGTAAGGTTAACGGTGAGCGCACCTTGACATTTGAGTTTGAGCAACCACAATTTTGCACCATTTGGTAAGTTATACCATGTGCCCGCATTGGAGGTGTTTAAAGTCGTGTAATTATTAAAACCGAAGCGCCAAGGTGCAATGCCTTGGTCATCTACAAGCGCATCTTCAGCCTGTAAAGCTGCAATATTAGGCTTGGCAAAAGTCCATTCTTGGATGGTTTTTTGATCTATCGTTTGTTTGATAGATAATGGGAGGCCTCCATTTCCTTGAATTTGAGCGAAAAAAATAGAAGGAGAAAGCAGTAAGAATAAGGAGTAAAATAGTTTCATGGGTGCTGGATTTAAAGCAAGTATTCGAAAATAGTACTTTTTAGTCGATACGACCAACCGTAAGACGAAAAAACTAAGTCACAAGTTGTATCTTTGTTAGATGTCTAAGCCATTTGTTATCGGGATTTGTGGCGGAAGTGGGGCCGGAAAAACCACACTTCTCAAACGCATATCTGAATCTCTCGAGGGTTGCAGCTCATCTGTCTTTTCTATGGATAATTATTATTTGCCAATAGAACAACAACAAAAAGATAGCAACGGGATTGTTAATTTTGACTTGCCCACAGCACTCGATCACGAAAAATTAGCTGCTGACTTACAGACACTCATTTCCGGAGAGCCAATAGAGGTCCGAGAATATTTTTTCAATGTTCAAGGTAATAAAAGTGTTCTCCTAACCATACAGCCTAGCGATATCATTATCGTTGAAGGTCTTTTTACACTGCATTATGCCCGTGTTTTTGAGCAACTAGACTTCAGTATTTATGTCGATGTTGATCATGCTATTCAACTAGACCGCCGCATTTACCGCGACCAAGAAACGCGTGGCTATAAGCGTTCTGAAATCATCTATCAATGGGACAACCACGTACTCCCATGTTATGAACAATTTATAGAGCCATACAAAGAGAATGCGCATTTCATCTACAGAAATGACCATCGCTCTGAAGAAGACTTTTTGCTTTTGACTAAAGAACTGCGTAACTTGTTGCCAGCACGCTTTATTCAATGAAAACCCAACTCAAAAAACTGCTTCCCTGGAAATTAAGCCTACTTGGCATAGGTTTAATTTTAAGCGCGCTAATTATTCTTGGGCTAGGTTCTGACGATCGTTTCCAAAAAGACCTCATTCAGCAACAATTCAGGGCACTTGAAAAGAAGGCTGAAATCGGGGCTTTTCAATTGCATACACAATTGCAGAAAAAGCAAAAATTCAACCTTGAGCAAGGATTGTATTATCATATATATGACGGAGATCGGCTTTTCGGCTGGCGCAATAATCAGTTACCTGTAGGGCGTTATCAAACAGATGTATTCCCTGGAAACGGACTCATTAAACTTAAAAATGGCTGGTATTATTCCACCACCAAGACAAAAGGTGCAATTACCTGTTGTGTAAGTTTTTGTTTACAAAATACCTACGAACTCCAAAACGATTACCTCAAGGCCAGTAACCCCTCTTTTTGGACTCATCCATTTCAGATCCAGCTAACAGGTTCTCAAAAAGATGCACTCCGCAATAAAACTGGAAAGATAGTTTGCTACTTAACACCACTCAGTAATGGTAATAAAGCGTCAACACAACTTATTTTGGCGCCACTCTTACTTTTGTTGGGCTTGAGTTTGATCTTGTTTAATCTTTTTAGAAACTATCGCGGTCAGGTTTGGGCAACCGGAATCATTCTGTTGTTCTTATTGGCATGCCGAATACTACTTTACGAAGTCGGTTGGCCACAGCAGCTACTTGACTCTGATTGGTTTTCGGCTAGCTTTTTTGCTTTTGACGAATGGACCCCAAATTTTTTCGAATTTGTCATTAATGGTTTATTTGTTGGCTTTGGAGGGCAACTTGTTGTAGAGTTAATCAGGAAATCAACAAATAGCATCGTCCGATCCTTACTCAGAGGGCTGCCCTTCTTCTTTTGGCTCTGGATCATTGGACAGATTGACTTAGTACTGGGGCATTCAAATATTCCTGTGAATTTCGAGCACTTGTTTGAATTACGGCTCAGTACGTTTGTTTTTTTTGGCCTCATTGGCTTTTACTTTTACCAATTTCAACTCATTTTACTCGTTTCACTCCCCTTTCAACTTTTAAAAGATGAACCGAAAAACCGCTGGATAATTTTAGGGCTTCTTTTCATTCCTTTTTTATTCCTTTATGCGCTTGAGCGCAATTGGTTTAATCTTCTTCCTATCATCACTATTACCCTCAACCTGATATTAGGAAAGCGTTCCGAATTCTCTTGGTTTCGAGTAAGTAGACAACTTCTAATGCTCAGTCTGTTTTCTTTTTTTCTGAGTTTACATCTACAACAATTGGTCAAACAAAAAGAACTAGAAAATAGACGTTTATTTGCCCAGCAACTTTCCTTGGAAAGAAACATTAACCTAGAGCTGTCCTTCTCTCAAATCAAGCCTGAAATCCTAAAAGAAAAGTGGCTGCTCAGCCCTTTTGATAGCTTAAAGAAACAACTTACCAAAGTCAGCTTTGAGCACATCTTGAATCAAAAATTCTTTCAAGGAGTTTGGGATGGTTTTGAGGTTGAATCTGATCTTTTCGATAAAAACGGCAGGCCCTGTTTTGGCACCGATACCCTTAGGTTTGAAAAACTAACAGACCTCGTCAAAGTACACGGTGCTCCGTCAGAAATTGAGGCAAATATCTATTTCATGCCACACGAAGAACAGGGCCTTAGTTATGTTGTTTTTCTTCCTTTAGCTCAGCAAAAAATCTTAGAGCTCACGCTCATTTCCAAACGCATTCCCGAAGAAATGGGCTTTCCAAGGCTCTTGATCTCAGACCAAGCAGGTATTTCAAAAAGTCTAGAAAAATACTCCATTGGGAAATACGCAGAAGAACGACTGATACATCAAACTGGTGACTTCAATTTCCCAAATACACTTCGATCTTTTCCTAAATCACTTCTCAAGCAACAGCACTTTTCATTTAGGGGCTATGAACACACCGTCTTTTTAAGTGGTGAAGGTTCTGCAATTTTTATCGCAACCAAACAAAGCGCTTGGCTGAACCTAATTACAAGTTTTGCCTTCATTTTTGTTTTTTGGGGAGGCCTTACTATCGCCATGAATTTTATTAGCGGTCAAGGGTTTTTGATGGGTCGGGAATGGAGCCTTTCATTAAAAATTCAAATTGCATTCTTGGTGATCCTTGTTATCTCCTTGTTCCTTTACGGCCTAGGTAGTTCCATTTTTATAGGACAACAATTTGATGGTTATGCCCAACAAGCACTCAAGGAGAAATTACATGCAGTTGAAATGGAGCTGAATAACCAGCTCAAACAACTCGATACGCTGGATGCTACAAAGGCAGCATTTCAGCTAGAGGCAAAAACAGCCAAATTATCTAGCGTTTTTAATACCGACATTTTCATTTATGATGCCGATGGCTTTTTAATTTCCTCTTCACGTCCGAAATTATTTGCCTTTGGACTCGTAGGTGAGCACATGGATGCGCAAGCCATGGATGCGCTCATTGGTCAAAAAAGCAGTTATTTCTCACATCAAGAGCAAATTGGAAATTTGAAATACCGCAGTGCTTATTTGCCCCTCATGAATGAAAAAAGAAATTTATTGGGCTTTATCAACTTGCAATTATTCGGACAACAACAAGCCTATGAACAGCAACTCGAAGAGTTTTTAAAGGCGGCAATTAATGTATTTATTTTGCTTTTAGCGCTCTCTGTTTTCATCGCGCTCGTGGTCAGTAATTGGCTCATTGGGCCTCTTCAAATGGTAGCCAAGTCAGTAAAAAATATAGAATTTGGCAAAAAAAATCAACGCATTGCTTATCAAAACAAAGACGAAATTGGGGCCATCGTTCAATCTTATAATGAAAAACTCATCGAGCTCGAAACAGCAGCAGTTAAATTAGCCAAAAGTGAACGTGAAAGTGCCTGGCGTGACCTCGCTCAGCAGATTGCACACGAAATTAAAAATCCATTGACGCCAATGAAGTTGAGCATTCAACATTTATTACGCAACCTTGAAAATGGGCACCCACAAACCCTAGAACAAGTGCAAAAAGCGCTGCCTTCCTTAATTGAACAAATCGACGGATTAGCAGCTATGGCAAATGAATTTGCTCAATTTGCAAAACTTCCTGATCCTCAATTTGAACCACTTGATTTGAAAAATTTGGTGCAAAGTATCATGCCTCTGTTTGAAAACAAATCTATTATTGAGTTTGAATCTAAAGGAACTGATTTCACGATTCTCGCTGACAAAAAGATGCTCGGTCAGGTTTTAAATAACCTCATCAATAATGCACTGCAGGCCACACAAGAAACTGTAAATCCTGTCATCCTAATAACTATAGCCAGCAAAGAGAAGCTGCTTTCATTGGCTGTTAAAGACAACGGCGTAGGCATCAGTGAAGCTGCAAAAGAAAAAATATTTACGCCTTACTTTACCACCAAATCATCGGGGTCTGGAATTGGACTGAACGTCGTTCGGCAGATTCTAGAAAAGCACTCTGGGAAAATTCATTTCGAATCAGAAGAGGGAAAAGGCAGTTGCTTTTTTGTAGAGCTCCCTTTATTTTCTGAAGGGTCTTAAGTCATAGAGTTGAACGTGCTTATGCTTGTAAAGCAAATGCTTTAAAAAGGGTTTGATATCTACATGAGCAGTATCTTGCTGCAAAATCAATAATTTACTTGCTCCTTTATCAATTAGACTTTGTATTTGAGGTACAAAAGGCTGATCTCTATACAAACTATAATTGCTGTAACCAATGCGATCTATGGCTGTAAGGTGCACATTTGGATAAGGATCTGAAAAACAAAAAACAGTATCGTTGCTGCCGATTAAGTATTTAATTTCTTCACGCTGTGCTTGAATTTGGCCTAGCGTTTCATCTTGATTAAAGTAAAACCAACCCCAATTTCCTCGGATAAAACTAGAAGTCAGGGGTGTGTTTTTAACGATGATATTTTGGTTGCCTGCCGCTACCTGAGTATAAGAAACAGCATTGAGAAAAATGAGCGTAAGGCCTACATAAGCAATTCGGTTTTGCCATTGCGCAGCTGCTATAAATGAAGCAGTATATTTCATGTAAATAGCCATCAAAATTAGAGGAACAAACAAGATTTCAATAAAATAGTAATCGTGGACATCAAAAACCCAAAACCACAAAATGAAATAGGCAATGGTTCCTATGAAAGAGATGACAATCAGCAAGCGCAAGTAAAGTGGGATTTCCTTCTTGAACAAAGCCCAAAAACCCATGAGCAACAAAGGAACTAAAATGAGTTGGTGATACATTTCCTTGAGATGTTCTATCAAAACAAGTCTGATAATACGAATTTGTTCTTCGGCATTTACCTCCCAAATGGGTCTGATGGTAGTTGAGAAAATTGTTGAACCGTGCGCTGTATTGTAGCGGATGGCATAAGTATACCACATAAAACTGCTCAGCAGTGCTATAAGCACACTTAGACCCAACCAATAAACACGACGATCTGAAAAATATGATTTCCAGGTGTTGGTAAGAAGTATCGAAAAAAACAAGGCCCCGAGAAAAGCCAAAACAGCAATTAAAGCCGTGACTTTAATAAGAATTGCCAAACTGAGAAAAATCGTAAAGCTTAAATAACTCCACTTGCTTTTTGTTTGCAAATAAGAAAAGCAGGCACTGATAGCGAATAGCAAAAAAGAAAACGCATAAATATTGGGTAAAACGGTGTCTGCATAGTAAATCAAGACCGGAGCGCTAAATATGATGCCTGAAAAGACCAGTACTTTTTGTTTAGACTCAAAGAACCAAAGCAAGAAGTACCGCAAGGAAATAATGGCAGTCATTAATAGCCCCAAACTGAATAGTTTAGAGAGCCAAAGTTGATAACCTGTCAGTTTCCAGATTTGCCCAATTATGTAATAAACAATCGGAAATTCAGCAGCAGCATGGCGATTACCCATCGGCGAAATCCAGTTGGTTTGCGGTTCTAAAAATGCCGCTCCTCTCATATACTGAATTGCCTGTGTTAAAGAATCAGACTTTCTGCATTCGTGAATGGGCAAGATGTCGGCTGAAAAATGCTGCCAAAATGCATAAAGAAAACTTAACAACAGGAGAAGGCCTAGTATGCGCCACTTCAGGTCTATCTTGTATTCAAATACTTTCATGGAAAGTAAAGATACAGATGCTGGGCTTAAAAAACGCTAAATACCTACATTATTCAAATTGAATCCTCAATGGGAAAGTAAATTCAGAAACTACACTTTGACCATGCTCATCTTTTGCTGGCATCCAGTTTGGCATAGCAATTAAAGTGTTCTTTAGTCGGCTCTTTAATATTTCCAATTGTGGGTCGGTGAACTTTAAAAAAGTGACTTCTCTTACTTTGCCTTTTGTGTCGATGAGCAAACGTATATAAATTTTTCCATCGACACCCAGCTCCTTGAGGTAAGACCATTCTGTGCTATTGGCAATTTTGTAGTCAATAAATTTGAATAATTCTTCCGGATGATTACTATAGGAGGCCGCTGCGTATGGAAAACTGACAATGCTGTCTCGGATGGTTTTTGGAGCTACAACTAGTATTTCTGGGTCAGGTGGTTCGGGAATGTAACCCGTTGGATCTATTGGTTCTGGATCAGGAAAAGGTGGTTCTGGATCAATAGGGCATGGCGCCGGTAGAAATTCGCTGTAAATTACTTTGTGTTGATTGTTGCGCTTCAAAGTCATATCCATTTCCTTGTTTTTAACCAGAGACTGCTTTTTATCTGGTTTAAAACAGCGTTTCACGACAGGTTTTTGATCTTCCTCACAGGAAGAAAAAATGCAAAAACAAATCAAGATAATGTAGCTTATACGCCTCATGAGAATACCTTTGAAACAAAGAACGCACAAACAATTGAATCCTTACCTTTGTTAGACTAAAAAAAACAAATGCAACGTTATTGTCTTGACCCCTGGAACCGCACGCGCATACTTACCAAAGAAGTTCAAATTGGCAGCTTAAAATTAGGAGGGGAAAATTCCATTCGGGTCCAATCCATGACCACCACTGATACCATGGATACCGAAGGCTCTGTTGCACAATCCATTCGAATGATTGACGCAGGTTGCGAGCTAGTTAGGCTTACAGCCCCAAGTAAAAACGAAGCAGAGAACTTACAAAACATTAAAGCAGAATTAGTTAAAAGAGGGTATAACACGCCTTTGGTTGCCGATATCCACTTTACGCCTAACGCGGCTGAAATTGCGGCAAAAATTGTCGAAAAAGTACGCGTCAATCCGGGAAACTACGCAGACAAAAAGAAATTTGAAGAAATCGAATTCACAGACGCTAGTTACCAAGCTGAACTCAAACGCATTGAGGAGAAATTTACACCACTCGTTTTACTTTGCAAAGAACACGGCACCGCCATGAGAATTGGGACCAATCACGGTTCTTTATCTGACCGCATTTTGAGCCGTTATGGTGACACCCCTGAAGGTATGGTTGAGTCTGCACTAGAATTCATTCGTATTTGTGAAAAGCACGACTTTGACCAGTTGGTCATCTCTATGAAAGCCAGTAATACGTTGGTTATGGTACAGGCCTATCGCCTACTCATGGCTAAAATGCTCGAACGCGGTACTGTTTATCCATTACATTTAGGCGTGACCGAAGCTGGCGACGGCGAAGATGGTCGCATCAAATCTGCAGTTGGCATCGGTGCCCTTTTAGAAGACGGCCTCGGAGACACCATTCGTGTTTCCTTAACTGAAGCCCCTGAAGCTGAAATACCGGTTGCTCAAAAATTAATCGCAAAATATAACAACTACAATGCTTTCGCTTTTGAAGCACCAAAAACAGCGCTTCAATACGATCCGTTCAGCTACAGCAGAAGAAATAGCGCCTCCATTCACAATATCGGAGGAAAAAATGTACCGGTAGTTTTAGCTGACTTATCAGCTATTGCCGAAATCAAGCCTGCTCATTTCTTTGGGTTTGGTTATCAATATAGCGTGCCACTCGACAAATGGAATCTTCAAGATCAAGCTGCAGATTATGTCTATATCGGCAGCAACAAGCTCGATTTTGAAGTGCCTGGCACGCTAGGTATTATTGTAGATTACGATTTTTGGAAAGCACTTTATAGCCAAAAACAAGGTTTTTACCCGCTTGTTCTTCAAGAGCAACTCCAAGAAATCGAACCCAATCAGACTTGCTTTTTGCCGCTTGAGGCAGAGGACCAAATTCCCGAAGTGTTAGCCAAGTTGCCTAACGTTTGCATCATTTTGAACACGGCATTTGACAACAAAACACAATTATATCGCCGCTTCTTTTTGGAAATGCAAGAGAAGAACTTGCAGCAGCCTGTTATTCTCTCGTATCAATACGAAACCAATGAACTAGAGCGTTTTCAGCTTTATTCAGGAGCAGATGCTGGCGCCATATTAATTGATGGATTTGGCGACGGGATTTGGCTAAACGCCGACTTAGGTGCTCAGTACATTAACTCCACATCTTTTGGCATTTTACAGGCTACTCGTACCCGTATTTCAAAAACTGAATATATTTCTTGCCCATCTTGTGGCCGTACCCTTTTTGATTTACAAGAAACCACGGCTAAAATTAGACAGCGCACTTCGCACTTAAAGGGGATTAAAATCGGTATTATGGGTTGTATTGTGAACGGACCCGGTGAAATGGCCGATGCCGATTACGGCTATGTCGGAACAGGACCTGGCAAAATCAATCTTTACAAAGAAAAGGAGATTGTCCGCCGCAATATCAATGAAACAGAAGCCGTTGAAGCGCTTGTGGATCTCATTAGAGAATATGGTGACTGGCTAGAGCCAAAAATTTAACGCGACTTTTTTAAAAGGTAGGCACACAATTAAGTTCCATCCATTCGTTGGTATGCGGGTGATAAAATCCTAAAGACGCTGCATGTAAATGCAAGCGCTCCGCTTTTTTCCCGTATAAATCATCGCCTTTAATTGGGCAGTTTAAACCTAAATGATGTGCCGCATGCACCCTTAATTGATGGGTTCTGCCCGTGTGCGGGAAAAACAAAATCCGAGTTTGGCCATTTTCAGAAGAAAGTACTTCGTAGCTCGTGTGGGCAAAACTACCGTGCTCATAACAGACCAATTGTCTGGGCCTATCATCGAGGTCTACCCGTAGTGGTAATTTGATCTCACCTGAAGCATCCTTTGGAATGCCATCTAAAATGGCCATGTAAGTCTTCTTTACTTTTCTGAGCACAAATTGACGCTGCAAGCGCTGATGCATCAACTTTGTTTTTGCCGCCAACATGATGCCAGAGGTAGACATATCTAATCGGTGCACCAATAGTGGGCCATCAGCTTGCGGTAAATATTTTTTTAAATCTTCAAGACTATTCGGTTGTGGACTTTTACCAGGGACTGACAAATACTCTGGGCTTTTATTGATGGCAACAATCCAGTCATCTTCGTAAATAATCTCCAACGGTTTTGGTGGATGAATCGCTGTAATTGGATTGTGATCTACGTCAAGCCCATTTAACATGTGCCCAAGAATGGGTTCACATTTGCTTTTACAGGCAGGATAAAAATGCCCATGAATGCGCACCTCTGAATCTGGTGACATTCCCCACCAAAATTCTGCCATACAAATAGGCTTCAAATTATTCAAATAAGCATATTGCAAAAGCTTAGGAGCCGCACACTCACCTGCACCTGCTGGCGGAGAATCAGTAAATAAATCTAGCACATTGACACTTTGGCCCAGTGCATTTAAAAAGGTATAGCGCTCAAAGATCCGGCGCTGTAAATCGGCAGAATGTGCTGCGCGCTGTGTTTTAATTAAATCTAGATGCTCTTTGTAAATTTTTACTTCTGCTTGAGCTGCTTCTAGTTCAGCTTGGGCTTGTTTTTTAAGTGCCTTGAGCGCTCTGCTTTCATGCATGCTTTCGAGTCGCAGTTGAGCTAAGATAGGCTCAGCATTTTCGTCCGTTTCTATAATTTCAGCTCTTCTTTGGTCGCGAAGCACCTTTGACAATTTTAATTGTTGCTGAAAGGCATCAAGCTTTTGTAGCCATTCTAGTTTTAGCTGCGATACCACCGCACCTAAATTTTGAAAATCTGGCGCATTTTCTAAAGACTCTATTTGTAATGTTAACTGGTGGATTTCTTGTTCTTCTCGTCGAAAAAATCCTTGAGCCTCAAGTAAATCAAATACGGGTGGAACAAAGCCTTCATGTTCATTTGAATTGCCTAGTTTGCCGGAAAATGCAGCCAAATAACCAAGTTTTCCCTCTTGATTTTGAACCACTAACACCCCAAACATTTTACCAATAGCGCCCAATCTTTCTGTTCGATCCAAACCAAAGTCATGGCTGAAATCTGTTTTTTCTATATGGGCCTGTAAGTCTTTCGCGGCAGCCGCTGCCAAGGGATGAAGATCATAATAGAATGGAAATGTGAAGCGCGCTGGTAGCGGGTGTGTTTGAAGTTCGGCAGGTAACAGAATAAACATAAACAAAGGTCAAAAAAAAACGCCCTCGTTGGAGGGCGTTTCTCTTTCTTTTAAAAGAAATTATTTGATCACAACATTTTTAGTTGTTGTAAGACCTTCTACTGTAACAGTTACGATGTAGCTTCCTTTTGCAACATTTTCAGTTGAGAAAGAAACAACTTGTGTACCGTTAAGGTTAGTCAAGTTTTTAGTTGCGATAACGCGACCTTGAAGATCCATCAATGCAACTGCGTAATCGTTGTTAGTAGCTTCGAAAGAAACGTTTACTTCAGAAGACGCTGGGTTAGGGTAAACATTCATTGCGATTGTTGCTAACTCATCCATTCCTAATGCACCTGTTTTGAATGCACGTGTGTCAATTTCTCCAAACTGAGCACCTGAAGCAATAGTAGTTCCGTTTGCATCAACTAAAGAGTAGGCACCGTCACCGTAAGAACAGCAGATACCGTCACCGTAAGAATCGTAGATTTCGAAAGTGTAACACTGGCTAGGGTTCAATGTAACAAGAACTGGAGCTTGTACAGTTTGACCAGCTTGTGTACCACCTAAATCTTGCCAGTTACCACCACCTTGTGCTACTGTTGCACCTGTGCTGCTCTTGATAGCCCAAGAAGTTTCAGAAGCGTAGTAGTCTGTAGTGATGTTTACAGTAACATACTGTGATACCGCGTTTGCAGCTGAAGCAATAGTTGCGTTAGCACCGTTGTTTGCAGCTGAAGCGTCACCTGCAGTTGTTACAGTTACAGTTAATGCACCACCGGTAAAGTTAGCGATAGGTGTACAAACTACGTTTGCAACACCATAAGTAGCTAAGTTACCGCTATAAGTACCAGTAGAAACTGTTGTACCACCTTGAGTAATTGTTACAGTTGCAGCAGTAAGTGCAGAAGTACCGTTGTTTTGGATATCAACAGATGGAGTGTAAGCACCTTCACAGTGTACTAATGAACCAGTATAGCTCAAAGCAGCAACATCAGACGGAGCAGATGCTGGTGGAGGACAAGCACTTACAGTAGCGTACAATTCAGTAGCATCCATTTGACCAACTTCTTCAATGATGCGGTTAGGGCAAATACGGTAGATAGTTGGGAAATATGCGATTGCGTAGTCATTGTTAATTTGGTTAGCCGCTGCAGAAGCAGGGTTAGCCATAGGGAATTGGATTTGGTTACCAGCAGCTGGCTCAATCCAGTTACCAATTGCACCAGAACCGTCAAGCATAGTTGCATCAGCAGTTTGACCATCACCTTCGATCCAGATAACCATAACGTCATCAGTTGTTGAAGAAGCAACACCAGGAGCACCAGCCGGGCCGTGGTTAGCATAAACATCTTCTAAAGCACCAGAAAGGTGGTAGTTCCAACATGGACCACACCAAGTTGCAGAAACATCTAAGAATACAGTGTACCCTTGATCAAGGTAGTCATACAATGTGTAAGAACCATTGTTTGTAGTTCCAGCTGTTGCCAACCAAGATTGGTAAGCAGTAACTGTAAAGTTTGGAGCAACGCTTCCTGGGGCTAGCTGCGCATTTGCACTAACACCTGCAAGTAACATCGCAGCTGAGAATAATAGTTTTTTCATGCGTTAAAATTTAAGTTTGTGTAAATATAGAGAAAATCCGCTCAAGGAAAAAAGCGAAATACTTAAAAGTTCCTAGAAAAAGATTATTTTTTCTTCAGTTGTTCTTTGATGAACAATTCAATGGCACCAACCATTGAAGGCGCTTTAGGATGCGGTGCATGAACGTCCAGACGCAAGTTGTTCTTAAGAACCGCATTTGCAGTTGTTGGACCAAAAGCAGCAATGGCGGTAGTATTTTGTTTAAAATCTGGGAAGTTTTTAAACAAGGATTCTATTCCACCTGGGCTAAAGAATACCAACATATCGTAGTAAACATCCTCGAGGTCAGATAAATCGGCAGCCACAGTTTTGTAAAGAATGGCTTTTGTAAATGGAATATTGAACTTTTCGAGGGTCAATGGAATGTTATCTCGTAGGATGTCTGTACAAGGCAAAAGGAATTTTTCGCCTTTTTGTTTTTTCATGAGCTCGGCAAGCTCTTCGATAGTTTGCTTACCAAAGAAAATTTTGCGCTTGCGATAAGTGACATATTTCTGAAGATAAAGCGCAACCGCCTCAGTAATACAGAAATACTTCATGGTGTCTGGCACTTCAAAACGGATCGCTTCTGACATTCTAAAAAAGTGATCAACAGCAACCTTAGAGGTTAAAATAACCGCAGTGTGTTCGCTGATATCAACTTTTTGAGTTCGGAATTCTTTGGCGTCAACACCCTCTACCTTGATAAAAGGACGGAAATCGATTTTGAGTTTGTATTTATCAGCTAAATCAAAATATGGAGATTTGTCACCCTCGGGTTTTGGCTGAGAAACAAGAATGGTTTTAATGGCCAATTTTTCTAATTTTATTGTGTTTTAGCTTATAAACCAGCGCCATACAAGAAGCATAGGCAGGATTTCCAAGGCGCAAAGGTACAAAATTAAATAATACCATTCCAAATTTGCTTGCTGAGCGATACGCCATGATTTGAAAATTCGCCAAAAGTAAAGCAACAATGAACACAAAATAAACAGGTTGTTAATCAAGGCGTTGGCTTGCCCGTTAATTGTCCAGAGAAAGGCCAAGGCCAAGAAAATTAGGCCAGTAAAAGACCAGACTTGCTTATTGACTTCTGCGAATGCTGCTACCCATTTCCATTGGTCTACCAAAAACAATACGAATCGGTATACCAAAGTCTGATATAGAACCCAAGCGGCAACAACAATTGTACTCATCAAAAGTGCTTCAGTTCTAGCGTAAAATTCCGCGACAAATAGGTAAACACAAAGATTCAAAGACAAATAAAAATTGATAAAAAAGAGCGCTTGCGTTTGTGGGCGCATCTTTTCATCGTCAAAGCCAAAACTTTCAACACGGCTCGTTTTCAAGAACCTGCGCCAAGACAAACTCAATGCATTTGGGGTGCTCAGTCTTGCGTATGCTATGAAGGCTAGTGATAGCAATGATATAAACAGCAAATAACTATTTAATTGTGAGCCCCTTTCTATTAATTCAAATGATTGCATATGCGATTTGCTGAACACAAAAATAATTCAAATTCTAATGCTACAGCTGCACCAATTATTGCTTACTTTTGCACCAAACATCAATCATGAAAACTGATCAATACCAACATCCCGATTATTACAACATGGATGACCTCCTCTCTGACGAGCACAAACTAGTCCGAGATGCAGCAAGAGCATGGGTGAAAAAAGAAGTTTCACCAATTATCGATGAGCATTATGAAAAGGCAACTTTCCCTATGCACATTTTAAGTGGACTTGGCGAAATTGGCGCTTTTGGCCCTTACATTCCAGAAGAATATGGTGGTCCAGGACTCGACCAAATTTCTTATGGTCTCATCATGCAAGAACTCGAGCGCTGTGACTCCGGTTTGCGTTCAACCGCATCTGTGCAGTCATCATTGGTCATGTATCCTATTTGGAAATACGGTTCTGAAGAACAAAAATTAAAATACCTTCCCAAATTAGCCACTGGTGAAATGATGGGTTGTTTCGGTTTAACCGAACCAGACTATGGCTCTAACCCAGGAGGCATGATTACCAATTTCAAAGATGCTGGTGATCACGTCATTCTAAACGGTGCCAAAATGTGGATTTCAAATGCACCGTTTGCACAAATTGCTGTTGTTTGGGCTAAAGACGAAAGCGGCCGTATTCACGGTTTAATCGTTGAGCGCGGTATGGAAGGCTTCTCTACGCCAGAAATGCACGGCAAGCTTTCACTGCGCGCATCTGCTACCGGCGAACTTATTTTTGATAACGTCAAAGTACCAAAATCAAATATTCTTCCAGGGCGTTCAGGTTTAGGCGCGCCATTGAGCTGTCTTGACTCTGCTCGTTTTGGAATCGCTTGGGGTGCTTTAGGTGCTGCCATGGATTGCTACGATCAAGCATTGCGTTATTCTAAAGAGCGTACTCAATTTGACGTTCCGATCGGAAGCTTCCAATTGATCCAAAAGAAATTGGCTGAAATGATTACTGAAATCACTAAAGCACAATTGCTTACTTTACGTCTTGGCCAATTGCGCAACGAAGGACGTGCTACCTCAGCCCAAATTTCCATGGCAAAAAGAAACAATGTCGAAATCGCTTTGAATATTGCTCGTGAAGCAAGACAAATTCATGGTGGAATGGGTATCACTAGCGAATATTCTATGATGCGTCACATGGCAAACTTAGAATCTGTGGTAACCTATGAAGGAACCCACGATATTCACCTCCTCATTACTGGTATGGATGTCACTGGAATTCCAGCATTCACAAGAGAAATGCCAAACCTCTAAATCAGAGTTCATCATCTTCAGAAGGCGCATCTCCTCTCAGTAGGCGGATGCGCTTTCTTGCTTCTGCACCATACAAACTACTTTTGTAATCGATCAAAAGTTTTTTATAAAACTCTACGGCTGTTGTTTTGTCTAGCAAGCGCAGTTCTTGGATTTCTGCCGTCCTGAATAAGGCGTCGTCGGCTAAAATATCTTTACCGTGGAGCTTCAATAAATCCGCATAAAATCCTAAGGCCATTTGCCACGCTCCGCGCTGTTCCATCGCTTGACCTTTTCGGTACAAGATGTCATCGGCAAGAGCATGATACGGGAATTGTGTTTGAATGCTGTCAAATAATACAAAAGCTGAATCGTAATGATGCTGGGCAATCATGCGGTCGGCGGTGGCAAACCAAAGCATCACCTGATAATTGCTATCTAGGCCATAATTATCCGTAATAAAAACAGCTAGTTGAATGGCATCATTGGCAATGAGCTTAGAAGTTGATTCTTTTAAAACATTGAGTTGTGCTTGTGCAAATTCAAATTCGCCATCGTAATAGAAAATTTTAGCATTCTTGAATTTTGCCTCGCTACCTATCGTTTCAAATTTGAAGTCGTTGTCAATTTGCATATAGAGCAAAGACGCTTCCCAGATGTCGCCATCGAGCACATAGATATCTGCTAAAAGCATTTTTACCTGCGCACGCTGCATATCTGTGAGCCCAGGTGTTTTCGTTAATAGCAAAAGCTCTTCTATCGCTTTTTTAGATTGCGCCGCATAAAATGCCCTGATTTCAGCCAATTGTAATGAAAGCTGTAAGCTTACTTTACCCTTTCCTATGCGCTGTAAGGCAGTCTCAAAATCCAAAATGCTTTGTGCAATTTCTTCATTTGTATAACTTCTAAATTGGGTGATTTGCTGAAATCTAGCATTGAGCAGGGCAAGTTGTGCTTCATAAAAATTTGGGTTTTCTTGGCCCAATTCGAGTACATACTGATAACAACGACTGGCCTGATCAAAAACCGCATTTTCTACACAAATATGACCCAATTCAAGTACATCTCGGCCACCGCCTTTGCTTCTTTTGTCTAGGGCTATTACTTGAGTAACAGCACCATTAAAATCTCGATTTTGGACAAAAAGCCAAGTTAACATTTGACTAAAAACCAAAGGCGCATTCGGTAACTGGACTTGCTGCAAAAGCACCTCCTTTGCCAACTGAAAGTCGGGGCCATTGGCATTAGCAAGATCCAAACGAGAGCCGAGCGCCTGCTGAATTGCATCGATGATGCCAGGTTGTTGGCCCAAGTAATCTAAGTAAGCCAAAAGCATTTGACGCTTGTCTCCGGCTAAAGCATAATAATCGGCGTATTGAAAATTAAAGGGGTAATACGGCGCTAATTTCTTTCCTTGATCGAGGGTTCTTTTGGCGTAGTCAAGTTTTCCTTTACTTGAAAATACTTGATAAACATTGATAATTTGATTAGGATTTGCCTCTAGTTCACCAACAATATCCTCGTAAATTTTTTTGGCTTTAGCGGGTTCATCAAGCTCTTCATAAAAAGCACCAGCCAGCAGCCGGACTTCGTAATCTTGTCTGTTCAGACTTATCTGCTTTTTAAGAACTTTCTCCGCTGTTTTATCGTCTTTTTGAGCCCTGAGGCAAGAAAAATAAGGCGTAAAAATAGCTTTGCTTTGATCTATTTCATAAAGCTTTTGATAATAAACAAGCGCTTTATCAAACTCTGAGTTATTGAAATAATACTGGGCTAATTGTAAATCGGAGTTGTTTTGCGCAAACAACTGCAAGCCAAAAACCAAGAAAACTAAAGCAAGTAAGTATTTCATCTACGGCGCTCTGCTTTTGCAACTAATTGATTGGCTAAAGCATTAACAGATGGGTACAAGCGGTAATAATCGTCAAAAAGTTGCGCTTTTGCACGCAGGTAATCGGTGCTAAGTGCAGCCAGTTGCTCCACCTTATTATGCTCAAATTTGATAAACTCATCAAAACGATGTCGCTCGCCGCGTCCTTGTTTGACATCTTGATAAAGTAGTTTTAAGGTTTGTTCCTCCTCTTGAATACCTGTCTTAAGCTGACGATATTGTTTGATGATCGGTTTAATGGAGCGGCGCATCACCTTGTAGGCATCAAGTTGCTTGGCAAGTTCGATATTTATCGTGTCCAAGTATAAATTCTGCTTGATCTTCAGTTCGGTTTGCATGGTGTTGATCTTGAACACCGATACCTCATCCATGCGCTTGTCTTTGATTTTTTCAGACAAAAGATCAAGTCTTTTCTGTTCTTGCTCAATGCGCTTAAGTTGCTGTTCTTTATTTAAGTCAGCACAGGCAGACAATACGCTAACGGCTAAGAAGAGCATTAATAATTTTTTCATCCGATTTGATTTAAATAGAGATTTAAGCCCGCCGTAATCAGGGTTGCTAGGACAAACCCAGAATAAACCTCAATGGGTTTGTGTTTTTTCAAGTACAATCTGGCGGACATGGTTAACCCTGCAGCAATAATTGAACCAAGTAACCACCCAGCACTGAAATCTGACTGAGCTGAAGTGTAAACCGCTAAAAAACCGACGAGAATCCCTGCGCCTGCAGCATGTAAAGAGATTTTAATCCAACGGTTAATCAAAAGAAATAAACTCGTGATGGCAACACCCGACAATGGCAAAGCATAATAGTAGCTTGGCAAGGTGTTATTGCCCGCTTTGTAGGCTAGTAAGAAAAACAATACTAGCGAATAAATGAGCATGATAATAAGCGGCAAGCCGCGCTCGCCCTGTCTTTCAATATCAATGGTACTGATGACTTTAAATCGATGCAATAAAATAAAGGAAACACCTGGTGCAACAACGCTGAACATGAAGAAAATGGTAAATAACGCCCATTTTGTGGGAAGTGGCGCAAAATACAGCGAAGTCATAGCATAGTGCGTGCTAATGGCAGGCACAAATAAAGTGATTAGGATGCCATAAGTTGGCATGAATAAGGGTAGAAATACCCAAGAAAATAGATGCGATAATATCCTCATAATTCTTTGCGCATTCGGGCAACCGGTATTTGTAATTGTTCTCTGTATTTAGCTACAGTACGACGCGCAATGTTGTACCCTTTTTCTCTGAGCAAATCCATGAGTTTTTCGTCAGTGAGTGGGTTGTGCTTGTCTTCTGCTTCAATGGCATCTGAAAGAATTTTCTTTACTTCTCGGGTAGAAACCTCTTCGCCAGAATCTGTAGATAAAGACTCTGAGAAGAAATACTTTAACGAAAAAATGCCATAGTTTGTTTGCACATATTTCGAATTGGCCACACGCGACACCGTTGAGATATCTAACTCAACCATGTCGGCGATGTCTTTCAAAATCATGGGCCTAAGTTTGGTTTCATCTCCACTCAAAAAGTAAGCTTCTTGATATTCGAGAATAGCGCCCATCGTCAATAATAAAGTTTGTTGACGTTGTTTGATTGCGTCGATAAACCATTTGGCACCGTCTAGTTTTTGCTTGACAAACTGAAAGGCCTCTTTGTCTGACTTAGAGCTTTTGGCGCCTTCTGCATAGCTGCGCAGCATGTTTTCGTAATCGCGGTTTACTTTTAAGTCTGGGGCATTTCTGCTATTCAGACTCAATTCTAGGCGTCCTTCATGTTCGAAAAGCGTGAAGTCAGGAACAATTTGCTGATAGCTTTTTGCTGCCTCTCGCATAGAACCTCCTGGTTTTGGATTGCAGCGCAAAATTTCATCTATGGCTTCTTTCAAATCTTGATCTTCGATTTCAAGCTTTTTAGAAATTCGTTCGTAATGTTTTTTGGTGAACTCTTCAAAGTACTTCTCGACGATTTTTAGAGCCGTAAATTTGACTATATCACCATCTTGCTTGCGCTTCAATTGCAATAACAAGCATTCTTGTAAATTTCGAGCACCAACCCCGGCTGGTTCTAATTCTTGAACCAAGGCCAACACTTCTTCTACCTCTTTTTCTGTTACTTCAACATTCATAGAGAAGGCTAAATCATCAACTATGGCGTCCACCGCGCGATTTAAATAGCCCGATTCATCTAAATTTCCAACAATCAAGTTGGCAATGATAAATTGCTTTTCGTCTAGATACAACAAATGCAATTGCTCAGTGAGGCGCTCTTGAAAACTTTGTTCACCTGAAAGAGGTATAACACGTTCTTCTTCATCGCGAGACTGGTTATTTGCTTGCGTTTTATAATCAGCGATGTCATCATCGAGGTAATCTGATAAATCAAATTCATCGTTGTCATCGTGCTCGTCGTCGTAGTCATCTTGCTGGTCAAAATCATCGTCGTCTAGCTCTTGACCTTCTTCCAATGCCGGATTTTCCTCGAGTTCTTGCTTAATGCGCTGATCGAGTTCCATGGTAGGCACTTGCAATAACTTCATTAACTGAATCTGTTGAGGAGACAGTCTTTGTTCAAGTTTTTGTATCAGCTGTTGCCTTAGAGCCATTATTGAATTTTCTGCTTGATGACCTGATAAATTTCTAACGTACTCATGTCATAGACATAAATAAGCACGTGCATGTTCGCAGCATTGTAATTACCGTCTAATTGATTCGGTACCACAAAACTGTAATTCACATAATACTTTCCATTATTTAAATCTGCTGCAGTCAACTGGCGGCCAAATGGCAAGTTGTTGAGATTCTTGCGGTGGATATCGCGATGAATATAACTTTGATTATGTGAGTTGTCTGACATTTTTTGGTCGCCTACTAATGAGTCTTCTAATAGATATGCGACAATTCCGAGTTCATTAGTTAAGGTCTGATCAAGTTTCTCTGCCTCAACATGCAAGAAAGCGCCTTTTGTAGCCGGATAATAATTCAAGGCAGCTTGCATATTAACCTTTAAGTCATTTGCTGTTAAGAGTGTGCTTGTCATAGAAGACCACTGACCAGGACTTTGGAAAATAACACCACCGTTAGAAACCCTACTTACCGGCCCTCTTGGGTTACCAATAAAACCGCCATCGTTCAGACCAAACCAAGTGCCAATTGCCAAGCCGTCAGGATTGGTAAAATCAATAGTGTATTCAGCGTCAACCGTTTGAAAATCACCAATGCCATATACACCTGCATGAATCGACGTTACATAAACCCGATTAGGATTAGCTTCGTGCAACTGATGTGCTAGATCTGCAGCAGCAGGGCAAAAAATACATTTGTGGCCTGTGAAGTCTTCAATAAGGATATTGCGGTCCGTGTTGGTGTTTTGAGTAAATGTAGGCCATTCGTTAGCCACGTAATCGGCCCAATTACCCGGATACAGCGTAGTGTCTAGTTCTAGATTAACAACTGGTGGGTACGGATTGCTAATGCGGTCACAAGATGGCAACATCAAGAGACCAAAACTCACTACAAAAGCAAGAAAAATTGCAGTTATTTTCATCTTAAAAACTATGCGTTAAATTGATCATTAATCCGTTATTGGCCGGCACTGGTCGGCAAACACCACCCACACAAAATAAACCTGCACGCTGACGACCATAAGAAACCGTCACACGAGTCGCATCTTTAATATATCCGCAAGTAATGATCGGATAATTGACGCGTTTGCTCTGATCGGCGTTGCCATAATTATACTGGTTCATGAATGAAAAAAACCATCCTGGAGAAATCGTATACTCAACTAAAGCAGTAGCCCAGTTACCTTTGTCGTTGATTCCTTCTTCATTTTTTTGAACCCACATACCTTGCAATTCCCAGCGCAATGCGTGATGTGTATTGATTTTATAAGTTCCCTCGAGCACAGCAATTCTCGCATGAATAATGCCTTGAGCATCACTTACTTTAACAACGTCATTATTGATCTTGATGTCGTAATAACTTAAAATCCCACTCCACTTTTTATTAAATTTTTTCGTGAGGTTAAAATTGATGTCTTGCCAGTACAAACTATCACTTAAATCAAAAGGGCGCGTATGATAAATCACTCGTGAAGAATCGTTGAGGTCAATGCCTTTGAGTGTTTGCTCTGGTCTAAAGGTCGTTGAATAATTAAAGCCAACAGTGGTACCATACTTTCCGCCCAATTTGGAACCTTTCTTGAAGGTATACAAAATATCGGCCTGATACGCTACTTCACCTAGCGGTTGGGTTGCATAAGGATACAAAGTTGCCACCAAATTATAAGTATGCGTTTTGTTCAAAGACGGCAAAAAGTTAATGAGTAGGTCTTGTAAATCTTTGGTGCGGTCAGAGCGAAAACTCATGTTGTCCACAGATTTTCCTGAAAGCAAGATTCCTAAGCCTTTTTGGGTGTAGCGCAAATTGAATATGGCTGCATGTCCATGGTTGTAGATGTATTGGTTGTCTGAGGAAGGGTCTTGCTCTTTGTGAATAAACTCTGCATCGGCATAAAAGTTTTTGTAGCCGAGTTTGATACGGCCACCATAAGCACCTGTATTTTGAGGTAAAATCCAGTCTGGGTTATCGTCTTCTTGAAACTTACTGACAAACGACGCGCCTAAAACGACATCAAGGGCCTTGTCTTTCATGAAAGACAACCCTTCATTGAGGTGAAATTCACCGTCAATTCCTCTTACGAGGCCCGCACCGTGAACAATTTGTCCTTGCTGAAAAGATAAGCGCTGCGTACCATACACACCTTTAACGACAAATCCTTTGCCTGGTCTTAAAATGATGCGTGCACCATCTAAAAGATTATCATAACCCAAGTTGCGATCTTCGTAAGTGCGGAGTGCTAAACCTGTACCAAATTGCTCGTAAAATGTACCAAGCGTTACATCTACAAAATTGTTCTGATATCCTACATAACGCATGCCAATGCCTGTGCCATCAAAACGATTTGGGTAACCTTGGATTCTTGGTAAATAAGACTCAAGACGCATGCCTGCCTTGAAATTTCCTTGGGTGTAAAATACATTCATGTAGGAGTTCATCAAGCCCTTTTGGATAGGTTGCTTGGCATTGATAACGCTGTCTTCATTGAGATACTGGAACGTGGTTTCCATGTTGCCAGTAATGTTGCCTTGGGCCTGTGCAAATTGAAGCGTACACGCAAACCCAACAAGGGACAAGAAGTATTTCATGGGCTTATTTTCCGCTCAATTTGAGCAATTCTTGATATAATTTTTCTTCGTCGCCTGGTGCATAATTGTTGTGGGAATAAACGATGTTTCCATCTTTATCTACCAAAAACGTGTGCGGCACATTATTGACGCCCATTGCGCGTTTGAAATCCCAATTTGGATCCATTAAAACAACGTAATCCCAAGCTTTACCGTTCACATAAACTGGTACTTGGCTTTTTGTTTTTTCATCGTCAATGGCAACAGCAACAAGCGTAACACCGGTTTCTGCAACCCAGTCATCATAAAGTTCGTGGACCGTATTGAGTTCTTTTTTACAAGGAGCACACCAAGTAGCCCAAAAACTAATAATGACAGGGCCGTTCGCCGTTAATTCAGCGGTGTTTACGGCTTTTCCTTTCATGTCAACTAACTTAACAGATGGAACTTTTTTTGCAACGTTCGGTTCAGTATGAACATCCTGAGCTGACACCTGTAGGGAAAATAAGGCGACAAAAAGATAAAATAGTGCGTTTTTCATGTATGAATTTTTGAGTTGTAGACAAATACCTTGCCGAATCCAAAAGTATAAAAAAAGCGCCGATGGAAAAAATGGCTTAAATTTTGTAAACTGCAATGAAAACCTTACATTTGAACAAATACGCATACGAAACATGAAGGCCTTATTTCTCTCTCTCTTCTTAACTTTTAGCCTAATTGCGCTTTCGCAAGACGGAATCGTTATTCATCTTGATGGTCAAACTGCTGATATTTCTGGGCAGTCACACACTGTAGCCGTAACAAGTGGCAGTGCTTTTGATATTCAATTTCATGTAATCAATGAAACTGGACAGAATGTCAATTGGCGAGTTTCCCGCAAAAAATTAGTCACACCAAACAACTGGGGCGAACAACTTTGTTGGGGACACGCTACAGATCCTTTCGGTGGAACTTGTTATTCTTCTTCCCAAATGAATTCAAACCCTTGGACAACACCGGCAAATCAAGGAGCAGTTGCATTATTGCCATCAGAATACGCCAAACTTAAAATCACAACTGACCCAGAAGACAACACCTACGGTCAAGCACACTTCAGATATTACATCACCGCAAACGGTCTTTCTATGCTTGATTCCGTTGACCTCATCGTTGATTACACAGCGAGCGTAAAGCCTGTCGTCAAAGAAGAACTCAACATCACAGTAGCTCCGAATCCGTCTACAGAATATGTGAATATTTCATTTACCGGTGCTGAGCAAATGCAACTCAAAATGATGGATGCCCTGGGCAACGTTATTTCAAAAGAAGTACTTACCGGAAATCGCAAGTTGAATGTCAGTGATCTCAATAGTGGCGTTTATTTTTTGGTTTTTGAAGCCCCAGGTTCCAAATCCATCACACGCAAACTAGTTGTCAGACACTAATGTCCAAACGAAAATCTAAACCCAAGCACAACCCCAACGAAGCACCCAGAAAAAAAGCCGGCATCACTTCTCTCGTGATGCGTGTTTTTGAGCAAAATCCTGGCGTTGAGCTAACCCACAAACAAATTGCTACCCTTCTAGATGCCCGAGACCCAAGAGCTCGGCAGCAAGTGTTCGATTCACTTTCTGTTTTAGCTTCTAAAAAGGCCATCCAAAGAATCAATCACCACACTTTTAAATTAGGTGAAACCGAGAACCTTCTTGAAGGTACCATTTCTGTTACTCAAAAAGGTGCTGGATTTGTAACTGTAGCAGGTTACGAGAAAGACATTTATATCTCACCGAGTAATACAGGTCAGGCTTTGAACGGCGACCGCGTCAAGGTTCGTGTATTTAAAAAAGGGCCATCAAGAGACGAAGGTGCAATTACTCAGGTTACAGAAAGAGAGCGCGTTCAGTTTGTTGGTACCATTCAAATTCGTCAGAACGACGCCTTAATGGTCCCAGACAACGCAAGAGCTGGTATCGAAATCAAGATTCCTACCGAAAAATTAAACGGCGCACTTCAAGGTGAAAAAGCACTCGTAAAAATCACCGTTTGGCCACAATCGTCAAATAAACCTTATGGTGAAGTTTTGGTGAGGCTTGGTAAGTCAGGCAACAACGAAACCGAAATGCTTTCGATTCTTTACAATCAAGGGATTAATCCGGTTTTTCCTGATGCTGTGATGCACGAAGCAGAACAAGTTGGTCTTGAACTCGATGCGCAAGAAGTGGCTCAACGCCGTGATTTTCGCGATATCTTGACTTTTACGATTGACCCCTTTGATGCCAAAGATTTTGACGACGCACTTTCTTTTCGTCCTCTTGAAAATGGACACATCGAAGTAGGTGTGCATATTGCTGACGTCAGTCATTATGTAAGGCCAGGCTCTGCCATGGATCAAGAAGCCCTGTTGCGTTCTAACTCGGTGTATCTTGTTGACCGCGTCATTCCAATGTTGCCAGAACAGCTCAGTAATTTGGCTTGCTCCTTGCGCCCGCATGAAGATAAATTTGCTTTTTCAGCAGTCTTTGAAATCGATGAAAAAGGAAAAATCCACCAAGAATGGTTTGGCAAAACTGTCATTCACTCTGACCGTCGCTTTACCTATGAAGAGGCGCAAGAAATTCTTGAAGGCAAAGATGGCGATCATGCTGAAGAGCTCAGGAAGTTAGATGCTCTTGCTAAACATTACAGAAATCAGCGCCTCAAAAATGGCGCACTCAGCATTGAATCAGAAGAGCAGCGTTTCAAGCTTGATGAAAATGGCAACCCGACAGGCGTTGTGATCAAAACTTCTAAAGATGCACACAAACTAATTGAAGAATTCATGCTTTTGGCTAACAGAAAAGTTGCCGAAAGATTATCGCCCGTGAAAAAAGGGCAAGAAAACTTCCCAATGGTCTACCGTGTGCACGATACACCTGACCCATCTAAAATGGAACTGTTCGCGGTTTTCATTGAAAAATTTGGACACAAAGTAAATATTCATGACCCACTGAATATTGCCAAAAACCTCAATGAATTATTTGAAGAAATTCGCGGTGAAAATGAATTTTCATTGGTGCAGTCCATGGCTATTCGCTCGATGGCTAAAGCAAGTTACGATACCGTTAATATTGGACATTACGGGCTTGCATTTAAACATTACACCCATTTCACATCTCCTATTCGCCGTTACGCTGATTTAGTAGTTCACCGGATCCTACAAGAAGATCTGACTACTAAAAAACACAAATACGGCTCAGAATTAGGCTCCATTTGTCAAAGAATTTCTAAAAATGAACGCAAAGCTGCCGAGGCTGAACGCGAGTCCACCAAATATTTTCAAGCGGTTTACGCCCATGATTTTGTTGGTGAAGCATTTGAAGGTACCATCTCTGGCATTGCTGAACACGGCATGTTTGTTCGGATGGACGACATTTATTGCGAAGGCATGGTGCCTATGATGGCTATACCTGGCGATCGTTTCTATTTTGACCAAGAAAAATTCCAGATTGTGGGTGCCAAAACCAAACGCACTTATCAGTTTGGAGACCGTGTTAAGGTGAGAATTGATCAAGTGAGCACACGCAAAAGACAAATTGATCTCGACTTAGTCGTGTAAGCCAAGCGATACAGCTTAATATAAGAAGTTGTTGTAAGGATACCTGATTTTGAAAATCTCCTTGACTTCGTGATACAACACCTCTTTTAATTCATCTACGTTATCCTTGTCAGTGGCCGAAATAAATACACATTTCGTTTTGCCCATTTTAGCCATCCAAGATTTTTTCAAGGAGTCTAAGGTAGTGATGTCCTCTTCTGGTTCGTTGAGTTCAGCTAAAGGTGGCTGGTACGCATCAATCTTATTAAATACAATGATGGTTGGCTTCTCAGACTTATCAATTTCATTCAGCGTTTCATTGACCACCTCATAATGCTCCTCAAAATTTGGGTGTGCAATATCTAAAACGTGCACCAATAAATCTGCTTCCCTGACCTCATCTAGTGTAGACTTAAAAGACTCCATCAATTGTTGCGGCAATTTTCTGATAAACCCAACTGTATCTGTAAGCAACAAAGGCATGTTGTCAATGACGACTTTGCGAACAGTTGTGTCAAGTGTTGCAAAAAGTTTGTTCTCGGCAAATACATCGGACTTTGACAAGAGGTTCATGATGGTGCTTTTGCCCACATTGGTATAACCCACTAACGCAACTCGGACTAATTGCCCACGATTGCTGCGCTGTACAGTCATTTGTTTATCTATTTCACGGAGGCGCTCCTTCATGAGAGCAATGCGTTGTTGAATAATACGTCTGTCCGTTTCAATTTGAGATTCACCAGGGCCACGTAAACCAATACCTCCTTTTTGTCGTTCAAGGTGGGTCCACATGCGGGTAAGACGCGGCAACATGTATTGTAACTGTGCCAATTCTACTTGCGTTTTGGCATGAAACGTTCGGGCTCTGCTTGCAAAGATGTCAAGAATCAAAATGGTTCGGTCCAGGACCTTACATTCGAGTTCTCTTTCAATATTTCTGAGTTGAGATGGGCTCAGTTCGTCATCAAAAATGATGAGTTCGATGTCGAGCGCCTTCATGTACTGCTTGATTTCTTCCAGCTTACCGGTACCTACATATGTGCGGGGGTTCGGGTAAGGTAATTTTTGAAAAAACTTCTCGACGGTGATAGCGCCAGCAGTTTCAGCTAAAAACTCGAGTTCATCGAGGTGTTCTTGAGCGACTTCTTCAGTAACCTCTGAGGTGATTACACCCACGAGGACACATCGTTCTTCAACAGCATCTACAGTTACGTGTCCTTCCATTATTTGCGCAGGCCTTTGATATGTTGAACCACTAACTCGATGTTTTCTGTATTTTCTAGCAAAGCTGCCATTGGAGGCATCGCGTTCTTGCCTTTTTTAATAATATCAATAATGGCAGCATCTGAAAGACGTGATTGGCTCAGGTCCTTGGCGCCACTTGCACCTAGTTTACCATCTTCACCATGGCATTGTGCACAGTGCATCGAGTAAAGACTAGCTGCTTTTTGTGCAGGTGTTTCTTGTGTTTGAAGGCTTTCTGTTTTAGCTGTGCCTTGACAAGAAACAAAAAGCAACATCAAGGTTGCTAATAAACTAAGTTTGCTTAGAACCATCCTGCGCCTAATGCTGTTCTAAATGGCCAAGGAATGAAAACCAATACTAAAATAAGTGCAAGTGTATACCAAACTTTGATCGCTTTGAATTTAGCGTCGTCATCTGCACCTTTTTTAGATTTACTGTGACCAATTGTAATTGCAACAATGGCTAGTAACATTCCTGAAAGATGCTCCATGCCAAAAAATCGCCAAGCATCGTTTTCCATCCAATTCTCACCAATTTTTGTGGTCATATAATTATAGTACAACCCTATGCCGATAAGAAGTTGTATGTGAAAAGTAATCATGGTAAATAAATTCACCAAACGGTGCTTCTTCTCGTATTCTTTAGCAGTAAAAGCATTGTAAATAGCCAAAAGCAAAAGCACTAATGCGATCCAACGTAGACCTGAATGTGCACTAACTAAAATATTCATATGCTGGGTTTTAAGGATTAATCATTGAGTTTAAGAACGGCCAAGAAGGCTTCTTGAGGCACCTCTACACGCCCTACCTGGCGCATGCGTTTTTTACCTGCCTTTTGTTTTTCAAGGAGCTTTCTTTTACGGGTGATGTCACCACCATAACATTTTGCAGTTACATCTTTACGCAAGGCTTTGATGGTTTCACGGGCAATGACTTTTGCACCAATTGCGGCTTGAATTGGAATTTCAAATTGCTGACGTGGGATGAGTTCTCTGAGCTTCACACAGATTTTTTTGCCAAGGTCAAAGGCATTACTGCGGTGAACCAATGCCGATAAAGCATCGACTTGTTCTCCATTGAGCAGTAAGTCCATTTTAACCAAATCAGATTCTTGATAACCAATTGGATGGTAGTCAAAGGAAGCATAACCACGAGAAACTGATTTGAGACGGTCATAGAAATCGAATACGATTTCAGCGAGTGGCATTTCAAAAGTAATTTCAACGCGATCTTGCGTGAGGTAAACCTGATTTTTGAGTTCGCCGCGTTTCTCAATGCAAAGTGTCATGACAGAACCAACGTATTCGGTTTTTGTGATCACTTGTGCTTTGATATATGGCTCTTCAATGCGATCCATGCCCGATGGATCAGGGAGCTCTGAAGGATTATTGACAACCAGCACTTCGTCTGGGTCTTTTTTCATGTACGCTTTGTAAGATACGTTTGGTACGGTAGTAATGACCGTCATGTTGAACTCGCGCTCAAGGCGTTCTTGAATGATTTCCATGTGCAACATGCCCAAGAAACCACAGCGGAAACCAAAACCTAGGGCTGCTGAAGACTCAGGTTCGAAAACCAAAGAGGAGTCATTGAGCTGGAGCTTCTCCATGGAGTAGCGCAGTTCTTCGTAGTCTTCAGTATCAACAGGATATATACCGGCAAAGACCATCGGCTTGACGTCCTCAAAACCTTTAATGGCGGTTTCACATGGGTTGTCTGAGCCCGTAATGGTGTCCCCGACTTTTACTTCGTTGGCTGCTTTGATACCGGAAATAATATAACCAACATCGCCTGCCCTTACTTCGTTTTTAGGGAGTAAATCCATTTTTAGAATGCCCACTTCATCGGCGTTGTAGTCACGGCCAGTGTTTAAAAAGCGGACTTTTTGACCTTTCTTTAATACACCATTTTTAACGCGATAGTAAGCAATGATGCCGCGAAATGGATTAAAAACGGAGTCAAAGATCATGGCTTGTAGCGGTGCGCTTTCTTCTCCTTTTGGAGCCGGAATGCGCTTCACTACTGCTTCTAGAATTTTGTCTACACCTAAACCTGTTTTTCCTGATGCCGGAATGATGTCTTCAGGATCACAACCAATTAAATCAATAATTTGGTCTGACACCTCTTCGGGCATGGCGCCTGGAAGGTCCATTTTATTGAGAATCGGGATGATCTCGAGGTCATGCTCTAGGGCAAGGTAAAGATTAGAAATTGTTTGGGCTTCAATTCCTTGAGAAGCGTCAACAATTAAGAGCGCGCCTTCGCAAGCGGCAATTGAACGAGATACTTCGTAAGAAAAATCGACGTGCCCCGGGGTATCGATGAGGTTCAAGACATAATCTTGGCCTTCAAATTTATAATTCATTTGAATCGCATGGGACTTGATGGTAATGCCGCGTTCGCGTTCAAGGTCCATGTCGTCAAGTGCTTGAGCTTGCATTTCTCGATCAGAAATGGTTCCGGTGGTCTGGAGAAGGCGGTCTGCAAGGGTGCTTTTACCGTGATCGATATGGGCAATAATGCAAAAATTGCGAATGTGATTCATAGGCAACAAAAGTAAGCAATCTATAGCATATAACAAGCTTAGATTAAGCCCTAAATCTGTATAAATCTGCGAATATCGGTCTCGGGGTCCAAAGGCTTTTGTTCGAGCATGAAATCAGCAAGTTCTGAGGCCAAAGTTGGGGCCATCATGTAGCCTTTTGTGCCTAACCCATTAAAGATGTAAACCCCTTGATATGCTGGGTGTTCGCCCATTAAAGGTCGGCGGTCTAAAACAGTTGGTCTGACACCCGCTTTTTGCTCGAGAATTTGAGGGTCATAGTTGCCGAGCGAAGCCAACATATTTAATAATTGTGTTTGGGCTTCTGGCGTTGTATCAAGACTGGCATTATTCCATTCATAAGTAGCGCCAACTTTGAATTGTTGCGCGCCCACCGGTAGTACAAAACATTTTCTATTCAACGATTCATGATCGGGCAAAGCTTTACTTTGAATGAGTAGTGTTTGTCCTTTGGTTTGTTGCAAGGGCAAAAAGGAAAAGGTGGCTTCTGATTTTTGTCTGTATCCTAAACAAAAAATGACTTTGTCATAAGTAATATTACGGTACGTTCTGGTGCTCGGCTCCCAAGATTCAGGTTCAAACTCTTCTGTTGAGAGCTGTCCTTTTTCGCGAAAGTACTTGCTATTTTGTGCGACCCACTTTTGTGCATCTATCCAAAAAGCTTGCTTTACTCGGCCGCTTCCAAATAAATTAGTCGCCCCTTGATGCTTGAAATCATCGGCATTCAATTTTTCTAAATAGGGTTGAAATTCGGCCAAATCTTGGCGCTCTTCCCACAACTGTTGCTCTTGCTCAGAAGAGAAAAAACGACGAATAACAATGGGGTGATAAACCTCCAGACCAATTTCACGGCCGATTTCTTGATAAAATGCTTGTGCCTCAGGAATGAATTCATCAAGGCGCCAAGACTTGTTCATGCGCCTGAAAACCATGGGGTTGACCATTCCGGCAGCAATGCTACTTGAATGATTTTCACCTGAATCGATGAGTAAAACTTGCTGCCCTCTTCGCTGCAATTGATGCGCCAAACAAATGCCGGCAAGACCTGCCCCAAAAATTAAAATCCGTTCCAATGCGCCTACTTATTTTGTAAATGCGAAGCTAAGCAAACTAATCTGAATATCCGGATTGACAACTTGAATCGCGCGCACCAGCGCCTCCAGGGTAGCACCGGTTGTTATGACATCGTCTACAATTAAAACATGACTTCTAGACTGCAAAAGTTCGGTGCTTCTGAAAATATCCTGAACGTTATCCCAGCGTCCAAATCGATCCAATTTAGTTTGGCTTTTGGTATATCCTTTTTTCCTAACCAACTGCTTCAAAATCGGAGTGCCCCAACTTTTAGAGAGCCCTCGCGCTAGCAATTCACTTTGATTATAGCCCCGAGCAAATTTCTTCCTTGGATGAATAGGCACAGGCAGTAAAAAATCACACTTGCTCAAGGGGTGGCCCACCAATTTTTGGGCCATGAGCTCACCAAGATAAATACCCAATGGCGCTTTAAAATCGTATTTCAAAGCCCGAATAAGTGACTGACTTACTGAACCTTTCGCATAAAAATAAACGGAGCAGGCATGTTTGATTTTTACACGTCCCCAGAAAATTCGCTCCACTTTATTGGCTTGCTGCTCTTTTTCAAAGTAAGTAGACTCGAGTTGTTCCCAACAATTAAAACACAAGTATTTTTCTGAAAGGACCAATTCTTGGTTGCAGTGCAAACAAACATTGGTAAAAATGAGGTGTCCTAAACCATCAGAATAATTTTTCAGTACCAAACCTAAGCCGCTAAAGTATTTGATCATCGCTATTCATGTTATTCAACATTAACGTGTTCAAAACTGCAAGAATTGTGTCTTGCAAAACCGCAAGCCCTTCGCTAATTTTATAGTGGTTTCTTTTCATACAAAAATTATCGTTTCAAACAGCCAATTTTTTTACTAAAAATTATCAATACCCGCTTTTACAAACGTGTGAATATCTTTATTTCACCTGTTGAAATCCACGGAAGCGTTGATGCAGAAAGGATTGCGGAAATTGGTGTTGAAAACCTCAAATAAATGTTAATTTCTTTAATTGATTCGAGACCGAATTTTAGCAAATTTTGTATCCCTGTTTTAGTCTGAAAAACAATTTAAAAAACCTCTATGGAAAAAGCACTACACGAACCAATACTTGAAGAAAATAAAAGTCGTTTTGTGCTGTTCCCTATTCAGCATGACGACATCTGGAGCTTTTACAAAAAAGCTGAAGCCAGCTTCTGGACAGCAGAAGAAATTGACCTCTCACCAGATTTGATTGATTGGGAAAACAAACTCAACGACGACGAACGCCACTTCATTAAGCATGTTTTGGCCTTCTTTGCCGCATCAGATGGCATCGTCAATGAAAACCTCGCTGAGCACTTCCTCAATGAAGTTCAGTACACAGAAGCTAAATTCTTCTACGGTTTTCAGGTAACCATGGAAAACATTCACTCTGAAACTTATTCATTGTTGATTGATACCTACATCAAAGACACCCAAGAGAAAAACTATTTGTTCAATGCCATTGACACCGTTGACTGCGTTCGCAAAAAAGCAGATTGGGCTTTGCGTTGGATTGATCAAGGTTCTTACGCTGAACGTCTAGTGGCTTTTGCCGCTGTCGAAGGTATTTTCTTCTCAGGTTCTTTCTGTTCAATCTTTTGGCTTAAAAAGCGCGGCTTAATGCCAGGGCTTTCATTCTCTAACGAGCTCATCTCTCGTGACGAAGGACTACACTGCGATTTCGCATGTTTACTTTACACCAAGCACTTGGTTAACAAATTACCTAAAGAGAAAGTAAGAGAAATCATTACGCATGCCGTTGAAATCGAAAAAGAATTCGTTACGGACGCACTTCCAGTGAAACTCATCGGTATGAACAGTGACCTCATGGGTCAATATATTGAGTTTGTTGCTGACCGTCTTTTGGTCGAGCTTGGCAATGAGCGTGTTTATAATGCTACTAATCCTTTTGACTTCATGGACATGATTTCAATTCAAGGAAAAACTAACTTCTTCGAGAAACGCGTTGGTGAATATCAAAAAGCTGGGGTGTTGGCCGGCAAAGAAAACCAAACTTTCAGTCTCGACGAAGATTTCTAAAAACCTAACCTAACTATAAATATAAGGAGCACATGTACGTAGTAAAAAGAGACGGCCGCAAAGAAGCCGTAAAATTTGATAAAATCACGGCCCGCATCATCAAGATGTGTTATGGCCTTGATCCACTTGTTTCACCAGAAGCCGTGGCCATGAAGGTCATTGAAGGAATTTTTGACGGTGTCACCACAACTGAGCTAGATAACCTAGCTGCTGAAGTTGCTGCCGCAAAAACCATTGATCACCCAGATTACGCGCTTCTCGCTTCTAGAATTGCGGTTTCTAACCTCCACAAAGAAACCAAAAAGACTTTCTCAGAAGTGATGCAAGATATGTATCAGTACATTGATCCAAAGACAAATGAAGCTGCTTCGCTCCTGGCAGACGACGTCTATGAGATCATCATGAACAACAAAGAATTGCTCGATTCAAGCATCATCTACGACCGCGATTTCCGCTACGACTATTTCGGTTTCAAGACCTTGACACGCTCCTACCTCATGCGCTTGAACGGTAAAATCGCTGAAAGACCACAACAAATGCTCATGCGTGTTGCGGTTGGTATTCACAAAGAAGATGTGCAGTCAGCTATTAAAACTTACAACCTCATGTCTGAAGGTTGGTTTACACACGCTACTCCAACATTATTCAATGCCGGAACACCGAAGCCTCAAATGTCATCTTGTTTCTTGCTTACCATGAAAGAAGACAGCATTGAGGGCATCTACGATACTTTGAAATCTTGTGCGCAAATTTCACAATCTGCTGGCGGTATTGGTTTGTCTATTCACGACATCCGCGCTACTGGTTCTTACATTAAAGGAACTAACGGAACCTCTAACGGTATCGTTCCAATGCTCCGCGTATTCAACGACACTGCACGTTACGTTGACCAAGGAGGTGGCAAGCGCAAAGGATCATTTGCTATTTACATCGAGCCATGGCATGCCGATGTCTTCGATTTTCTTGACCTCAAGAAAAACCACGGAAAAGAAGAGCAACGTGCTCGCGACCTTTTCTACGCACTCTGGATTCCAGACTTATTCATGAAGCGCGTTAAAGAAAATGGCGAATGGACGCTCATGTGTCCGCACGAATGTCCGGGTCTTTCTGATTCGCACAGCGCAGAATTCGAAGCACTTTATACCAAATACGAACAAGAAGGAAAAGGACGCAAGACAATCAAGGCACAAGATCTTTGGTTTAAAATCCTTGAGTCTCAAATTGAGACTGGTACTCCATACATGTTGTATAAAGATGCCGCAAACGCCAAATCAAATCAACAGAACCTTGGTACAATCAAGTCTTCAAACCTTTGTACCGAAATTATCGAGTACACTGCACCTGATGAGGTAGCTGTTTGTAACTTGGCATCATTGGCGCTTCCTAAGTTTGTTACTGAAGAAGGAACCTTTGACCACGACAAACTTTTCGAAGTAACTTACCAAGCTACGCTTAACCTGAACCGTATCATAGACAACAATTTCTACCCTGTCGCTGAAGCGCGCAATTCTAACATGCGTCACCGTCCAATTGGTCTAGGTGTACAAGGTTTAGCTGATGCTTTCATTATGATGGGCTTCCCATTTGAATCTGAAGAAGCACGTGCTTTGAACCGCGAAGTTTTTGAAACCATCTACTTTGCTTCAATGACTGCCTCTAAAGACTTAGCTAAAGTTGATGGACCTTACGAAACAATCAAAGGATCTCCTGTTTCTAAAGGTGTATTCCAATTTGATATGTGGGGTGTTACACCAACGAATCGTTGGGAATGGGATGTCCTCAAATCAGAAGTGAAAAAACACGGTGTGCGCAACAGCTTACTCCTTGCGCCAATGCCTACAGCATCTACTGCTCAAATCTTGGGTAACAACGAATGTTTTGAACCATATACGTCTAACATTTATACGCGTCGTGTACTTTCGGGTGAATTCATTATCGTGAACAAGCACCTCCTCAAAGACCTCGTGAAAGAAGGTCTATGGAGCAAAGACATGCGTCAAAAAATCATGGCTGCAAATGGATCTATTCAAAATATCCAAGAAATTCCACAACGCCTCAAAGATCTTTACAAAACGGCTTGGGAAATTTCTCAAAAAGCCATCATCGAACAAGCTGCTGACCGCGGTGCTTACATTTGTCAAAGCCAATCGCTCAACATTTTCATGGAGAACGCAAACTTTGGTAAGTTAACCTCAATGCACTTCTACGGTTGGGAAAAAGGCTTGAAAACTGGTATGTACTACTTGCGTACGAAAGCCGCAACAGACGCCATCAAATTTACCGTTGATAAAACAGTCACTGAAGAACCACAAGCGCAAGCACAAGTTCAAAGTGTCGAGGACCAACAAGCAGCCATCGCTTGTTCACTCGACGACCCAGAAGGCTGTGAAATGTGTTCAGGATAGAAGCGGCGTCAGCCGGTTATATGCTGAACGTAAATTCATGAACGAAGTGAACTAAATGTGTTCAGGATAGAAGCGGCGTCAGCCGGTTATATGCTGA
>JACCDV010796753.1_pt1 | contig 50368 bp, 51 predicted proteins | sample 7446131 | NCBI WGS metagenome assembly JACCDV01 (sample SAMN15323448, study PRJNA562643) | freshwater metagenome | isolation source: river surface water | place: USA:Blue River Watershed | collected 2017-08-17
ATCCGCAACGATGCATTCACCAAAGAAGAATGTGTCGATAAGATTCTTAATGAGATCAAACCCTCTCATATATTGATCTCCCCGGGACCAGGCAAACCCAAAGACTCTGGTATAAGCTTAGTGATTCTAGAAAAACTTGCTGGCAAGCTTCCTATATTCGGAGTCTGTTTAGGCATGCAAGCTCTAGGAGAAATTTATGGAGCTAAGGTAGTTCACGCACCAGAACTTATGCATGGCAAGGTTAGTGAGATACATCACAACAGCAAACATCCTATCTTCAAAGATATTCCCTCGACCTTCACGGCAACGCGCTATCACTCTCTAATAGTTGATAGAGACTCACTTAAATCTGCTCCCGATTTAGTTTTAGAAGCCCAGACCGCCGATGGCTTAGTCATGGCACTTTCACACCGCAAGTATCCAAGCCTCGTAGCAGTACAATACCATCCGGAATCTATACTCTCAGAATACGGGCATAAGATTTTGGAGAATTTTTTGAATATATCCTAGCTATAAACCTTTCCCCGACCAGCATGTCCACCAAAATCTAGCAAGAGCATCTTAATTTTATCCTCTTAATTAACTATCAGTTAGCTTCTTAAACCAGTTCTTATCGTTCAGATTTAATTCTGAACATTCATTATTTTCATATGCCTGATACGATTCTTTAATTCTCTTCTCAGTCGCCTCGTCCATCTTTTCGACGTAAGGTGCAATGTAATGTTCGGAATTGATTTTATCAATTAATTGTAGAGTCACTCCACTATAAGTAAAGTTATGCAGCATGACTCGTAAGGCTTCATTCAAAGAAGAGAATCCCATGGCTTCACACTTCTTCTTAAAATCCTTTTTAAGCTTGCTATTTATAGGGATTTGTAATTTATCATTATTATTCATAATATAAATATATTAAAATTATACCCTATTTATATTATAAAGCTATTAATATTAGATATTTTATCTATGAAAAATACCTTAAAACACCCAAGCCTCCTGTATGTATAATAATCCTGTGCTCGTTCTAGGGATAAACACGGGGACTTCAGTTGACGGGGTGGATATGGCCTTGGTTGATTGGGATTTGAATGAGCTAAAAAACTTCCGTATCGTAAAAGAAGTAAGTTTTCAATTTGACCCTAAAGTACGTCACGATATAGAAGCCCTTATTGGCAAACAAAAAGGATCTCTTGAAGATATTTCTAATCTTAATTTTCAATACAGTAAGTTTATTGCAGCCCTAGTCCAAGAATTTAGAAAAGAATTGCACATAGACAATCTTAATACTCATATTGATATGATCGGCATGCATGGACAGACTGTGTTCCATGGACTCAAAAGTACCCTGCAACTTGGAGATCCCTCTGTAGTAGCCGAACTCACCAACATCACTACCGTAGGCAACTTCAGACCTGCGGACATGGCAGCCGGTGGCTGCGGCGCTCCATTGACTAGCTTCCTTGATCATCATTTAATTCGCTCTCAAACTGAATCTTGCGCCACGCTTAATATCGGCGGCATAGCTAATATTTCTGTGATGGAGATTGGCAAGCCAACTCTTGCTTATGATACTGGTCCAGGAAACACTCTAATAGATTTACTCACTAAAAAACTTTTCTATAAAAATTTTGATAAAGATGGTGAGATTGCGTTTCAAGGTAAAGTAGATGAAAACTTCATCCGCAGTCGCGTTGAAAGAACAGAATATTTCAAGCAACCAGCCCCCAAATCCACTGGCAGAGAGCTTTTTGATGAGAAGTACGCAGATAAATTCTTAGATTTAGGTAACAAAGAAAACATTCTTGCTACTGTTAGCTACTTCACTGCTTATACTATAAGCCAAGAATTGCACAAGTATAAAATTTCCAAAGTATATATATCAGGTGGCGGCATCCACAATAAATTCATCATGCAACATTTGCACGCATTAAACCCTTCGATACAATTCTCAACTCATGATGAGTTCCAAATTAAATGCGAGTACAAGGAAGCAATTTTGTTTTCATTATTAGCGTTCACTACCTATCACAACATTCCAAACAATATTCCGAGTTCAACTGGCGCCAAAGTCCCTACAGTACTTGGAGTGATCGCTCATAGAGTACGCATGCAACAGTTATAAATTAGAACTATCTTTAAATTTAATCAGGTAATCGAATATAGCGCTGATAATGGCAATTAACGGCAAGCTCACAACTATCCCTATAAGACCAAAGACCTCAATCCCAATCAACAAGCCAAATATAACCACCAATGGATGCACCCCAAAAGCAGATCCCATGATACGCGGCGCAATAATATGATCACGAATAATTTGTGTATAGATCAAGTAGACTGAAGCTGCAATTATGGCTTTAGTTTGACCACTAGTAGCAAGCACAATAAGAATACTAGGAATGATTGCTGTCCAAGTTCCTAATATAGGAATGAATTCAAGCATTTGTAACGATCCAAGCAAAATAGCAAACTCATTAGCTATAAAACAATAAGTACAAAGCATGACCGTTGCCGTAAGAGTTGCAATCTTAAATTGTCCAATTACCAAAGAATACAAATTAGAATCTATACGTTTCTTTATTTCTTTTAAGTTCTTTGCATAGTGCTCAGGGAAAGCACCCGCAAACAGCTGCCAAAGCCGCTCACCATCAAGGAGTAAATAGAAACTAATAATCAAAGTTAAAACACATTCAGTAATAATCTTAATGGACTTAGTAAGATAGCCAGAAAAAACTTGATAGAAGTTTTCATAACCTATATTATTTCCCAGAGTAGAAATGAAATCTACAAACGAATATCTATGGTTCTCTAAAATATCCAAAATCATCTCTAATACACTACGAATTTCATCAGAGGTTTGACCGTTAGCAAGTAGATAACGTATCTGCGTTGATAGCCCTGGTAGAGACGAACCAAGCTCAGCACTCTGCTCCTTAAAAACTGGATAAAGTAAATTAATAAGTGCTGTAAAAAATACTATAATTATTGAAAAACAAAGAAATATTGCCAGGGGCTTAATCTTAAGAAATTTGGTTAAATATTTAACCAGTGGGCTTAGTAAATAATTAATCAATAAACCAAAAACAAAAATCTTTAGTAAATCTTTTAGTAACAAGCCTAAAAATACAAAGGTTGCCAAAATTAATATGTACAAAACAATGGTTAAAGCTTTAGCTGCTCTGTTAGACCAAAGGTTATTAGGCGTTGACATAGTTAAAGTTTTTGAAATAGCCCTATTTATGAGTTTAACAAATTTCTGAGGTATTAAGGCTATAATTTATATCTTGTGAGCTTAAAAGACACCTTTAAATAAGCCCAATATTACCATTATGAGTCAAGACATTAAGAAATATTCGCTAACCAAAATTGTTGCCACACTAGGCCCTGCAAGTGAAACTGAAGCTACCATAAGAGCCTTAATTGAAGCTGGTATGCATGTTGCCAGAATAAATTGCTCTCATGGCGATTGGGAGAGCCGCAAGCAGCGCATAGACCTGATACGTAAATTATCGAAAGAATACGGTAGACCAATAGGCATACTTGTGGACTTACAAGGTCCCAAAATCAGAACTGGAACTCTGCCAGATGGAGTAGTCATCACTAAAGACCAAACCATAGTTCTTACTATAGAAGAGAAAGATGCAGACTATAAAGCTAATCCAATGAAAGTCTTTATTAGAAACTATCCTGAGTTGCCTACTGAAGTAGAGCCTGGTCAGAGAATTCTATTAGACGATGGTCTATTAAGATTAAAAGTTCTATCAATAGAAGGCAAAGAAGTTACTTGCCAAGTAATGGTGGGTGGTAAGCTCAAATCCAATAAGGGAGTTAATTTACCGGAATCTAAGCAATTAAACTTGCAAGCTATTACTCCTAAAGATAGAGAGGATTTAATACAAGCAGTAAAACTTGAAGCAGACTTCATCGCTCTTAGCTTCGTTAGACAAGCAGAAGACATAAGAGAATTAAAAATGCTCATAGAAAGAGCACACCCTAACTTACCTATCAAAACCATAGCCAAAATAGAAAAGCCTCAAGCAATGGAACATCTAGAAGAAATTTTGCATGAAGTAGATGGCGTAATGGTAGCCAGAGGAGATCTAGGAGTAGAGTTAGAGCCAGAGAAAGTGCCTCTGCTTCAAAAAGAAATCATCAGCAAAGCCAATCTAGAAGGCAAGTTCGTTATCACAGCAACACAAATGATGGATTCTATGATTCATAATCCATTCCCGACTAGAGCAGAAGTTAGTGACGTGGCTAACGCTATCCTGGATGGTACTGACGCTGTTATGCTTTCCGGGGAAACCGCATCTGGCGACTACCCAGTAGAAGCAGTAGATTATATGCGGAAAGTAGCACTTGAAGTTGAAGAGAATGTTTCTATCACGGTTGCTCAACGCGACCTCAGTTACAAGAGTAAACTTAGCGAAGATGAAGTGAACTATATCGCTATGGCGCAGTCAGTTAATACGTTTGCCAAGCTCAAACATATTAAAGCGATAGTTGCGTTTTCTTGCTCAGGCAAGAGCGTGCAGCGTATCTCGAAGCTTAGACCTAAAGCTAAGATTCTTGCAGCTACTACTTACAGACATACTTACAATTACCTTTCCATAATCTGGGGAGTAACTCCAATATATTTCAATGATGTACACCGTACTACGCAAACCATCATGAACATTGAAGAGGATCTAATCAAGAAAAAATTAGTAGAGCCTAACGACACCATCGTTATTACTGGTGGTATCCCTATTGCTGCTCGTAGTACTGCCAACTTCCTGAAAGTACATAAGTGCGATGGTTCAATGCAAGAATTAATGAAGATCCAAGAAGAAAGATTCAATGCTAGTCTTGGACCGTCGTTTGTTAATTCTTAGGGCGTTAAATCACGGTATTAACTTAGCTTGCACGGAGAGATCTTCTTCTATTTCCACTTCTTCAGCATAGTCATCCCAGGTCTCAGATTTAGCAGGGCTTGTAGCAAGAGAACTCTGTTTCTTTAGAACTTGTTTCTGCATCGGCTTTAAAGAACTGACAAGGGAAGGAGGGGTTTTTACCACTACTTGTTCTTTTTTAAAACTAGCTTGCTCTTGCATAAAAATAAATTTGCGATCAAGCAAGGCCTTCTGCTGAGCAGCTTTACGAGTGATCACGATATCTCCGCCAGAGCTATAAGCCCATACTGGCAAAGGACTTAGAAAAATTATTAGATAAAGTATTTTAATTAAATATGGCATCAATAGATCTCCTTGCAATGTTTTGGATTATTGGCGTAGTGATTCTAGAATAATTAGAATTCTGTGTACGCGGGGGACTAGGATTGTGAATTATTGTTGGCGGGGGCATTTTAACTACTTTCGTTTCAGGCTGAGCATAACTCGCTATCTGCCAACTAGCTAATTCATTATCAAGCTTCTGCAAACGTTCATTAATAGTGCCAATCTGCTTAACTCCAAATACCGCCACCTCAATTCTTACTAAACGTGCAGCAGGCTCTTCGCGCTTGAAATTTCTATTGGGATAGAGTAAAGTTTCTAGCCTATCTAAAACTGGATAAGCTTTCATCCTAGTTGCAAGCAACCTTGGTGACTGGGTTTGAGCCTGAGATACAACAGGCACTAAGGCTTGCTCTTGATATTCAGAAGCGTGTACCACTCTCATTAATATCAATAAAATCATTATGCTGTAAATTTTCATCATCACCTACTTCTATTGTGAATTTATAAACGCCCTTACGCGTCGGAATTACCACATCAGTTTCACCAGCCTTAGTATTAGTCACGAAAGCAAAAACCTTCAAGAATTCTGCATCGTAATAATCCTTCACTTGTTTTAAATTCAGAAGATTTGGATTGCCTGCAAGCACATATTCATTAATATGCGCAGGCATACGCACTACACTAGAACGCTCAGTAGCTAAGTAATACTTCTGCATGACGATATTGCTACGTGCAAGCTTAGGAACCAACAATAGATCATCAGTTTCTGCAGCATTTAAAACCAAATGAAACTGTTTAATTCCCGCCTCAGTATCCACCGTCAAATCCGTTTCCCCACTATCTTTGAGCCCCTGAATAGCTAATATACTTTTATCACTCTCCATATCTAAACCCGATAATTCATAGACTCTGGCTAACTGCTCGTTAACAACTAACGGCTTAGCCGTAATAAGCGAACCTAAATCTATCAAACTCAAACGCCCATAACCGACACTCAGAGTCTGCGCTTGTACTTTTATAGACAAGAACAACAGTAAGATTAAAAGAGAAAATTTCATATACGATCCTTATTAAACATAGATTCGACACTAGCAACAGCTTGAGCGCCGGATAAAAGTTCAAGCTTTGCTCGCGCCTGACTATATTGTTCAAATAAACGAGTGTCTCGACTATAACCCTGTTGGTAAAAGCCTTTCAGCGGTTGATAAGCCTGGTAAATATCAGCACTAAGTTTATTAATCATATCCAAAGCTTCAGAGTTAGTATTTCTAGTAAGCGCTTGTCCAAGCTTAAACACCAAAGGTTCTTTTTTACTAATGGCGTTTTTAGCTTTAAAGAGTTCTTCGTTAGCACTCACTGCAGCTTGCACCAAAAGTGAAATCGCCGCTTCATCTAATTGCGCAGCTTCAATCGCGCTCAACTTAATGGTTAAAGATTTATAGGGCGGTGCATGCCAAAGCACAGCTGTTTTTAAGTCAGGGAGTCGAGTTTGATTAATTTGTGCTTTATAAACTTGGCTTACTGAGCAAGTTTGCGGGCTAGTAGTTACCTTTTGAGCCGGAACCAAAGCCGCCGAGAAATCTCTCAAGACCGCTCTCACTTCAAAGCAACAGCAAGCCTGAAGCAAGCAACAAAGCATTATTACTTTATACATTAGTTATTTTAGAGTTGATCGCTGCAATGTCTGAGTTTCTTCATCCCAAATGAGAATTTTTTTGGATTCGTTTTCCATACTCTTAGTTAGGATATAAGTTGAAATTATGATAAACAATGATACAAACATTGCTTCAACTGTAGAATTAGACATATGAAACAAATTGTCGAACATATTTTTCGTCTCTTCTTTTCATAATAACATAGCTATAATTAACTGAGAAAAAGCCAAATATAAACAATGGCAATGTGAAAAAGAGATGATCTAAGTTAAGATCTTTGGCATCGACCCAGACCTTCAACAAACTCAAAGCTAACGGAGTACAAAGTATCAAACCCATCTGCTTATGAGCTTCGGCCCGAAATTTCTCTGATTCAGCATAGCTAAGATATTTCGTCATGAAGCATCATCTTAATGAGCAGAAAGAAAATAAGAAAGGGGTCAAAAAACCTCTGTGATTTTATATAAAATATATTGGCGGAGAATGTTTTTTAGGCAATTTTCCTAGCTTAGTGCATACACTCGTGAGCTGAAGGGGGTCATTTGACCTCTTATAAGATTATTTTATATTTATTCTGCATTCGTATAGTAAAATACTCGATGGACAGATGCCTGAGCGGTTTATAGGAGCGGTCTTGAAAACCGTCGTGGGGTGACCCACCGGGGGTTCGAATCCCTCTCTGTCCGCCATTACAAAACAAAAGCCCCCATATGGGGGCTTTTGTTTTGTGGGGAGAAGGTTCGTACTACTACTAAACAGCTTTAGCTGTTCACCGGGGGTTAGCAAGAACAGTACTAAACGTACTGTTCTTGCGCTCTCAAATGAGAAGGTGTGTTTCGATTACTAGTCACCCGAGTCGCTGAGAAAAAATGCATCGCATTTTTTTGAAAGCCTAATCTCTCTCTGTCCTTGTTAGTGAAGAATTATAAACTTTCGATGATAGCTGCTCCTAATCTCTCTCCGTTTATTAAGTGAGACTGGGAGCTGAATTCATGATTTGAAGAGACATTGACCCATGGCTTAATCTATAATTAGATTATAATTATGCAGGTTCAACAATTACCTATTTATCAATTTTTGGAAGGGGCTGGTAAAAGCTTCATTATTCCTGTTTATCAGAGAGATTATGCCTGGACAAGGTTTAATTGTCAGAAACTTTGGGACGATTTAGTTGCTTTAAGTAATCATGCAAGGAATGATCATTTCTTAGGTACTCTGGTCACTATTAGTAGTGGGTTTCAGGAATATATTGTGATTGACGGACAGCAACGATTAACTACAGTCTCTATCTTGTTGGTAGCATTGCAAAGCTTTTTAAAAAAAAAGCAAGAGAGGTGTGCTCAGGAGAATATTTTAATCGAACAATTATCAGATTTTTTGATTAATAAATACTCAGACGAACAAGACAAGAGAGTAAGACTCAAACCGAATAAACAAGATAAAGAACATTTTGAAAATCTTTTTGACAGTAACAATCATTCAAATATCAATTCGAACATTATCAACAATTACGACTTCTTTTATAAACAGATCTCTTCTGGACCACTAACAGCTATGCAAATTTTTGATGCTTTTAGAAAATTAAAAATAGTTTTAATAGATTTAGTTAGGGGACAAGACGATCCACAACTGATTTTTGAAAGCTTGAATTCAACTGGGGTTGACCTGACTGCCGGTGATTTAATTCGTAACTATATCTTGATGGATTTAGAGCCACTGCAGCAAGAGAAAATGTATCGAAAATATTGGACTGTAATAGAAAAATCTACAGGAGATATTGCAGAGTTTATTAGGAATTACCTGATTTTCAAACAAAAAGTATCAGTTAAAAAAGATGATGTTTATTCTGAGTTTAAGAGTCTATCTCGGGATAAAAACAAGGAGGATATTTTACAGGATTTAATGTTCTTCGCGGAAATCTATAGTTGGTTGGTGCAGATTCAAGATCACCCAAGTGATGATATTAACAAACAACTGTTGAGACTAAATGAATTGGAGTTTACCGTTTGTCACCCATTTTTGTTAGACCTTTTTTATGAAGCAAGCCTTGAAAATATTGATGAAATAACTGTACAAAAAGTTTTAATTGAAATTGAGAGCTATGCTTTTAGAAAGATCTTTGTTGACAATAGTACACAAGGATTAAACAAACTGTTTATAACTTTAGCAAAGGATATAAAGAAAGAAGACGCTTGGAAAGATGAATATTTAAATATTTTGAGTTATATACTGCTTGAGAAAAGAGCTTCTCAGAGGTTTCCAAATGACGAAGAGTTTGAAAATGCATTAATTAACAAGGAAGTATATAGGCTGCAATCAAAAAATAAAAACTTTTTATTAGAGGCTCTCGAAAATTACAAATCTGCATACCCTGTAAATCTTGATGATTTAACAATAGAGCATATAATGCCGCAAACGCTAACCAGGGACTGGAAGAGTAAATTAGGCGAAAATTGGCAAGAAGTTCATAAAAAGTATCTCCATACACTTGGTAATTTGAGTCTGACAGCGAAGAATCAAGAGTTATCAAATAATTCGTTTGAGGAAAAGCAGCAGATTGATTTTCAAGTTAGTCGATTAAAGTTAAATTCCAAACTAGATAATCTTAGTCAATGGAATGAAGCTGCAATACTAGCAAGAGTCGGTGATCTAATTAAAACTGCCAAAGAAATTTGGAAATATCCGACTACCACATATACAAAGCTTATGCCAGTGGAAGATATTTTTGATCTAACAAGCAATGATAATTTTAGTGGTCATAAACCTTTTGTTCTATATTTTGATAATGATGAGAAGGGGATGGAAATAAAGACATGGAGAGATTTATTAATTAATACGTGTAATTTTTTGTACGGATTTTCACCAACTCGTTTTAAGGAAATTCAAAATAGCCCTGAATTCAAATGGTATTTTGATGAGAATAAGCCATTAAAGCATCCATTGGAATTTCGTCCAGGTGCTTTTGTTGAGGGTAATATAAATGCGAATAGTACGGTTGCCATTTTGGGCAAGATGTGTGAACGGCTAAATTATCCGCAAGAGAATATACAGTTCTCGACAAAAAGCCAGAAAGAAGCTGAGATATTAAAGTAAAAATTAATTCGTAATAGAACTAAGTACTTTCCATATTTCAACCATCGCTAAAGTATCAAGTTTGCAATAATTCAGGAGATTAGTTGTAACAGTTCTGAGTTGTACTTCATCACTAATCTCTCTGAGTTGCACAAAGGCTCTAGAGGCAGTCGCACCTTCTGATATTTCTAAATCGCTATATTTAAGATCAGGGACTAGAGCTGGTAGCACCTTTTTGATAGAGAAGCTTCCTTGCATGTCTGGATGATAATAGTCTCGCCTTTGAAAAGGAATCATTAGATCAAAGAACCGTTCTACTACTGCTTCTATATTATGCTTTAAATCAGGAACATATTCGCCTAGTTTCTTGAGTATGCCAGCTTCAAAACTACGATTGTAAACAACTATATTACCTGTAGATGGTAGGTCAGTTAGTAGTGTCGTTATAAAATCCTTACGTGGGTCTTGCTTAGGGTCAGCTAAAAATTCTCTATGTTCTAGTTCTGCATCTGCGGACCCTAAAATATGCAACGAATACTGAAACGGTATCTGCTCAAAGGGTCTAGTACCTGCATGTTGAGGTATAGCATCTTGATAAGTTTCAAAATCCAAGAATGCTAGGGGGAACTGGAGCTTAGATATCTCTTGCTTAATCGCTTCTTTATTAGTGTGAACTTTATTCTGAACGTAGCTCTCTATCTGCTGTATGTGTTTATTACTGAGTTGAGACAGAGTTGATTTATTTAATGGTATATCCTCCAGCTTAATATAGCCTTGATTGTATAGATCCCAGTCCTTACCTCTAGCGTTACTTAAGCTAAATACCGAAACGTCAGGTACGTGAGACCAGCAATAAGATTTAAAATCACACTCATAAGGTTTATCACAATGTGGACCGATCTTAATATCAGGTTCATCTCCAGCTAAAGCCTGTTGCATTTTAGTAACTAGATTTGGAACGTGCTTAGCTTTAACAAACATCTCTTGAGTAAAATCTTCAATCTTAAAAAGCTCTTCTAGGTTAAGCTCTACCCCGTCATAGATATATTCATTATTAATATTAACTAGCGAAGCCTTAGTAATCTTATAGCCTAAGCCTTGGAGTATATAAACCTGATAAGCCAAATCTTCTAAGTAAACATCCTTAGCACCCGTGGAGCTTTTAACCTCATATATTTCTAGCCCATCAGGAGTTTGAACTAGAATATCAAGCATTGCAAAACAACCCTCATAATCAAAAGTAGCTTCATAGATAGTGATGGTGGAGTTCTGCTTAAGAAGTTCACTAGTCTGAGTTATCATGCCAGTAAAATTTTTAGGATCGAACTCTATCTCAACTCCATTCGGGAAAAACTCTTGAGCTAGTTTGCCCACTGCCGTACCTTGAGTGAATATTGCTTGCCTAGCTTCTGTTGTTTGCGTGGCTAGTTCAGGCTTGTTCTTAACCAGCCATAGCATCTTATGGCATTGGAGACCTTTTAGATATTGGGATTTGGAAATCGTCATGGATTATTTAAGCTACTTTACGTTCAATATTTAAATACAATACTTTCTGAAACCCAAAAAACGTGGATCTGATTTTAGTAACCCCACCTAAAACCTTTTCAGCATCAGAGATAGCATGATATTTTAAGTTGAGCAACTGTGGCAATTTATCCTCATTAAGCTCTTCTACTCCATTCTCAATATATTTATCAAGCACAAACTGCAAGAAGTCTTTTTGTTTTTCTTCTAAGCCTTCAAAAATAGTGTTACGTACATTTAATACACGCTTTTCTCTAGTAATAGGTTCTTTAGCAAAGGCAACATAGGCAAGTACATCGTATAGATCTGAGTCCTCGGCTTTGATCAGTGTTTGTAAAGTCTCAAGTTTCTCCTTTGAATATCCTAGGCTTGCTATCCGCTCTAAAAGTGATTTTCTGGTTTTAGGATCAGACCAGATTTCACGAAGTTCATCTTCATTCTTAAAGAGTTCAGGTAATGAACCAAATAGATTTTGTAAGAATTGCTCTGCTGAAATAGGCTTACCGTCAGCACTCCAGAACATAGTAGAGACCATGTGTTGGATTTCACGCTCTTTCCCATCACGAAGTTTAATTTTTAGTTTTTTCTTTTTAGGATCTTCCTCCGGCTCTTCCTCTTTATCTTTTGCCTCCTTAGGCTCTTTTGGAGGTATTGGTTCTTTCTCATCACCATTAGGATCTTCTATAGGTTCACCATCCCATTCTGGATCAAGAAAGTTTTTATAAGCATCAACAAAATCAAGAATAGTAAAGTAATCTTTGCCCTCAAACAACCTGGTTCCACGCCCTATTATTTGTTTAAACTCAATCATTGAATTAACAGGGCGCATTAGAATGATGTTGCGAATATTTCTGGCATCTACACCAGTAGATAATTTTTGAGATGTTGTTAGTATCGTTGGTATAGTCTTCTCGTTATCCTGGAAGTCTTTTAAATACTGGTCTCCTAATGCACCGTCTTTAGCTGTGACCCGTGCACAATAGTTTGGATTAGTACTTTTCTTGTATTGATTGATTAAATCCCTTACTGCTGCGGCATGTTCTTGAGTTGCACAGAAAACAATAGATTTATCATTTTGATTTATTTCATCTAGTGCTATCTGTACACGCTTGGCTTCACGCTCTTTGATCTCTATGATACGGTTAAAATCCTCTTCTTCATAGACTCTGCCTTCTTCTACTTCACCTTCTATAATTTGATCATCAGGAGTATAGATATACTCATCTAAGGTAGTCTGAATGCGTTTGACCTTAAATGGTGTCAAAAAACCATCATTAATGCCTTCTTTCAGCGAATAAATATAAACAGGATCACCAAAATATTTATAAGTATCCACATTGTCTTTACGTTTCGGTGTGGCAGTTAAGCCGAGCTGAACAGCTGGTGAAAAGTATTCTAAAATATCACGCCAGTTAGACTCATTATTCGCACCGCCCCTATGACATTCATCAATAATAATGAAATCAAAAAAATCATTGGGGTAATCACCATAATAAGGTGTATTGTTGGGACCACTCATAAAGGTCTGAAATATAGTAAAGAAAATGCTTCCATTGGTCGGCACGTTACCTTTCTTGCGAATTTCATCAGGGCTGATACGAACTAGAGCATCTTCAGGAAATGCAGAGAAGGAGTTGAAGGCTTGGCTAGCTAAAATATTTCTATCAGCCAAAAACAATATCCTTGGTCTTCTGCCACCATCACGATTGAGATTCCATCTAGAATGAAATAGCTTCCAAGCTATTTGAAAAGCTATAAACGTCTTGCCTGTACCAGTTGCAAGCGTTAGTAATATTCGCTGTTTCTCTTCTGCAATAGCGTTTAGAGCATTATTGGCTGCTATCTCCTGGTAATAATGCACGGTTTTACCGTTTACAACCTCAAAAGGAATGGAATAAAATTTCTCTTTCCATTCGTTATGACTTGAGTAAGTGAGATTCCAAAGTTCTTCAGGACTGGGGTATTTAGAGACATGCTTCTCAACCCCTGTCTTCATGCAAATTTCATAAATATTCTTACCATTAGTTGCGTAGCTGTATTGTATTTGAAGCTTCTCGGCATAAGCTTTAGCTTGTCCTACTCCTTCTGATTCAGATAGCTCTTCTCTTTTAGCTTCAATTACGGCAAGTTTTTGATTTTTATAAACTAGAATATAATCTGCTACTTCTGGTTTGCTACGCAAACCACCAGCCTCAATCCTGCCATCAGTGAACCTATGTTCACGAAGAATTTTTGAATCTAGAACAACTCCCCAGCCACATTCTTTAAGAAGAGGATCTATATATTCAGCTCTGGTTTCTGCTTCGTTTAACACTATCTATAATTCTCCTCTAAAAGCCTTGCTTAGTATAGATTTTTTGAGTTCTTCTAAAGTTTTGAGTTTTTGTTGATATAAAGCTGCTAGGGTTTCAGATTCATCAAATAACTCGTCTAATGTATCAACCATGTGTTTTTGTTCCAATAATGATGGCACTGGTATAAAAGTGTTTTTAATTTTAATTTGAGAAATATTTGGTTGAGCCCCTCCCACAGCCTGTTTTACTAAATTAGCTTTTCCTGCTTTAAAAACATAATATAGATATTCAGGTAAGAATTCCTCATTTGGTAATATTCCACAAACAGCTTGATTTGTCGTTGATTCAAATCTTAATATACCTACCTGACCCGCTGTAGCACCATACATTGCTATTAAAACTGTATTTGGAGGGAACAGCCTTGCTGAAGAATTTTTAAGGCCTTTCTCTGTAATATATAAATCAGATTCAGTAATATTTCTATTATTTACTTCTCCACTCCTAAGCCAAGGAATAGTTCCATTTTGATAATAATCTTTATGAGATTTAAGAGGAGTTCCACCAGCACCGGTATTACAAGTATCACTTAATTTTTTTAATTTCCACTTCTTGCTCGAATTAGCAAATACTCTCTGTAAGTATGATTCAAAAATCACGCGTGTATTTTTAAGGTTTACCTCTGCGTTCTTTTTAGCTTTATCTATCTCTGCAAAAGCTTCATCAAGGATAGCAACTATGCGTTGTTGTTCATCGAGTGATTCGGGGAAAGGTATTTCTTGATTTTCAATAAACTCTTTTGGTACTCGTTTATGACCAACAGCACCAGTCATAACCTTTGCACCAATTTTTCTAATTTCATCGCGAATTAAGAAATAATATAAGTAATCTGGCAATAACGAACCTTTTGAACGAAAGACGATGTACTCACTTGAACCAAATCCAATACCGTTCTTTAGGTTACGTGCAATTCCAATTTTGCCATTTTCGAAACAAGGTGTAATCTTTGCTAAGAGCACATCATCATTAGAAAAGTATGTATAGCTTCCAGCAACTTCATTTAATGTTCTTTCTTTAGTCGCTATAAAATCTTTTGTTAAAATCCCTAAATCTTCCATGGGAACGAAAGACACTAAATCATCTAAGCCTAAATGTTCAAAAGCTTCTTTCTTTGGAGGCTTGATGATACAGGTTTCGCCAAGTCTTTTTGTTTGCCATTTTTGTTTAACTAGGGTTTTCATATTCAAAAAATAGCTTCCGCATCCTTCCAAAGAGCTTCTAAATCTATTGTTTCGCTTTCAGGCTGTTGATCTCTTTCCAAAAGCTTGATATCAACTTTCACTGGTATATCTGATGCTAAGCCAGCAATAAAACAAGTACCCACCGGTAAAATTGGAATGGTTTGAAAGGACAGTTTATCCAAGTAGGCAACTGTTTTTGAAATTGCCTGTATATCATTTTCATTTATTAGCCTATGAATAAAGTAATTGTGTAGTTGTGAAATAATGGTCGGTGAAATATCATATGGTCTTTGGCTTGCTATTGTTAAGAATGTCCCGAATTTTCTACCCTCTTTAATAATCTCTTCAAAAGTTTCAAGTCTATAATCTTTCCAAGTTTCGCTCTCCCTTTGTGACATAGTTGAAAGAATATTATGTGCCTCATCTACAACTATATGTAGTGATTTTTTCCTGTTTTCTTCCACTCTCTTTTCATCATACATTTGCTTACAAATTAACAACGGCATTATTTTTTTCATCTCAAGATTTACGTCTCTTAAAGAAACGACTATCAGATTATTATTAAAACTACTACCATCTGTCTTTATCTCTATAAGCTTTTCAAGCATTTGAAATTTTTTAAACATTCTACCTATTAATGGTTTAATATGTTCTTGATTTGCATAACCCTTAACAATTTCATGATAGTAATGAATTATGATGCCCAGCTTTATTTTGCTAAACTCATCAGTTTTGAAAATTAAAGTTGAAAATAAATTTTTTAAAGCATTAACAATAAGATTTTGAGGATCAGAATTAGAATATATAATATTAGTCTCCATTGAATAAACATAGCAATTAGATACACTATGCCAAGTTAGATTGTTTTCAATTTTATTAAAAACTTCTGTATACTTGTCTTGATTCTCGACTATTGATTTTATATGACCCAAAAGCTCCGTAAAAATATTTAGCCTTAAATCTCTGTCAGATTTTTTGACAATATCTTTGAAAATATTTTCTAATCGTTCAATGATGTAATTCTGATAATTATCAATATCATTCCGGGAATCAATTCTTATGGCCCTGCTCAAAAATGGAGTTTGAGTTTTCTCCGTAGCCTCTAATAAAACAGATAGTATTTCCAACTTCTTTATGTTGTCTATTGAAATTGGAAATTTCCCAGATTCTTCTCTGGTTGATAACTTATATGCATTTTTTTTTGTAGTGATAATTTGATCACCGACATATTCACCGTTGAAATCAATGATTATGAATCTTGAATTATTCTGAAATTCACTATTCTGACCACATTCATTAAAAAGTTCGGTAAAAATTTTTGCAAGTGTGTTTGACTTGCCGCTGCCTGTATTACCAAAAATTCCAATATGACTTGCAAAAATTTTATTAACGCTTAGTCTGATTTCTTGTGAAGGCTCATCGGACAAACTTCCTACTGAGATTGTTTTGCTATTTAATCTGTAAAACTTATGGAGCGAATTGAATTCTTCTATGTCTAATAAATAACACTCATTATCTATCAATGGCATCTCTTTAACGCCTTGCTTAAAATATCCGTTATCAAAATGACCAAAAAGTGAAACTTTAAGGGTCCTATCTATTCTTAAATTATCCCTACCATATTCAGAGTTATAAACTCTTTCTTCTTGAATTGATTCACTTTCTACTTTTCCAATTATATTGATAAAACCTTTCGTGATTTTAATATAACTTCCAACTGAAACATTTTTTATAACCTTTCCCTCATAAACGATATGCGAGTGATTCTTATTCTTGTTTACTTTAACAGTTACAATTCTTCCTTCAACAGAATGAACACGACCAATTATCAAGATTGATTCTTTTATGAGTTCTTTTTCTAAGCTATTTGCTTTCATCGATTATCCTATTTATCCCATCATGTAAAATTTTCTGAAAAAAAGTTTCATTTATTTTTTTTAGATCATAGCTATTTCCTTCTTCATCATCTGCAGGAGTAACAAGCTCAACATTAGAATATTTCAATCGATCTAATAAACAAGCTTCGCTTATTTTTGTTACCTCCTGTTTTCTATAACAAAAGATATATATTTTTAAAGTTGGATTTGAATTGGCAGCCCTTATCGTAATTTCACGAATATGTTCATCAGACATTGAAAATCCCATAACAAATAAAACGGTATTTTCTTTTTCAAGTTCACTAGAATACATCCTTAGTAATTCATAGTAAGTTAAATCGATGACAGATTCTTGTACCTTTTTCAATTCCGGATTAACGATTGATATATTCGCATAACCTTCTTTGAAGTTTTGATCTGATAGGTCTGATAGGTTTTTATTAATGTGATTTAATTTAGAAAATAGTATTTTGTTATCCTGTCTATGCCAAGACAAAGATCCGTGCATTTTTAAAACATTGAAGAGGGGTATCTCTGAAATATTTTCAAAATGTATGCTTCGTTTTAATATAGATCTCTTAAAGTTACTTAGACTAAAAGTTGAATTTAATCTTCCAGAGAATCCATCATTATATTCAAGATTCAAGCTCTCCAGTGCTGTTTCTATGAAAAGATCTATATTCGTAGTAAAAATGTTTGCTTGCTTACTTAAAATAGTATTTTTTCTTTTTAAGAGAATGGAGCTAATGAGCCCAAAAAAAACTCTATAATTTTTATATACAGTTTGAAAATTAGAATCTTTATTATTAGTCAAATTATTATCAATAAAAACAAAATTTGGCAAAACTACTTTTGTGAAATATTCTTTATAGATTATCGTTTTTTTGGATTCATCCTTTTCTTTGTTTAGTCTCTGTTCGATATCATTAAGCAATGGCAAGAAAGGAGTAGACAAGCCTGCGCCAATTAGAAAGTTTAAATTTGAACTTTGTATTATTTCTTTTATTTTTTGAATCTCTCTATCGTCCATTTTTAACTACCTAAAATTTGCAATCCACGGGGACTTTCTACTTCTTCCCCTTGATCTCTTTCTTCGACCGCAAATAATTCTCAGAAAGATCATTTTTCATAACAAAGCTCCTATCTTATTCAGGATCTCCTCACTCTCAGCATCTAGTCTTCTGATCTCTTCTAATATATCTTTTGGTTCACGCAAGGCGACCTCATCATTACGATTAGGATTCTTAACAGAGAGATCAAAAGTACTTTGATCTATTGTTGAGACATCTACCGACCATGAATTCTCTGAATCCGCTTTGGGTTTTTGTAAGTTTATAAAATTCGCTAAATCAGCTTCATTGAGAGGATTAGTTTTACCTAAATTGCGATCTAGATTGAGCTGGTAATACCAAATTCTTTTCGTTGGACTGCCCTTATCAAAGAACAGTATCACTGTCTTAACTCCTGCACCAGTAAAAGTACCACCAGGTAAATCAAGCACTGTGTGTAGATTACAGCTCTCTAATAGATGTCTGCGGAGTGAAATCGAAGCGTTGTCTATATTAGAAAGAAAAGTATTTTTGATGACGATACCTGCTCTACCACCAGCTTTAAGTATTTTAATGAAGTGCTGGAGGAAAAGGAAAGCAGTCTCACCCGTCTTAATTGGAAAGTTCTGCTGTACCTCAACGCGCTCTTTACCCCCAAATGGAGGATTAGCTAGGACGATGTCATAACGGTCCTTCTCTTGAATATCAGCGAGGTTCTCTGCAAGAGTATTAGTGTGAATAATATTCGGTGCTTCTATGCCATGAAGAATCATATTCATAGTGCCGATGATGTAGGCGAGGGATTTCTTCTCTTTACCAAAGAAGGTTTTCTTTTGTAGTATCTCGGCATCTTGAGTGGACAGCTTTCTAGTAGTTTTGAGATATTCAAAAGCTTCTACTAAGAAGCCGGCAGAACCAACAGCACCGTCATAAATTTTATTGCCTATTTCAGGAGCAACAATCTTGACGATAGTTTTAATAAGGGGGCGAGGAGTATAATACTCTCCTCCATTACGTCCTGCGTTACCCATGTTTTTGATTTTGCCTTCGTAAAGATGAGACAATTCATGTTTCTCTTCTTGAGAGCGAAAACGCAAACTATCCACAATCTCAAGAACATCTCTTAAGACATAGCCGCTTTGTATTTTATTAGTGACTTCACTAAAGATCTCTCCAATCTTATATTCGATAGTATCTGCATGTTCAGCATCACTTCTAAATTTCTTAAAATAAGGAAATAGCTCCGTATTAACAAACTGTTTAAGATCATCTCCTGAAAGGGCTTTATTATGGTCTAGTTTACCGTCTTCTTTCTTTGGCGCCGCCCAAGTTTCCCATCTGTATTTAAGATCAATAATATACTTATAGTCTTTACCAGCTAACTCTGCTTCTGTTTTCTTATCCTTTTCTAAATCATCGAGGTATTTTAAGAAAAGAATCCAAGAGCTTTGCTCCACATAGTCAAGTTCACTGGAAGCACCTGCGTCCTTGTGAAGAATGTCGTCTATATTTTTGAATGATTGTTCGAACATAAAATTACTTAATACCTTAACCTTTTTAACTATGTATCAACAAGCCTATATGCCAGCGGCCCGCTTCTGAACACTATCTGAAGAGCATTGCTTAGTCAGCTAGTGGGCAGCATGATATGGAGTGATTCCCACGGCTCCTCAATTTTACAAGCTAAAGCTAGAATACTTCGAAATATAAACAATAATAAGTAAATACCTAACGTATCCCTCATAGGAAGCTAACCTTATAACTGGAGCTAGAAATAGCTCTGGGGTTTTATCGCCCCGGTTATTTAATTTATCTAAATTAAGTAACTAAAAAATCTCTCCAAACGGAGGGATTTTTGCTTATAAGGAGATATCAATGCAAATTTACAAACATCTAACTGTAAACAACATCAAACTTGAAGAGATGCCTTTCCCCAGAGAACTTACTATGGAAGCATACTTGATAGAGAACGAGTCTGTACTCTCACTTGGTGATGAGAATCTTTCTAACGTTGAGATTATAGATGCTGAGCTTCCTCTGAGTGAAGGACGTGTCTCTCAAAACTCTGATGGTAGAATAGATCTCCTTGCCAAATATGATGAAGATACCTTAGCTGTTTTAGAACTTAAACTAGGCGAGCTTAATCACCAACACCTATCACAGTTAGAAGATTACTTAAATCAAAAAGAGCAAATCATAGAGAAGTGTTCTACAGAGATGAATACCGAGAAAATCCAATGGCTTGGTATCCTAGTCGGTACAGGGATTTCATCAGAATTAGAAAAAGAAATCAGCGAGGGTAAATTAGTCTGTGGTGATATTCCTATAGCAGCTATTGTTTTAAGAAGATACAGAGGAAGTGATGGCAATATATTTGTTACCACGAATAGTTACTTTAAAAATACCAGTCGTAATTTTGATAAAACAAAATACCTCTTCAATAATGGTATCTATGGCAAAGGACGTTTGGTACTTGCTGTTATTAGGTCATACCTCAAACAAAACTCTGGTATTAGTTATCAAACATTAGTTGATACTTTCCCGAAAGAGTTACAAGGAGGACTTGCGGTCTTCACTTCTTACGATAAAGCTAATCAGATTTTTAATGAGACTGGTCGTAAGAGACACTTTCTTGACCTAGATGATTTATTAGAAGTTGGAGAAGAGAAGATCGCAATCTGCTCCCAGTGGGGTGTTCAGAATATAACCAAGTTTATCAATCATTGCATAAGTCTGGGAATCAAAATACAAGAAGAAAATAAATTAGTGTCAGCTTGATTTTGTGCAACAACTTGTTGCACAAAAACGGTGGGTAAAATTTTGCTATAATACGTATACATCCTTGTTGTCGATTCTGTATAACAAGCCACCCTGGACGCTTTGCGGACCAGGATCTTTTTTAAGATAATCTATATTCTCATCAACTTTTACTTTATGTCTCTATTGCCGAGAGGGTTTTAGCACGATGCCAGCTTAAACTACTTAGACAATGATTAATATGAAAGTGTTAGGATCTCCAATTGTAGAATTACCTACTCGGATGTATTTAGAGCCATCAGTTCCAATAGTATAACTACCTTGCTTAGAGAAAGTAGTACCATCATTGTGCATGACTTTGTTACTTTGTTTAGTATAGAAGTGATTGTTGCCAATCTCAGTAACTCTATTGCCTTGGATGTGGTACTGCTTGTTGTTTGGACTAAAGATTCTGTTACCAATTTTTCTATAGATTTGTCCTTTGCCGCAGTCGTAGTAAGAGTTATAGTCGCGGCATTGCTGAGCTTGGATAGACAGAGCTGGTAGCAGAAAGCACAGTGGTAGAATCATTATTGCTTTAAACATATCTATTTGTTGATTTTATCTCTAATTTACTTGATTTTAGTGTTGAATCTATGCTATTATATTTGTAAGGGTTGTGCGGACTAGGAGGAGTTTAAATGCCACAAATTGACCATCATAAAGATGCATATAGACCAGCTACTATCACGAAGCTAGAGCTTTTTGAGAACTACCTACGTGAGTGGCTTCCCGTATTTTTAAAGTCTTCGTATTATAAAGAGGCTAATATTGTTGATTTTTTTTCTGGACCTGGTGAGGATAACCTTGGTAAGCCAGGATCTCCCTTAAGGACTCTACAAACTGTTAAAGAGTTTTACGATGTATCTTCCCTTCAGGATGACTTTAAACAAAAAAGATTAAATATCATTTTTAATGAAGCCTCTAGAAAAAAGTGTGAGCAATTAAAAGAAGCAATAAAAAAGTTTAGAGACGGAAATGAAATATCAGATTATATAAATATTCACATAGAAAATAAAAAGTTTGAAGATCTTTTTCCTGAGATCAATCCAGTAATTCAGGAACAGTTCAACTTATATTTCATCGATCAATCTGGTCTAGAACATGCTAATCAAGAGACTTTCTCTGAATTGTGTAGAAATAAGCGCACAGATTTTTTGCTGTTTCTTGCGGCTTCTGCTGCTAACAGATTTAAGGATGTTGCACAAAAAGTCCTAAATTTAGATGACGTAACCATGAATGAGTTAGAGAGTAATAGTGATTTCTATCAGGTCCATGAAATATTAACCAATGGCTTCAGAAGAAGGGCTAAAGAAATATCTCCTGACTTCTATATTGTTCCGTTTTCTCTTAAGCAAGTCTCCAATCTTTATGGTGTAATTTTTGGCTCCCATAATATTTTAGGAGCTGATAAATTTCTTTCTTCTGCTTGGAGTATCAGCACAGATGGTTCCAGTAATCTTGATCAGGATATGATAGAGAAAATGAAGAAGAAATCAGAGAAACAATTATCACCAGGACAGTCACAGCTCTTTGCTGTAGATAAGTTAAGGGCTGAGCAAATTAAGGGAGAAATTTATTCTGCCAAGATCAATCAACTTGAAAATAAAATCGAATATTATATACAGAGTTCATCGACCACTAATAACCTTGAGGTTTATAAATTAACGATAAACTCAGGCTTTTTACCCAAGCATGCAAATGAGCTGTTGCTAAGCTTGAAAAATGATTGTAATCTTGAGTTTATGAAAGATGGGAAGAAAACTCGATCACCTGGTATAGGATACAAACAAACCAAAGATGGTCCGACGGTGGAGATAATCAAAAATGGCTGACTCATCAATAGAATGGACTGAAGCGACTTGGAACCCTGTTACCGGTTGTTCCAAAGTTTCTGCTGGTTGTAAGCATTGTTATGCAGAGGTCATGGCAAGAAGATTAAAAGCAATGGGTGTAGAAAAATATGACAATGGCTTTACTGTTACTATGCATCCTGATGTACTTGATTATCCATATACTCTTAAGAAAGGAAAAATAATTTTTGTTAATTCAATGAGTGATTTATTTCATAAAGATGTTACTGATAACTTCATTAAAAAGGTTTTTAAAGTTATGAATGATAATCCTCAGCATGTTTTTCAAGTTTTGACAAAAAGACCTGAAAGGTTTGAATCTATAAATAATAAAGTCAAGTGGACAGAGAATATCTGGCTTGGAGTATCAGTAGAAGATAAACTTGCTACAAAGAGAATCAAGCCTTTGGTTAATTCAGGTGCCAAGGTTAAGTTTCTTTCTATGGAACCACTTATTGGTCGAGTTCAGAGAATTCCTTATCTTCATAAAATTAACTGGGTTATTGTAGGAGGAGAGTCTGGGCATGGTGCAAGACCAATGGATGAGGATTGGGTCCTTGAAATAAAATGCCAATGTGAAGAATACGACGTGCCCTTTTTCTTCAAACAGTGGGGTGGTGTGAACAAAAAAAGAAATGGAAGGATTTTGCTTAATCAGACTTGGGATTCTTTACCGGATCAGTATTATAACTATGAAATGAACAAAGAGTTGGTTGCACATTAGTTCATTGAGCCTCATTCTTAATGAAAGCCTTTCAACACCCGACCAATTGGTTTGATGATATCAACTCTATAATGATCGTTGAGTTTACCGTCCAAACCATTAAGTTGACCGTAGAAACTAGTGTCCAAATCTTTGTTAATAATCACAGCACCAAAATGTGTCATCTCGCCTACTCCTGGAGCTTGACCACTTGCTTCAATATCTACCATGATATAAACCATTAAATAAATTTCTCTCCTATTCTTTCTAAATCACTCCACGCTCTATCAAAATTAAATTGCTGATAGTCTTGTTCTCTAAGCACAGGTCTTAATTGAGTTTCAAGCTGCGATTTTAGAATCTCTCTTTTATTATCAGACAAATCAACCTCTAAGAGTTCCGGTTTAGTTAATTTCATTCTAGCTAAATCAATTAACTGTCTATCACCAAAATCTATGATGTGATTACGCATAGCATAGTCTAAATCGAAAATATCTCTAATTGCAGGCTTAGTTCTTGTTAAAGCTGCTCGTAGTTTCTCAGCATAAGCTTCAATCTTCGTAAGGCATTGAACTGGATAAGGATTTACTAGAAATAAATTATTAAACGGATTTTTAATTAAAGTAGCAGCATTAAGAGTAACTGGTGGAATTAAAATTTCTTCTCTCAAACCAATTTCAAATGAAATGGCACCTTTTATATTAGAAAGGCAAGAATCATATTCTAATACAGCATTATACTGAGATGAATTATTACGACCCTGTAATTCACTCAGTAAGGATATCCCATCAAAGCTATCTTTCAAGTCATAAACCAGTTCCTTAATAGGTTTCATTAAATTACTTTTTTCTTTTCTAGATTTATTAGAGCTAACTGAAATAGAAAAATCCAAATCTTCACTCAGTCTATAAAAACCTACGTGTACTTTATTTAACAAGGTACCACCCTTAAACACAAGATGATGAGAGGAGTCTGCAAATAAAGCTTCTAAAATGACAGAGCAATAGTAATCTTTTTCAATCAAGGCTGGCAAGAACTGTGTTTCAGCATTCGTATATTCTATAGCAGCACGTAACTCTTCTGAACTATATTTCACCATTAACTACTACACCCCATTTTCTATCATTGAAACCTCTAGTTGCTAATATTGGAATCATTGGAATTAAAGAATTAGTTGTAGGTAAAGATCTAAGAATTGGATTTGTTATCCTAGAACTAATCCCCAGAGAATCTAATATGTAGCCTATCCTTCGTTGTGTACTAATATTACCAAAACTAATAGTAGATTTAACAAGTTTCTTCAAAAATTTTTCGTCATGCCTTAAGTCCTTTATCCAATCATAAGCTTCTGGTATTGTTGCAAACTTCTCATAATCATAAATGGCATCCACTATAGTTCGTTCCAAAGAACTAATAAACACTTTTATATCACCGCCAGTTTCCTTTATCACAAAGGTTTCTGTATCTCCAATACGATTTTTATTTACTTTAATAAAAGTAAATTCCACAATGCCGATTCTTTTTCTTCCAGAAAGCTTGGTGTTATAAACAGTAAGTTGATTAGGGACTTGTGTACTTAGTTTATGAAAATTGAACGCGGCTAAACCAGTCAATTGATATTCTGCTTTTAATTCTTGCATTAAGATTGCAAGAAGATAGTATGCAGAAGGTGACCATCTGCGAGCAGGTAACATACCTGGTAGAAGATATAGACCTCGCATAATTTTAATAGCTAATCCACCCTTATTCATTTTTGCTAAAAGATTGGCTTCTTGCTTAGCACTGATTACAAGAGCTTTTTCTAGATCACCAGTACGAATAATTCTTTGTTTATATAACTGTGACCAAGCAAAAGCTCTTGTCTCTAATGATGATAATTTGAGTCCATCACTTCTCATACTACTTTATTATATTCCACAATTTAAGGAATATCAAGAAATAGAATAAGAAATTATAAATGTAAGCTAATTAATTAGTCATTTCTGCTTTATTCACTACCTCTTTTATTGTTAAAACCAGCTATTTAAGGGCACATACAAATAATTGGAGTATTAAAAGTCTAAAATCATGCCCCTTCGTCTTCTAGCATTAGCATTACTACTGAGTCTCACCAGTTTCCCTGCATGCCATGCCCAAAAAACTCCTGAAGAAATCGCTGCCAAAGAACAGCAAAAAATACTTAAAGAAGAATCTAAAAAACAAAAATCTCTAGCAAAACAAAAAATCAAAGAAGAGAAACAACAAAAACAAGCTGAAGCAATAAAAAAAGCTCAGGAAGCACTTGCTAAAAGACTAGAAGAAGAAAAAGAGCTGATGAGATTTACAGCAGAAGACGAGCAAAAAGTAAGAAATATAGTTGCACAATTTGCAAATTATTTAGGGAGAAATCCAAACGATTATAAGATCAAAATCAAAAGCTCTAAGATGTTTAATGCCACAGCTGACTTAGGTAAAGAACTTACTGTATATAGTGCTGTTTTCCACAAATTAAAAACAGAAGCTGGTCTTGCGACAATCATCGCTCATGAGATGGGACATATAGAAAGAAAACACCCTGCAAAAGGCATGGCAACTGGCATTGCCGCAGGCGTAGTCGGTATAACATTTGGTGTTTTAGCCGGTAGTCCAGATGCAATTCGCTTGGCAAACAGCGTAACAGGGACAGCGAGGAAAGCACATAGTCGCAGTCATGAGAGAAGTGCTGATCTATTTGCAATAGATTTAATGAACAAGGTTTACTGTTCTACGCCTGGTAAATTAGAAGGTTACGAGATTATGCTTAAACAAGAGAAGAATATATACTATGCTGAGTATAGAAGCACTCATCCTTTAGCTAAAAACAGATATGATTATATGGCTAAACTTATTGCAGATGCAGGTTGTGTATTATAAATGAAATTTAAAACCATACTCTTAATTTTCTTGTCTCTGACTGTGATTACAGTTAGTGCCAAAAAGCAAAACGATTTACAAGATGGAGATCATCATTTATATAGAAAAGATGGGACTCTCTTAGAGAAAGCTTCGTATAAGAATGGTTTACTCGATGGTTTAAGATACGAGTACTTTGATGACGGAAAAACTATTAAGAAGATCACTAATTATAAAGACGGCAAAAAATCTGGCATGGAAAAGTTTTATGACAAGCTAGGAATTTTGAGAGATTTTAAAGAGCACTAGCTTCAATGACTCATCTTCAACGATGACATTTCTTTTAATCATAGCCAGTTTAGGCTTACTATTTTCATTAGCTAATTTGGGCATGCACACCTTAATATATTTAAGACTTGTTATAATAGTTCTTAACTGGGCATAAGACCTATTATAAGGAGTTTTAGATGAAAAAACGAGCTAACCTGCCGATACCCGCTCTAAGGGCCTTGCGTAAGCTTGGAAAGGATATAAGCGATGCTCGTCGCAGGCGTCGAATTACCATTGAGTTAATGGCAGAGCGTGCTGGACTTTCACAAGCAACTATTAGCAAAATTGAGAAAGGTGACCCAACTGCTTCAATGGGAGCATATAGTACTGTGCTTTTTGTATTGGGTTTGACAGAAGGACTAAATGAACTTGCAGATGCTTCTCATGATTTAACTGGAAGGCAACTAGAGGAAGAGAAGTTACCACAAAGGGTACGTCTACCTAAAAAGAAAACAGGTGCTAATAATGAGTAGTAAAGAAGTTATAGTTTGGATTTCATTAGGCAAGGAAAACATACCTATAGGTAGATTGTGGTTTCATTTACGTAAGGGAAAAGAAACAGCGTCTTTTGAATATAGCCAAAATTGGTTGGAGCATCCAGAGCAATTTGCTTTAGACCCTGCTTTAAAACTAACTGAGGGTGCCTTTCATACAGCTGCAGATATGAATATCTTTGGAGCGATAGGTGATTCAGCTCCTGATCGTTGGGGACGTGTTTTGATGCGTCGAGCAGAAAGTATCAAAGCTAAAGCAGATAAGCGGACTCCCGTAACACTTTTTGAAGCGGATTACTTGCTTGGAGTAAATGATGAAGCACGTCAAGGTGCCTTGCGTTTTTCCATAGAGCTTGATCAGCCAGTTTTTCTTGCAGCAAAAGATTCAAGCACAATCCCACCACTTATTGATTTGCCCAAGTTACTCTCTGCTACAGAGCGATTTTTGGAAGATGATGAGTCAACAGAGGATCTTAGACTCTTACTAGCACCTGGATCATCACTAGGTGGCGCTAGACCCAAAGCTTCAGTTCGCGATCGAGATCATAGCCTTGCTATTGCAAAATTTCCAAGAAAAGATGATGAATACAACATTGTTAAATGGGAAGCAGTAGCGCTCAGCCTTTCTAAGTCAGCTGGTATTAGGGTTCCAGATTGGAGATTAGAAACCATAGCAAAAAAATCTGTTTTGATTACTAAACGATTTGACCGTAATACTGATGAGCGCATACCTTTTCTTTCAGCTATGAGCATGCTTGGAGCTAAGGACAATGAGGATCATAGCTATCTGGAAATAGCCTATGCCATAATCCAAAACGGTGCGGCTCCGAATGATGATTTAGCGGAGCTTTGGAAGCGTATCGTGTTTAGTATCATGATCTCCAATACGGATGATCACTTGAGGAATCATGGCTTTGTTTATGAGCGCAATAAGGGCTGGAGATTATCCCCCGTTTATGATATAAATCCCACTCCTATAGAAATCAAGCCAAGGGTCTTAACTACTGCTATTGATTATGAAGATAGATCTGCATCTCTTGAAACTGCCATGAGAGTTATTAAGGAGTTCAGGCTCAGTAAAGATGAAGCTACTAAGATTGTTAAGGATGTGGCTAGTGCAGTAAAACAATGGCGCAAAGTTGCATCTGGATTTGGTTTATCCAAAAGTGAATGTGACAGCATGGCATCAGCTTTTGAGCATGAAGATATGGTGAGAGCTTGTTCAAAGAATATTTTATCACCCAGATTTAGTAAAACGATAAGCCCAAGCAATAAAAACTAATTGCAGAGGCAATCTCAGAAACAGTACCCACTCTGGAATATAACTAAAGTTTTCTTTGTACATAGCCATATAAATATTTGCAGGGAACACAGCAAGCAGATGCAGAATCATTAGCCAAGCTACTATTCTTCTGATTTTGGGAAATAAAATACCAATACCTAAACAGATTTCTACTATGCCAGAGAAATATACAATAAATAATTTATAAGGCAAAACTGGTGGAACTATACTCAATAAAAATTCATCAAAAACAAAATGTAGAATTCCAATGCTAATAAAAAGAAGACTTAAAATGATTAACAGAATTTTGGGGTTGGGTTTCAAGTGAAGATGATTATATCGAACTCTGGCTAGTTACTTTTCCATCATTATTAGCATCTACAAATTAATTATGTAAATCTATTTAATAATATAAAGTAAAATGCTACATTCTATTATATTAAGTAAAAGGAGTTTTATGATAGCAACAAACCCATTAGTATTAGCACAGTTCAGAATTAAAAATGGAGATTTCGGAACAGACCATAAAATTGGTCTAGTAGATAGAAAATCCAAACAAGTTTTAGATATAACAGGACTAAGATCTGACGGAGAAGTAATTACAAGCCTTCAACAAATTTTTGAATGGACAGATAGAGTTGCACGATTAAACAAACTTTTAGAAGGAGATCCTTTTGCTAATGTTTCGACGACATCTACTACGCCTAAATGGTGTGGTGACGTTAGTGAATCATACAGTCCAGAAAATAAAGTTTTCAAATTAGATAAAATAGAATTTGAATCTCCGATACCAAGCAAGATGCCAGTATGGTGCGCAGGAGTAACTTATTTAAGAAGTCGCGATGGTAGAAATGATGAAACAATAAAGGCAAAAGGTGGCTTTAGAGATGATGAAGGTAGAACCGTATATGACAAGGTTTATGAAACCGGAGAAGCAAGAGGAAGACCAGAATTATTCTTCAAAGCAAATGGTGAGGATACAATGCCTCACGCAGCAACTCTGGGAATAAGAGAAGATGAAATAGGTGAAAGCGTCATGGAGCCTGAATTCACATTGGTAATTAATTCGAGAGGAGAAGATGTTGGTTTCACCATTGGTAATGATATGAGCGCAAGGGATATGGAAGGCGAGAATCCTTTATATTTACCTCAAGCTAAAGTCTATAAAAATTCATGCGGCATAGGTCCAGTTATAGTACTTGCTGATGACAACATCAATGAGAAAGCCGTGCGCAATTGGAAGATCAAACTAGATGTAGTACGCAATGGGAAAAGTTTTGATTTTAAATCAATAGGAGTAAATCCAGAAACATTGGTAGGAAATATTAGTAGAAGTTTTGATGATCTTGAAAAATATCTTATGCAATGTAACTATTTTGAAAACGGAGTGGCTTTACTTACAGGTACAGGTATTGTCCCACCAAAAGGTAATTTTAAATTGCAAGAGGGAGATATTGTCAAAATTACTATAGATGGTATTGGTACTCTAGTAAATAAAATTAAAACAATACCGACTAAGCTTACTGCAGAGCGAGCAAAAGAATTAACTAATGAAAGAATGCCAGACCTAGCAAAAGTCGCTATACAAACAAAACGTTATCTTACAAAGTAAAGCAAGAATAGCTCATCTTCCAAGTATAATTACTAAAACAAGGGGTTCATTTGAAACGCATATTCAGTAATTGGATGGTAAATGACAATAGTAGCTATGCAGCAGCGATAGCGTTCTATACTATTTTCTCGTTCCCGCCTTTATTCATTTTCACTTTCAACCTTGCTTCCTATTGCCTCGGAAAGGAGACAGTTAAACAAGAGATCATCAATGAGTTTGCTAATTCTATAAATTATGAAACCGCTTACTTAATAGAAAGTATTTTTAGTTACTCAGATATGTCTAAGCTCAGCAGTTCTATACTCAGCTTGCTGTTGCTTTGGTATTCATCAACTAAAGTATTTGCTATTCTGCATGATAGCTTCACAAGAATTTTCAAGATAGCAAATCCGCCCAATAAAACTAAGCTAAGAACCTATCTAGAAGGACAACTCGTGGCGTTCATTCTAGTACCAGCGGTTTGTCTTTTTTATATAGTAAGTTTGTTTATCAACATTGTAGTTGAAAGATCCACCTTCTTTAAATCATTCTTAGGGACTCAGATTCCTTGGTTAATTAATTTATCTAACTATTTAATTTCATTTATGGTTTTGCTTAGTGTTTCTTTCTTGCTAATTAAATTCCTATCAAAGCAGAGAGCTTCGCTCAAAGCCGCACTAGCAGGGGCTTTCATAAGCGCGCTTCTATTTGAGTTTGGGCATCTTCTGCTTTCAATTTATTTGTCTCATACTTTAGTAAAGAATTTTTATGGACCGATGGAGTCACTGGTCATACTTATGCTTTGGGCATACTTCTCGGCTCAGTTCCTGCTCATAGGTGCCGAAGTAGCGCAATATATTAGAGAAAGAAATAGTGTGGACTATTTATAGCTAGCTGATCCCACCTATTTCCATTTCAAACTTTCAAAAAATCTCATCTGATTTTGAAAAATATTTTTGTTTAAACAAAAACGCCAAATCCCCTTGTTTTTACTATATATTCTGTCCAGGATACTGTACGATTCTCTCTTAAACTCTTTATTATTAACAAAACTTAACTTGTTTTTCTATCCAATAAATAATACTATCTTGCTTAATTAGTTAAGCACTTAAATAAAAAGGAGGTACAAATGACCTATTCAGGAGCAATAAATTTAAGTGAAGGAAGAACTGGATTTGACAATTTAGTTCAAGGAGGGCGCCGGCTGTTTGGCATAGCAGATGGCATCATCAGTAAAAAAGCATCATCAAAAGAATTAGGAGATTTACATGCAGCGCGCATACCGCAAGATGTAGAACTTGCCATGGTTGATTTTCAAAGAGCTATGTTGAAATATTTGAAACGTAATGGTGTAGATCTCAACCCTAGTAGTGATGCGGCAGCTAAAGAACAAATTCCTTCTATCATGAAATTAATGATAGATATGGAAAAAGATGCTGGCATAGTGACAGAGACAGAAGCCTTCAAGAAGAAATTTGAAGACTATGTTATTAGCAGTGGTCAAGCACCTGAGCGTATATTAACAATGATACGTGATATCAAGTGTCCAGAGTTAACCTTAGTAAATACTATTGTAGGTGAAGTGCTTCTTGGTGCAGCTCTCGGAGCAGCGGGTACTGTTATTAAACATATAGTGTTTCCGCCTCCACCACCGCCTCCGCCACCACCACCGCCACCAAGCTCTAATTAATTTAGTATGGTGTTTTCCATCAATGATTGGCTTGTGGTTATAGATGATTTACTCAGCTATGACCACTGTCAACTCATTATCAACAAAACGAAACCCTTACTAAAAGAATCAACCTTGCTTGGTGACAAGCGTAGCGGCTATAGAACTAGCCATGATTATTTTTACAGCAAGGCAAGTGACGAGAATAAATTATTTAGTGAACTAATAACTAAGCTACTTGCTATAGATGCAAAGCAACATGAAGATCTATCAATAATTAGATATCAAGTCAATCAGCAATATAAAGAGCACTATGATTTTATTTCTCATATCCCAGAAGAACTCAAACGCGGAGGGGATAGAATATTTACCTTTTTGCTATATCTCAATGATAATTTTGATGGCGGTGAAACTCATTTCCCTGAAATTGATACAGCCATAAAACCCAAAGCTGGAAGAGCCGTCATCTGGAAGAACTATATCAACAATGCACCTAATTACAACTCATTACATTGCGGATTGCCTGTCAGCAACGGCGAGAAATGGATTGCAACTAAATGGATAAGAGAATTTGAGTTTAAGTAAGCCGCTAATACACTAACAAAACTGCTTTATCAAATTTTTTTCAACCTTAATACGACAATCAGATTCCAATTTGGCAAAAGCTTTAGATAAGGTAGAAGGAATAGTACCTAAATAATGAGCCAACTCAGCTTTTGGAATACTGAGTTTTATTTCTTTCAGTTCAGCTCTCTCAAATTCACGATTAAGAAAATGCATCAGCCTTTCTGTCACTTCCTCAAGAACAAAGCTTCTGGCTCTTTCCTCAATTTCAACAATAGTATCTGAAAGAAAGCTAGCAAGATTCTCAACTACTATAGGATTTTCTGCCATAAAAACCTTCAAAGCATCTTTTTGCACAGCAAATATTACCGTATCCTCCAAGCACTGTGCTGCACAGCGAAAGCGCTCTCTAGTCCCTAAAAGTGTTTCAGCATTTAAAGCAGTTCCAGCATCACATATACGATGAATGTATTCTTTCGTACCATCCTCCTCTTCAGAAAATAGCCTAACCTTACCTTTAAGTACAAAATATAAATAATCAAGCTCCGAATTTTTATAAAATATATTTTGACCAAACGGATACTTTATAATTTCTGCAAATGAATTTAATTTATGAGTCTGCTCACGGGGCAAACCCTTAAACAAAGGATGCTGCAAAGTAATATCACAAACACAAAATTCTTTACGTGAAAGACATTTTTCGATACTTAGTTTGTCGCAAAAAGTTTTTGTCATTATTTAACATTATAGCTAGTCAAAATTGACTTAAACCAAGTTGCAGAGTCAAAAGATGGGCTAGATTTTAGAGTATAGAGGTATTTAAATCATGAAATTAAAGTTATTTTTAAGTATTATCGCAATAAGCCTTAGTGCTAACTCTCTTCGAGCTGAAGTAATAAATCCAATCAAGCTAAATAAAGTTATAGAAGATACTAGTTTTCATGGTGATACAACCCTTTCTAACACCTGGTTAAACGGCATAAGTGGTGCCAGAGGACGTGATGTTTATACCGGAACTCTTGATTATAGATTAGAAGCTAGCACCCCTTTATATAAACTTGGGGCTCATACTGGAACCTTAGTTACTCGTGTTGAAGGGCTCGGATTTTATGATGAGAACATACAAGATTTATTCCAAGATAGATTAATTGATATCCCTGAATTATTTATGGTTGATAGCTTCAAGCCGAAGGATGATTTAGCTGCAGCGATAGTATTTGGTAAATTTGCACACAGAAGATTTATTGATAAAAACGAAGTCGTAAGAGACCCTTTTGATATTGGAGAAAGAGCTTTTTTTGGACAGGCGACTGGACACAATAACTTACTTTCAATGGTAAGTGAAAACAGAGAAGGTGATACTAACAATCGCTACCTAAGTAAAATGGCAACTGGATCTTATGGATTTGCAATTGCCTTAAAAGACACTAGTGGAAAAACTATTTTCGATCAGTGGGGACTTAAACAAGCTTTCGTCGTTGCAAGATTAGATGATTTTGGTGACAACTACTACCAAGCAACCGATATTACAAAAAACTGGGGAGAGAATGACAGAATAGGTCAGTTTGACATTGGCTATGTTTATGCGCAGAACCGTGTTCTATACAGAGTTCCAGGCACTGATGATACTCATGTATTCTTTACGACCTTAGCTCAAAGACTAGGAAAAGCTGCAGCCTACACTAGATACGGAGTTGCTTTTGCTGGATTAAATCCTACAGACAATACTGCTATTAATAACCTACAAATAGGAATGACCTATGATCTTAGCAAGAAGGATATAATCGGCTTAGAATATCTAACTCTTAACAGTAACAATCCTGCCGTATTCGACAAAAGTAATTTATTCACTTCTTACTATACTCATAAATTTAACGATAACTTCAACACCAATGTTTATCTAGGTTTCGGAAACAATGCAGCCAACGCCGTAAGCTTCGGAGGCACTGATAACAACTGGATGATTGGTTTCAATGTGCAAGGAGTTCTATAATTCTTATGGATAATTTGATTCAAATTCCTAATTATCAACCCATCGCATTTCCTGCACCGCTATGGCTACTCCAGACGCTATTAGTCTTAGGATTCTTTATACATGCGATTCCTATGAATATAACTCTAGCGGGTGGACTTATCGCTGCTATATTCACGAAATGCGGGAAAAACGATCCAAACAACTATTCTAGTCGAATTGGATTAAGCCTAGCTCACTCATTACCTTTATTTCTATCTTTTGCTATAACTCAAGGAATAGTTCCATTATTATTTCTGCAATTAATCTATGGACCTCTCTATTACAGCTCCTCAATATTAATGGCAGCTCCATGGTTATCAGTAATCTTCATACTTCTTGCAGCCTACTATCTTCTATATATATATAAATTCAAAACGAACAAAGAATCTAACGTTTATTTACTGCTAATTGCAACTCTTTGTTTTATTGCTATCGGCTTTTTCTTTAGCAATAATATGACCTTGATGCTCAATCCATCTAATTGGGTGGAGCTCGCTCGCCAACCACATGGCATACATCTCAATCTAGGAGACCCACAGCTTATTCCACGATTCACCCACTTCTTCGTTGCTTCATTTGCAATTACAGGTATCTGCATTGGTTGTTTCGGACTATATTACGGATCAAAAGATAAAGCATACTCTGAGTGGTTAATGAAAAAGGGTTCTTTAATATACAGCTTGATAACTATTTTACAGATCTTTATTGGTGCATGGTTCCTAGTCAAGTTACCTAAAGAACAGATGATGAATTTTATGGGTCAAGATCAAATAGGTAGTATTTGTTTTATAGCTTCATTAGCATTTACCGTCATCTCATTGATATCAGGATTCTTATGCTCTACAAACGGCTCTAAGATTGCATTTAAAGTAACTTTAATCAGTTCAATGCTCACCGTTCTATTAATGGTAATTATGAGACATTTATTGAGACATTATTCAACGATAAGTTTTATTGATCCAGCAACAGTACCAGTACATATCCAATGGGATTTATTGATTACCTTCGTAATTCTTGCACTATTTTTAGTTGGGTACTTAATTTGGTTAACTAAACTTGCAATGAAAGCTTATTCAAACAGGAGATCTACATGAATAACATAAGCAGATCGGATTTTCTTAAAATTATCGTAGGGCTATTTGCAGCTCTATGGAGCTCTATGACTGGCTATCCGGTATTTAGATACCTTATATCAGGGGCTCGCAAACAAAGCAATGATGATTCACAAATCTCTACTTTGTCTTTGGGTAAAGTAGATGATTTTATTCCTGGTAGTTCTAAAAACTTCAAATTTGGTAGTAAGCCAGCCCTGATCATACGAAGTGATAGTGGGGAGTTCTATGCCTATGATGCAGTATGTACTCATCTAGGCTGTACAGTTCAATATAGCGAAGAGAAGGACAAGATATGGTGCGCTTGTCATGGTGGACAGTTTGAGACAATGACCGGGAAGAACGTCGGAGGACCGCCGCCTAAACCTCTTAAAGCACTCAAAGTTTTAACTGATAGCGGAGAAATAATCGTATCCAAAATATAGGAATGATATAAATGAAAACGCAAAACAATACTTTATATAAATGGTTAGATGAAAGACTCTCTTTGACAAGCATTCATGAGCTTGCCAAGAAAAAGCAAGTGCCTGTTCATGCACAGGACTGCTGGTATTTTATGGGCGGAATTGCACTGGTTTTAATATTAATCCAGTTTTTTACCGGCGTACTGTTGATGTTTTATTACATACCAGAAATCAATTCCGCCTATTCCTCTGTATTGTTTATCAATTCACAAGTAGAGTTTGGCTGGTTCTTCCGCTCTATGCATAGCTGGACTGCCAATATTTTAATCTTGGTATTATTGCTCCACTTATTTAGCACATTCTTTATGAAGGCATATAGAGCGCCACGTGAACTTACTTGGTTAACTGGACTGGGATTATTAGTTCTATGTTTTGGATTTGGTTTTACAGGCTATCTATTACCATGGGATGAAGTTGCATTTTTTGCAACCAAGATAGGGCTAGACATCGCATCACAAGTACCGTTGATCGGAGGACTTATAGCAGAGATACTACGTGGCGGAAACGAAGTAGGACAAGGAACTATTTCAAGATTCTTTGTAATTCACGTCATCATACTACCTTTAGCTTTATTATTACTGTTAGGTATTCATTTACTCTTAGTACAAGTACATGGTATGTCTGAACCTGAAAGCTTCAAAAAATTAAGCAAGAAGCAAAAATCATACGAAGCATTTTTCCCTAATTTTGTTCTTAAAGATTTTATGGTCTGGCTATTAGTTATTAATGCGATAGCAACCTTAGTTGTGATATCACCATGGGGATTAGGTCAAGAAGCAGATCCGTTTGCACCAGCTCCTGCCGGCATCAAGCCTGAATGGTATTTCCTTGGCATGTTTCAATTTCTAAAAGTTATACCATCGCATATAGGTATATTTGAAGGTGAGCATATTGGTCTTGCGATATTCTTTTTAATTGGCATGATATTTGCCGCAACACCTTTCATAGACAAGGATACAAAACCTACAACAACTAAAGCCCTTGAGGTATTTGGTTTATTGATCCTTATAGCATTTATGATATTCACAGTTTGGGGGTATATAGCATGAATTATCCTATTTGGCAGTTCCCGATACTTGGTGGTCCATGGGTTATTGGATTAATCGCTTGTATCCATATTTTCATTTCACACTTCGCAGTAGGCGGAGGAATGTTTTTTGCAATCACCGAAGAGCTTGCATTCAAGAATCAAGACGACAAACTATACAAGTACCTTAAATCACACTCCAAGTTCTTCTTATTATTGACAACAGTTGCAGGTGCGGTAACAGGAGTTGCTATCTGGTGGGCAATCAGTCTTTTCAGTCCCGATGGAATCCACTCTCTGATTCAAACCTATACCTTGGGTTGGGCATGCGAATATATTTTCTTCGTAGCTGAGATTGCAACTATTTTTGTTTATTACTATACCTGGGATAGAATAAGTGCTAAAGAGCATTTACTACTCGCTCGCTACTATGCAATATTTTCAATACTCACTCTAGTCATCATCAACGGAATTCTAACCTATATGCTTACTCCCGGATCATGGTTAGAGTCAAAGAACTGGCTTGAAGGATTTTTTAATCAAACGTACTGGCCATCACTAATCATTAGATTACTGATGATGGCAGCCGTTGCTGGTATCTATGCACTACTTACTGCAGCTAGAATTAAAAACGATGATGAGTTTCGTACTAGATTATTACGCTATGCTTCTAAATGGTTTTTACCAATATTCTTTTTAGGTCCACTTGTTGCCTATTGGTTTTATAGCAATATCCCTAACGATGTAGCGAATAGTATTCTTAATGGTCTACAAAGCTCAGGAACTGGTAATTTTTCAATTATGGCAAGAGCTGCCTATTTAACTTTGATATTATCGGGCACCATTTTAGTATTTGTTTTTGTAGGTCCCTATCTCAATCCACAAGGATTTTCTTTCCGCAGTGCAGTAATGTTTCTCATATGTGGACTCTTAGTTACTAGTATCGGAGAATGGTCTAGAGAAATGTTACGTAAGCCTTATGTGATTTACGATTACATGTATTCTAATGGAATACGCAAGGATCAAATCGCCGAAATAAATAGCAAGGGATTCATTGCTAGTTCTAAATGGGCAAACGTAATAGCCACAGCACCAAATCAAACTGGTCAACTAATGTTTAAAGGGCAATGTATTAGCTGTCATACAATAGATGGTTATCGCAGCATCAAAAAACTAATAGGTAAACGTGACTTAGAAGCTATTGAATCCTTCTTGCTAACTATTCACGAAACAGAAAAAAGCAAAAATCCTTACCTACATATTATGCCGCCACTAGTAGGCACTTCAGAAGAGATTAAGGCTTTAGCAAAATATATAGAAGAATTAAATCACTAAAGTAATTAGGGATGCACTGAAAAATGCGTTATTTTCTCCCTTGCGGAGCACGCGCTCCGCGCGGTTCCGACCTTTTTTCATGGACCCGACTAGAAAAACTTCGTTTTTCAGCGGGTCCTTAGCATATTTTCAATCGTTTCACTACTCATTACCTAGCAAAAGCTCCTGCTAAATTACTCTTAAAACCTTGCATCGTGAAAGGTTTATTAGGCAAACCTGATTCCGCATTATCGTTAGACTTACGATAGAATATGCGTCCCAAGCTACTTAGAGCAAAGCTCAATGGATCTAATGCTGCTTTATATTTCTTACCAATAGTCTCAGCAAGTATATTACTTAAAGCTCCTAATGCTTGTGCGTAACCGGAAAGCCAGAAAAATACTCGTCCAGAAATAATATGACCAGGCTTCATCGCCTCCATCGCTTGACAGATACCGCCTGCACTACGCATAGTGGCTGCGATACCGCGCCCCGCCTGACCAAAAATCGCACCCAATGGTCTTACCAAAATACCACCACTAAAACATAAGGCTGAAGCAATGATGCCCATCATTGAATGCTCATGTTGGAATAACCTTGAAATAAATTGTTTTGGTTCAGTAAAAAAATTCTTATAAGTTTTCTGTAAACCTAATTTTAAATGATTCACATGATCATCAAGGCTCTTGAACTCATCACGCTCATTCATAATATTAATAGAATGGGCTAGAATGTACCAGCAGAGCGACATCCAGCCCCTATCGTTATAATGGTTTTTACTATCAGAGAAAGCTAGTGCCATCCAATCTCCAGCATGTCCTAAAGCATTTAAGTAATCTTTACGTGGGAATAATTTAGAAATATTTTTCGTAGAGTTCAACGCCTGAAAAAGTCTATTACCCCAATCAGCGGTAGCACTTAAAGCACTAGTAAATTTTTTAGGAAACTTAACTAAACCAGATTCACAAAATGAAGCCCCAAATAAAGTTGCAAGTAATAAATAGCTAGTATTGTCTATGACACCATTAAATACCTTACTATTCGACAACTCTTTCATAGCATTAGTTATCGAATCTTCTTGAGCTTGTGGCGGATTATGTTCTAAAGGTGGCGGAGTTGATGCAGCAGTAGTCTCAGCTACAAAGACAGGCTGATGGGGGCCTGTTTGCTTGGGCGTGAAGGCTGCGGGAACTGGGCGTGCTGCGCTGAACCGTTGTTAATGTCATAATGTATTACAATAGCATAAATACAGATTAGCTACATAGGTGCCAGCACCTAAAAGTTAAACTTTACAGCCAGCATCCATAATATCTTTTTTCAAATATTCAAGCCTTGTGCTAGATAAAGGGTGAGTACTTAAATATTCACCAATTTTAGAAGCTTTTTGGGTCTTCATAGCCGTTTCAAAAAACTCTAATTTACCTGGCGCCTTGCAATAAAGCCTATTCATCAATCCTACAGCAAAGACATCTGCTTCTTTCTCGGCACCGCGACTATAATGTAAGCCACCCATATAAGTCACTCCATCATAGATATTGCTACCAATAGTATTAGTTTCTTTTATAAAAACACTTTTAACTATAGTAAAGAATCCACTTCTCACCATACCATTAATAGAATGGCGTTCTTCTATATGTCCTAATTCATGTGCCACCACAAACGCTAATGCTGACTCGTTTTTAAGGCTATCAATCAAGCCAGTATAAACTACGATCTTGCGCCCTACCGTTGCATAAGCATTAATCACATCTGATTTCTCAACGATAATAGTATAGAGACTTGGATCTTTACCAATACCAGAAACAAAACTATTGAGAATTTTTTGTACGCGATTTTGATAAGCAGTTAAGTCTGCACTCGCAGCGGTACCAGGTTCCGCCGCATTTAAACTGGAGCTACTTACTGCAAAGCAGCAAGTTAACAATACTAAAGTCTTAGCGATGATTTTTAACACCTCAAAATTATATCGTAATGATTACCTACGAAACATGAAATTGCCGAGGTCTAATCATTTTCATAAGGGAAATTCCACGGGAAAACTAAATCATCTACCATTCTGCCATCTGCATATCTATCAACACTAATCACTTTGATATTTGCATGCCTATATTTTGAATATTTATGAGGGGTTTCAAAATCTATATTAGCTTTCTTTCCAAACTCATTACTAACTTTAGAATATGGGTTTCGGTTCTGGGTCATTTTCTTTCTAGGCTTATTTTTCAAGTTCATCATCTCTCCTTTAATTATGCTGCTATAGAATCGTTCTTCTCTCTATCCCAAAAACGATGAGCAGAGATAGCCTCAATAAATTCTTTTGCAAAAGCTGCTGAATAAGTTTCGCTTACTACCACACCATCTTCTTTATGTATAATTAGATCCTTATCCTTTCCCCAACAAGCGATCTGCAACAAATCAACTCCTGAACCACTTGCAGCAATTGGCTTACAATGCTTATAAGCTTCATTCACAAATAGAACAGCTTCTGGAGTTTTTCTGAGTATATTAGTGCTAGCTTTGCCGCCAGGTACATAGACTGCATCAAACAAAACAGAACCGGTAGTTAAAAAACTATGATCAGCTTTTACACTAGTTTCTTCATCATTTTTAATTTGACCACCATGAGTTGCAATAAGCTTAGCCTGAGCACCTTCAGCTTCTAAAGCCTCTTGTATTTTAGTTAAATCTTTAGCAGAGAAACCATCTGCAATGAGCACTGCGACTTTACGGGTTTTGGGGCTCCGAATTGTATCAGCCATACTCAATGCTTTGGATGGTTTAACTTTTTTAGCTGCAACAGGTTGATAGTCATCTACTGAAGCACCGGCTGGAATGCTCTGATTAACTGGCTTATCAAGCTTAGCTGGGACTTTCATTCCTAAGCCTTCAGCAACATGATTAGCTAAAGATTTATCCACTTGCGCTAATAAATAAAGTACTCGCTCTTTAATATGATCAGTTTCAACTTTACCTAACTCAAATCTTAGAGCTTTCACAATATGTAATTTTTCTGGTTCAGATTGACTATTATAAAAAAGTGCTGCCTGAGTAAAATGATCAAAGAAACTTTTACTACGAGCACGTACTTTATTACCATCTACTCTTTCTGTATAACTAACGAAGCCACCTTGCTGAGCAGTTGCCTGCGCAGGATAGCCTTCACCTAAACTATTTGGCTCATAACTAGTACGCCCTTGATTAATCATTTGGCGCATATGACCGTCCCGTTGATTGTTATGAATCTTGTTAAGAGGACGATTGATAGGTATCTCATGAAAATTAGGACTACCTAAACGTTTTAATTGAGTGTCAGTATAGGAAAATAATCTACCTTGTAATAAAGGGTCATTTGTAAAATCTATTCCCGGTACTACATGTCCAGGATGAAATGCTACTTGTTCAGTTTCTGCAAAAAAATTATCCGGGTTACGATTTAGAATTAACTTACCAATTCTTTTTACTGGAACCAATTCTTCTGGAATCAATTTAGTCGGATCTAATAAATCAAAATCAAATTTATCCTCATCCTCTTCTGGAACCAATTGTACTCCTAACTCCCACTCAGGATAGTCACCTTTCTCAATAGCCTCCCATAAATCACGACGATGGAAATCTGGATCTTTACCAGAGATCTTTAACGCTTCATCCCACATTACTGAATGCACGCCTAGAAGCGGCTTCCAATGGAATTTCACGAAATGAGATTTACCATTTTCATTTAGGAAACGAAAAGTATGAACACCAAAACCTTCCATCATACGAAAACTACGGGGTATTGCCCTGTCAGACATAGCCCACATGATCATATGCATAGATTCGGGCATTAAAGAAACGAAATCCCAAAATGTATCATGCGCTGAAGCAGCCTGAGGCATCTCATTATTTGGCTCCGGCTTCACAGCATGTATTAAATCTGGAAATTTAATTGCGTCTTGAATAAAAAACACCGGTATATTATTACCGACTAAATCATAATTACCATCTTCTGTATAAAACTTAACTGCAAAACCACGTGCATCTCTTGCAAGATCAGAAGAGCCTCTAGATCCTGCTACCGTTGAAAACCTTACAAACACTGGGGTTAACAAGGAAGGATCTTGAAGAAATTTGGCGCTTGTATACTTAGCCATAGACTCGTAAACTTGGAAGTATCCATGAGCGCCAGCCCCACGAGCATGAACTATTCTTTCAGGAATACGTTCATGGTCAAAATGGGTGATTTTTTCGCGTAGAATAAAATCTTCCATAAGCGTGCCTCCACGCTCATGAGATTTAAGAGAGTTCTGGTTATCATTGATTTTCAACCCTTGATTAGTAGTTAAAAATTCTCCTGAACCATCCTCTCTATTTACCTGCAACTCATGGATCTTTAGATTTTCATTTAAAGACGGAGTTGCAGGTTTATTCTGTTTGATATTTTTCTTCATAAGACTAATCTATGTCCATTTGATCTTTAACTTCATCAGCTTCATGTCTTATTTCGTCCATAACTCCTGGAGGATTTTTGTCTTTACCAGCGTTGTATGCAAAATATATCGCAAAGCCAATTACCAGAATTAGAATTGCTACTATCAATTTATTGTCTTTCATTTTTATCTCCTTTATCATTAGATTTCCTTTCATGTTTAAAAAAAATTGCCAAAGCCCATAAGAACTTTGGCAATGTCCCTGAGTCCCCATGTGTTGTTAAACCTTTGTCCTATTAACTAGACCAAAAATTAGTGAAATAATGAATCCCACTAGAAATATCCAAAATAGTATTTTTGCGATTCCTGCACTAGCTGCGGCGATTCCACCGAAACCAAATAAACCTGCAACAATTGCTACTATAAAGAATGATAATGCTGCTCCTAACATGATTGACCTCCTTTTGTTTTATTAATCATCTATCTGAATTCTATTCTCAATTGACCTCACGCCAGGAATAGTTGACGCTAGCATCTCAACGTGACTTCGAAGGCTACTATTCTCCACTTCTCCATAGAGAGTAACAATGCCATCTTTCACAGTGAAACCTACATCTTCATCTAGCTCTTCAAAGCTATCTATTTTTTCATCGAGAATCTTACCTATTTCTCTGTCTGATCTACTAACACTAGTTGTTACAGTAGAAACTTGTTTGTTTTGATAAGTATAAGTATCTTTTTGCTCAACAGTTTTTGCAGCATTGATATCAAGTACCGTAGCTACCAATCCTGTTACCAAACCTAATACTAGACCTGATTTTAATAATTTCATTTTATGCTCCTTTTTGAAAAAAACCAAACAAACTAATCAGAAACTATCGTACTAATTAATCAATCAAACTATCTAATTACTGGCTAGTCTGTTTGGAAACTTATAGTAATCAATCATGCACAATTGCAAGTCGATTATTAACATCTCTCGCACCAGCTTTGTAAGCTTTTTCGGTGGCGAGTTTTTTAGCTTCTAAGTCATCTACATGACCGTCCAAAGTGACCTTACCGTCATCAACTGTAACTTTAATCATTTCAGAATCTAACTTAGGGCTTATAAATAATCTTGCTTGAACTTTATCTTTTAATTCAGAATCATATTCAACTGTTATACGGTTATTAACACCTTGTACTCCAGCAACATCTTCAACTAATTCTTCAGCACGTTTTCTAACTTCGCTATTCTCAACTTCACCTTTCAAAGTTACATAACCATCGTTAACATGGACATCTACATGCCTATCAACATCTGTATACTGGTCGTATATTTTATCTATCGATCTTTTAACTTGGCTGTCATTTGCATAAGCGGGGCAAGAAATCAATCCTGTCATGCTCAAGGCTATTGACGATACCATTACTCTTTTAATTACTTTTTTCATGATGGCTCTCCTTGAAGCTTGTTTATAGGGTTCTAAGGTTTTTGGTCCTTATGACTTTATTGTACCTCGAACAGAAATGATTTTAACACAAATGATTTATAATCTAACGATTTGAATATAAAATATTTTTCATTTTTGCATTAAATACCATATACAGTTGGATTTTAAAGTTATTTGCAGAAAGGTCCTTGCCTGATAGCCTTCAATGGTGCAGAGGCAAGGTAAAGAAGAAGGTACTACCCTGAGCAGGCTCAGACTGTGCCCATATATCACCGTCATGATATTCTACAACTCTTTTACAAGCAGCAAGTCCAATACCAGACCCCGAATATTGATGCTTAGAATGCAGTCTCTGAAAGAGCTTGAAAATCTTATCAGCATCTTGTTGCGGGAAACCGATACCATTGTCTTTAACAGCAAAAACATAACGTTCAGTCTCTTCATCAAATTTACAAGTGATCTCGATCTTAGGATTGTGACGTGGATCACGATACTTAATTGCATTATTTATTAAATTCATAAACAACCTAACTAACAATGACTCAATACCAATCACTGTAGGCATTTGATCAACAATAAACTTAGCCTTAGTTTCCTTAATTTTAATTTGCAGGTTTTCTTTTACAATAGATAGAACTTTATTTAAATTAACCTTTTCAAAGCCAATCAATTCAGATCTCAAACGAGAATATTCAAGCAAATCTTTAGTCAGGCTTTGAATCATCACAGAACCATCATCTATAAAACCGATATATTTTTTGGTTTTCTCGTCAATATCCCGACCTAAATGATCTTCAAGACGTTTGATGTTTTGGTTAATCATACGTACTGGTTCCTGAATATCATGCGTAGCCACATAAGCAAACTCTTCAAGCTCCTCATTTGAACGTTGTAAAGCACGGGCTGATTTACTCAAATCCTTAGCAGTCCTCTCTACAGCTTCTTCTAATTCCTTATCAGTCTTTAACTCAAGTGCTTCAGGAATAATTTTATAAAGTTCTATTGCTGTAAGTACAGAAACAATAGCTATCATAAATTTTACTAAAGCTGACAACCTATACCAGGGATGCCAAAAAATACTTGCTTCAATAAAATGCCCTACTCCGCAGAATAAAATAAAACAAGAGAACAAAACAAAAATATAATTGAAAAACAATTTCTTTTTTTGAACTACAAATGCAAACAGCATAACGGGAATCGCCACATAAGCAAGACCGATGGTTATATCCGAAATAATATGTATCCAACCATGTAAACTATCCCAGGTTCCACAATGCCAGCGAGGAGGGAATCCATCTGTATTCAAAATATTCGCACTGAAAGTCCCCAATTCATCAAGGAGTTTCATAATCGCGATATCAATATTCTTATTCAAGCAATTAATTAACCTACAGCGTTAGAGATCTGTCTATATTTCAGCTTCTCCATCGTATAAAAAATTGTTTTAACTACTAATTGAGAATTCATAGAATTTTTCAATATGAAATCTTGTGCACCTTGTGAAAAAGCTTCGTGCCAAAGTTTTCTATTAATATAACTAGTTGTGACTATAATCGGTATCTCTTTAGAGAATTTTCTTGTCTCAACAATAGTCTCAATACCTTTTGTTTCACCTAAATCCAGATCCAAGAAAATGAAATCAAATTCATAATCTTCCAATCTTTCTTTAGCTTCATCTAATTCTTTGACCCACTGAACATTAATTTCATAAGGGCCGTAAATTGAAATATCGTTTGAATGATCGAAAATATCGATTAGCACATCAGCATCGCTTGGATTATCCTCTATCACTAAAACTTTCATGGTACGAATATCGCTTGACATATAGAATATTATAGCACTATTGAAGTCTTAACTATTGAAATTTTTTCTAGTGAAAGTATTTCTGAACTATATCCTAAGTTAAACCATGCTCCGCACCATATTTCCTCACGTTGCGGTCTTCACGTCGTCTAATAGTTCTATAGTAAAAATAGAACGGGACCATAAATACCAGGGTTACAGCAATGTTAAACAAGTTACAAAACATTTTCATAAGTGCCTCCTTAACCCCATAATCACATTATACCCCTTGAATTGTTAATATCAGACTAAGAATCATTTGAATTCTAATTATCTGGATAAAAAATATTTAATAACCTTGATTAAAAAATTGAATGCTGTTAAAATCAGATTGATTGTTTGCGTAACATTTCAGGAAACCCTTTAACATGGCGATAAAAACTAAAAAAACAATATCCAAAGACTTATCTGATATCGGCTTGGCTATCCTTAAAAGCTTGCGTAAAATTACCAGATCAATAGATCTTAACTCTAAAAGATTATCAACTGAGAGCAATTTAACAGCTCCACAAATTTTAGCACTTCTAATTGTTTATGAAGATGGACCTCTTACTATTGCAAAAATTGCCGAAGAGATTCATCTTAGCGCAAGTACTCTAGTAGGTATCATAGATAGACTTGAAGCGAAGACTTTAGTAGTTAGAGAAAGATCTAAAACTGATAGAAGACAAGTTATGGTCAAGATTACAGAAGAAGGAAAGAAGGTTGCAAAGCGCTCACCAACTCCTCTTCAAGAGCAGTTACTAGAATCATTAGAGAAATTATCAGAACCTCAACAAAAAAATCTATCAAAAGCACTTGAGTTATTAGTTGATATATTAGGTGCAGAAGATCTTAAAGCTTCACCAATATTAGCAACAGGACAAGAAATTAAATAACTAAGATTTGTATTCAAATATTATTACTGTAAATAAATATCATTAGTCTCAGAATTATTAATTGCCAACTCTAAATCATTAATATAACCAGTCTCCAAATCATAAGCCCAGGCATGGACTTCTGGCGTGCCATATAAAGCTCTGCTTTTTTGAACAAAGGACGTCTTCATAAGATTATATGCTTGCTCCAAAGCGTTTAATTCTACTAAACGTCGATATCTTTGTTCTTCATCTTCAATGGCACTTAATTCATTCTCATGTAATCGATAAACATCTTTTACATTTAATAACCATTGATTAATTAAACCTAAGTCCTTTCTTTCCATTGCAGCTTTAACACCACCACAACCATAATGCCCACAAAGAATTATGTGTTTAACATTTAAGACCTCTACTGCATACTGCAAAACTGACATAAGATTTATATCAGCACTTACAACCAAATTAGCAACGTTTCTATGAACAAACATCTCTCCAGGACTGGATTTAGTTATATCTTCCGCCGGGACCCTACTATCTGAACAACCAATAAATAAATATTCCGGAGTCTGCCCCTTGGACAATCTTTCAAAATAGCCTGGATCAAGCTCTAATTTTTCTGAGACCCATTCTTTATTGTTTTTAATCAGCTTTTCATAAGCTTCTTTATTTGATTGCATTATATGTTTCCTCTCTGACAATTCATTATTTAAACCACCGAAAATAACAGAAATGTTTCGTTTGGAAGCTGTTTGTTGAAACTCTTCCAAAGCCTCCTTTATATCATGATCTATAAATAGAGTTCTACTCCCATCTATTTCTAGAATTGAATTCTCCTCTAAACTCTGAAAAAAATTAACAAACTTAATTTTATGTAAAAAATGAACGCTTTCGCCTAGAATCATGCGTTTTCTTCGTCCATAATCTTGAATAATAAACGACGTAGACTGATAGCTTTTAGCAGCAATAAAAATTAGCGATACTACTAAACCAATTCCAACTCCGATTAACAAATCAGAGAGTAAAATACTTACCGTAGTTATTAAAGAAGGAATAAACTGATCCCAACCTTGCAAATATTGCTTGAAAAAGTTTTTTGGGTTAGCAAGTCTATAGCCTGTGTAAATTAGAATCGCAGCTAAACCAGATAAGGGTATGTAATTTAAGTAACGTGCAAAAAAGAGCATACCTAACAACAATAAAAAACCATGAGTAATAGTACTAGTCTGGGTTCTAGCTCCCGCAGAAACATTCACTGAGCTTCTAACTATGACTGAAGTTATAGGTAAACCACCAAGTAAACCAGAAATAGTATTAGCGACACCCTGAACCATCAATTCATGACTAGCGGGACTTGTACGTTTATAAGGATCTATTCTATCCACGGCTTCTATACAAAGTAAAGTTTCAATAGAAGCCACTAAAGCAATAGTGATGGCTAAAATATAAATTTGTGAATTGCCAATCATATCCCAATTCGGAAAATTTGCCTTTTGGACAAAGGAAGTCAAGCCATCTATATTAGGAATATTAACGAAATGATCCAAAGTTAAATCTCCAATACCAAAACTCTGATAGACCGCCGCTCCAATGGTGCTGAGAATAACTACAAATACTGAACCTGGTATTAGTTTAAAAAATTTCACCACATAAAAATCCCAGAGAAACAAAATGATCAGCGAACTTACACCAATCATGGAGATAACAGGATGTATACGTGATAGAGAATGAAACATCGTAATAAAAGTATTGTCTTCTTGTAAACCCACCACATACGCTGAATCGCTCATATCCTCAGGTCTATGATGAAACTCTTCAACTCCCATCACCTCTACATCGTAACCAAGCAAGTGTGGAAGCTGCTTGAAGATCAATATCAAACCAATAGCAGCAAGCATACCGTTTATCACGCAATGCGGAAAATATTTAGAGATAGCTCCTGATTTCAAGAGACCCAAAATAAATTGAAATACTCCAGCAAATACTACAGCCAAAACAAAAGCTTCATACGAACCAAGCTCATGAATACCAGACAAAGCTATAGAAGTTAATCCTGCTGCTGGTCCACTAACGCTAAGTGGCGACTTGCTAATTAAACCAACTATTAGCCCTCCAACAATTCCAGAAATCAAACCAGAAAGTAAAGGTGCACCTGAAGCATGAGCAATACCCAAGCATAAAGGAACGGCAACAAAAAAAATCACGATCCCTGCAGGGAGATCGTACTTAAAATTAACTAATAATGGAACTTTCATCTATAACTCATTGTAACTTACTATGCGTTAGCCTAAAAGCAAGCAAGAAAGCCACTAAAGTAAAGTGTTTATAGGGATTAAAGCGATATTTTCTCATTTCATCTAAGGCCTGAATAAAACTATAACGATCAATGACCATTCTATAAACAGCAATCATCATGCCTGTTCGTTCTCTACCATGAAAGCAATGAACATGAATTGGATAATTTTTCTCATCCGCTAATAATGTCAAGAACGCTTCTGCAATTCTCCAATAATAATTTAGCCTAAGAATATTGTAGAAGTGGGCGGACCAAGGGAAGTGAATATAAGTGAAACCTAATTCTTTAGCTTTCTTCTCTTCATGCTCAACATTGGTTCTAGTACAGAAATTAATCAGCGTCTTCACTTGCATTTCATTGCGCAAAAACTCTAGATCCTTATCACTCGGCAAACCACTCCTAGAGAGCTTTTCATTCACCCTATCAAAGTTCATTGCTTCTGGTTTATATTTATCCATTACTAAGTGCCTGGCAAAACAGAGTTGTAGTTAAAACGAGTGCAAAACTAGACGCTAGAAATACAGTTGCAGCTGCATAGTCTTTTACTTTCTTGATCATTGGACTATATTCTTTATTGCTACTGTAATCCATATCTATTTCGATAGCAGTGTTATTGATTTCTAATATAAGAACCAAGAGCCAAGCAAATGAAATAAAGAATATTTGCATAAGCGGTAAATTAAATCTAATCGCTAACAAAGTAAACAGTACTAGAGAGAAAACCATCATCTTAATAGCAGTTTCATTCTTGATAATTAAAATCAAACCTTTAAATGCTGTACTTATACTTTGAAAAACATTGGAGTTCTTGTGAGGCTTATGTGGTTTTCTCATGTACTATGATTATACTTCTTTATAAGCTCGCCAACATACTCAATTCCTTTATCAGTGAGCCCCATATGGCTACCGAAAGGAGTTGAATCTTTTGTGGCATCAACTGCTAAAGCTTCCAACTCTTGTCATAAGCAGAATCCAAAGTATTTTGGAAAGTGCACCATACTGCAGTTCTCTTTTTATCCAAATCAAGTTTTAAAAAATTTACCTTAGCAGAGATATAGTATTCTGTTCATGAAGTTTGTTATAAAAAATATGCAGGGCATCATCTAGCTTTAAGCTCTCTGCTTTAAACTCTTGAAATAAATTAGTTTTAAAAACATTCCAAGACGCATAAAGTCTTTCAGCTTGAAAGTTCGGCTGCCCGTTAGAAAAGCATGCTTGATGAATTCTACTAAGAGAAATTGGCACGACCAAGATAATACCATTTTTTATCTTAGTTAAATCTATAAGTTAAAATTGTTTGCTATCATCTAAGTGGCCTCATGGAGAGGTGGCTGAGTGGCTGAAAGCGGCTTCCTGCTAAGAAGTTCTACGGACCTTAAATCTGTAGCGAGGGTTCGAATCCCTCCCTCTCCGCCATTATTACAAGAAAAAAGGGTACATTAAGTACCCTTTTTTCTTGTATACGGTGAAAACACAGGAATCCACCAAGGGTTCTCATCAGCTGCCTTTGGCAGCTATCTTCGGGTCTAAG
>JACCDV010453546.1_pt1 | contig 50360 bp, 57 predicted proteins | sample 7446131 | NCBI WGS metagenome assembly JACCDV01 (sample SAMN15323448, study PRJNA562643) | freshwater metagenome | isolation source: river surface water | place: USA:Blue River Watershed | collected 2017-08-17
AAGTACAACTACACGTTCCCCTCTTGAGAGGGGCTAGGGGTGTGTTATTTGATATACGAGGTACGAAATACGAAGTACGATTTGAAAATATATCAATTCGTTTAAGTACAACTACACGTTCCCCTCTTGAAATCGAAGATTCAACGATTCCAAAAAATAATAGTAAAGAGAGTTTAGAGGGGCTAGGGGTGTGTGATTCTAAAATAACAATTATCTTTACTAACCCAAATCCCAACTCAAATGACAAAACGAAAAATCATCCCCTACAACCCAAAGCTAACTGCACTAGCAAAAAAGCTCCGCAACGAATCTACCGAAACCGAAATCTACCTTTGGTTAAAACTAAAAAGTAAGCAAATGTACGGTTACGACTTTCACAGACAAAAACCAATTGACAATTACATTTTAGATTTTTTCTGTTACGAACTCTTATTAGGAATCGAGGTCGACGGCTACTCCCATGAATTTTTGGAGGTATATAATAAAGATAAAATTAAAGAAAAACGAATGAATGATTTAGGAATAACCATTCTACGTTTCAGTGACTTTGAAGTATTGAGAGATATGGAAAATGTAATTAGAGCCATTGAATTTTACATTCTAGAATTTGAGAAAAACCACAAAAATGATTAAACCGATACTTTAAACACACCCCTAACCCCTCTCAAGAGGGGAATAGAAAAGTAGTAAATTAGAAATAGCCCGTTTATTATAATTACCAACAACAGACAACAGACAACAGACAACAAACAACCAACAACAGACAACCGAGAACCAACAACGAAAAATCCTACTTGTATTTCATTTTCAACACACAACCCATAGACTCTAAAATCAAGACGTAATAAGAGGGGGTCACTTCTTTAATCACTGCCTGTTGATGTACAAATGGCCCCGAATCCACTTGTATAACATCGCCCACTTGATAAGTACTAACTTCAATTTCGTTCACTTCAGGTGAACTCAACCATTTTTTGATGGTAGCAATCTCCTCATCACGGACAATAGCCGGTTGTTGCAACCAAAACAAATAACGCACTGCTCCTGGAGAATGAAAAACCAAAGAACGATCTTGCTCTTCCAGATGTACAAAAACATACGAGTTGAATAAAGGTACTTCCACCTTCTTTTTTCGGTCGGACCATTGGCGCTCTTTAATAACTAAAGGACAATAGCATTCAATACCAATAGCTTGCAATTGTTTGGCTACCTTTTTCTCCCATTTGGGCTTAGTATAGAGTACATACCAGTTCATGTTGTTTTGCCGCTAAGACGCCAAGGCGCAATTTATAGTAATTGTTTAAAAGTCAAAAATACAACAGAATTAAGCTCCGATTCCTTGATACACAAATCCAATAGTTTCCAACTCGGCACGATTCAACAAATTGCGTCCATCAAACAAAAAGGCTGGTTTTTGCATACCATCGTAAATTTGTTGCCAATCGTAAGTAGTAAACTCATCCCATTCGGTGAGTACTGCGATAGCGTGAGCGCCTTGACAAGCCTCATACGGACTTGTAAACAATTGTACTTGAGCAACATTAGCATCATGCGAACGCGTTTCCAAATAATCCAAATCTGCTAGCACTTTAGTAGGGGAAACTTTGGGATCATAGACCGCAATTTGAGCTTGTTCGTTAATCAAATCATCTGCCACATATATAGCTGCTGACTCTCTGGTATCATTGGTATCTTTCTTAAACGCCCAACCTAAGAATGCTATCTTTTTAGCTGCAACAGTATTGTATAATGTCTGTACTATTTTAGCAGAAAAACGCTTTTTTTGATGGTCATTCATGATAATCACTTGTTCCCAATAATCAGCTACAGCATTCAATCCATAGGATTTTGCAATGTAAACCAAATTTAAAATATCTTTTTGAAAGCAGGATCCTCCAAAACCTACAGAAGATTTCAAAAATTTAGAACCAATTCGGCTATCCATCCCTATAGCACGAGCTACCTCATTGACATCAGCCCCCGTTTTTTCACACAATTCAGATAGTGCATTAATAGAGGAAATACGTTGAGCTAAAAAAGCATTTGCCGTCAATTTTGATAATTCAGAAGACCACACATTAGTCGTCAAGATTTTTTCTTTTGGCACCCAATTAGCATAGACATCCACTAATGATTGAATTGCTTCTTGTCCTTCGGGAGTCGTGTCGCCACCAATTAAAATTCGATCAGGGTGTAACAAATCGTCCACAGCAGTTCCTTCTGCTAAAAACTCAGGATTAGACAAAATTTGAAATTGCACACCATTTCCGGTATGATCTAATATATTTTTGATAGCCTCGGCAGTGCGTACAGGCAAAGTCGATTTCTCTACTACAATTTTGTCATCTTTGGCGATTTGAGCGATTTGACGTGCACACAATTCAATGTACTTCAAGTCAGCCGCCATTCCTTTTCCTTTTCCATAAGTCTTTGTAGGAGTGTTTACCGAAATAAAAATCAATTGTGCTTCATGAATGGCTTTTTCTACTTCCGTAGAAAAAAACAAATTTCTTCCTCTAGCGGCAGCTACTATAGCACTCAAACCAGGCTCATAAATCGGAATATTATCTACATTTTCATCATTCCAAGCCGCAATACGTTCTGCATTCAAATCTACCACGGTAACTTGAATATGGGGACACTTTTGAGCAATTACCGCCATCGTAGGACCTCCAACATAACCTGCTCCAATACAACAAATTTTTGTAATCTTCATGTAATTTATAATTAGTCGTTCGACTTTAATTTAATTTTTTGCTATGGATTTTTCAAAAGGTACGCGTTGTAAAATACTACGACCTAAGGTAACTTCATCCGCATATTCCAACTCATCACCTACAGCAATTCCTCTAGCTATTGTAGATAGTACTATGGGATAATCCATAATTTGTTTATAAATATAAAAATTAGTGGTATCTCCTTCCATAGTAGAACTTAATGCAAAGATAATTTCATTAACTCCCCCTATCTTTACTTTTTCCACCAATGAATGAATATGCAACTGATTGGGCCCCACCCCGTCAATCGGCGATATTTTTCCTCCTAACACATGATACACCCCTCTAAATTGTCCGGTATTCTCAATAGCCATGACATCGCGAATATCTTCTACTACACAAATAATTTGGTGATTCCGATTTGGATTGGCACAAATCTCACACAAAACAGTATCCGAAATATTATTACAACTAGTGCAATGTTTAATCTCTTCACGCATAGTCGTCAATGCTTGGGACAAATACTGTGTTTGTTCCTGAGGTTGTTTTAACAAGTGTAAAACTAATCGAAGAGCAGTTCGCTTACCAATTCCTGGTAGCTGTGACATTTCGTTGACTGCTCTTTCTAATAATTTTGAAGAAAATTCCATGGATACAAAAGTAGTGAATTTGTGTACAGCTAAAAAATTGTATTCGGTACTAATACTGATTTGTGGCCAATAACACCAAAGTACAAGCCTCTTCAAATGAAATCCCATTCAAATTTAATAATTGGTAGAATTCTGGATTTTCTGTTCCCGGATTAAAAATAACGCGTTTAGGACGTGACTCAATAATATAATTATAATACGCTTTCTGGCGTATCGGATTGAGGTACAAACTTATAGTATCAACATTTTTAAGTGGCAAGGTTTTCGTTTGGATTTTGACACCGGCTACTTCTCCTGCATTTTGACCTATCGCCAATACCGAATGTCCTTTACTCACCAAAGCTGTAATTGCTTTGAAAGCATAACGTTCTGGTTTAGTAGTAGCGCCAAGTACCAACGTTTTTTTAGTTTTCATAATCTTAAAATTAGAACTACAAAAGTAGTTAAAAGAATGGTGTAAGGATGCAGTTCAGTTTAAACAGTTGCTTGAGGCAAAAAAATCTCTGCTATCATACAACGAGCACTCCCTCCGCCACACGCTTCAATGGTATCCAAATTAGCCTTAATAATAGTCACATGCTCTTCTAATTGTGCTATCTGTTTTTTTGTTAAACTTTGATACGCCGAGGAACTCATTACTAAATAGCGACGTTCATTAGCACCTAGAACTTCTAACATATTACCCGCAAAATTGTTCAATTGGGCTTCAGTAATCAAGATAATTTCTTTTTCATCGCCACGCAAACTATCTAAGACCATTTTGCGTTCTTTTTTATCATCAATACAATCAGCACAAATGACGGCAAAAGTATCCCCAATACACATCATCACATTAGTATGATAAATTAACTTACGCTCACTCCCTACAGTTTGGAAAGCTTCAAAAATAACCGGACTGTATTCAAAATCTTCGCAAAACTCAATAAATAACTCTTCATCAGCTCGCGGAGACAAAGCACAATACGCCTTCCCATTTTCTCGATCCAAAACGATACTTCCTGTTCCTTCTAGGAAAAAACCCTCCGTTTCAGCTGAAGTATAATCCATAATTTCATTGATTTCAAAACCCTCTTCTTCGAGGATATCCAAAATATCTTCACGGCGTTCTAAACGTCTGTTTTCAGCAAACATAGGATACAATACCACATCGCCATTTTCATGAAAAGAAATCCAATTGTTGGGAAAAATACTATCAGGAGTATCCGTTTCAGTCGTATCATTCACTACAATCACTTGAACCCCTACCCCACGCAATTGGGCAACAAAAGCATCAAATTCTTGTTGCGCTTTGGCATTTACCGTGGACGGTAATACACCATCCAACACTTTTTGGTAGTAATTATTAACTGTAGTTTGTTCGTTCATTCGAAACGCCACAGGGCGAATCATCAAAATAGCGTTAGTTGTTTGGTTCATGTTTTTTTTATCAGTTGTTGGTTGTCTGTCTTTGCGAACGTAGTGGAGCAATCTCAAATTTGCCACGAAGTCGGAAAGGCACTAAGTTTTATGTATTGTTTCTGTTTTGAGTTATATAGAGAAATTACGTTTTCCAGTTGGATTCAACATAGTGTATAAATGTATAGATTTTTGCGCCTAAAACATCATAGTCGGCAATAAATTGATCAACATCTGGGAATAAACCAATGTATATAGGTTTTATTTTCAGCAAATGCGCTTTGGTTTCTAAACAGCTAGAATGAGAATAAACCAAAAATTTAATAAAGTCAGCTTTATACCGCTTTCTTCCATATCCTTCTACTATATTTGAATTTACCGAATCGGCAGATCGTCTAATTTGGCTACCCAATTCATACAACTCATACTTTGGCAATTGCAACGAAGCTTTATGAATTTTATAAAATAGAACTAAACTAATCTTGTATATGTCTAAATCTTCATAACTCTTCATTTCAAAATAATATTAAGTAATTAACAGACAACCAACAACAGACAACCGATCACTCCCTAATCAATGGCAAAGTCGAACATCGCAACAAACCTTCTTGTTTGGCAATTTCCGCATACGGAATTTCTTCAACGGTAAATCCATTATCGCGAAGCCAATTGTTCAATCGTGTAAAATTCTTTTCTGAAACTACTACAGTAGGCGAAATCGAAAATACATTAGAATTCATATGATACATTTCCTTTCGCTTAAGATGAAATAAATTTTCTTTTCCAAACAAATTCACTAAGAATAAATAATCCGCCTCCTCACGAAACCCCCTCTTGTATATAATTCCTTTGTCTTTTCCAACAGGCTGAAAACAACAATCCAAATGCAGTGCATTATCACGGGCTTCTATTTTGGATTTGACCAAATCGAATTCCCTTACTATTTTATTCGGAAATAACTTTCTTAGGTATTCCACGCCTTGCATATTGGTCCTAGCAGTAATATACTCTTTATAATCGCTTCCTTTATAGGTTCCAACAAAGATATAATTCTTCCATAACATCACATCTCCGCCTTCAATATGTACTGCTGAAGGTGGCCGAACCACTTTAGCAGGATTGATTTGATCAATAATATACTGTATCGCATCTAACTCGCGCTCCCTATCTGGCAAAATATTAGATTTAATAAACACATCATCAATAACAAAACCAATATCACGTGTAAAAATCTGATTGTAATTAGGAATTAATTGCGGTCGAAAAACACGCACCCCATAGCGTTGTAAAACAGACTCAAAAGCATTCATTTCAAGAACCATATCGGATTCAACAGGATAAGTTCCAGCTAGTATGTGTTCTAAAGACTTAGGATCATAAGCCTCTTCGGGTTGAGGAGTAGGTCCATTACTTTGTGCCGTTCCTAACACCACTGCTCGCAGTACAGAGGTCTCATCTTTTATATTTAATTCCAACATAAAATCGGGATTTAAGGAAGCTAAGGTAATAAAAAAGCCTCACTAAAAGTGAAGCTTTAAATAATTTAGAATTCGAAATTATCGCTTAAACGCTCTTAAAGGATGTCCAACATATACTTGTCTTGGTCTTCCTATAGGTTCTTTGTTTTCTCTCATTTCTTTCCATTGTGCAATCCAACCTGGCAATCTACCGATAGCAAACATTACAGTAAACATATCCGTTGGAATACCTAAAGCTCTATATATAATGCCAGAATAAAAATCTACATTAGGATATAAATTTCTTGATTTAAAGTATTCATCTTCCAAAGCAGCTGCCTCCAGTTTTTTAGCTATATCTAAAATTGGATCTTGTACTCCTAATGTACCCAAAACTTCATCCGCAGCTCTCTTAATAATTTTAGCTCTTGGATCGAAATTTTTATACACGCGGTGACCAAATCCCATCAAACGGAACGGATCATTTTTATCTTTAGCTTTTGCTAAATATTTATCCGCATCACCACCTGTTTTATAAATCTCTTCTAACATTTCCAACACTGCTTGGTTAGCCCCTCCATGAAGTGGCCCCCATAGCGCAGAAACTCCAGCAGAAATAGAAGCAAACAAACCAGCATGCGAAGAGCCTACCATACGGACAGTAGAAGTAGAACAGTTTTGTTCATGATCAGCATGAAGTATAAACAATTTATCCAATGCATTGATTACTACCGGATTTGCTGAATAAGGCCCTGTCGGCAATTCAAACATCAAACGCATGAAATTCTCTACATAACCTTTTGTATTATCATAATAATTTAAAGGGAATCCCATGCTTTTTCTATACGTCCAAGTAGCTATCACTAAAAATTTAGCCATGGTTTTACATACAGCCTCATACATTTCTGCACTGTTTTCAACATTAACCGACTTTGGATTAAAAGCAGTCAAAGCACTTGTTAAAGCAGACAACACCCCCATAGGATGAGCTGTTTTTGGGAATCCATCAATGATATTCTTCATCTCCTCATTCACCAAAGTATATTTTCTTATGTCCTCCTCAAATTGATGTAATTGAACTGCTGTTGGCAACTCACCAAAAACAATTAAATAAGAAACCTCTAAAAAATTAGATTGCTCAGCCAAATCCTCAATAGAGTAACCTCGATAACGCAAAATACCTAACTCTCCATCAAGAAAGGTAATTCCACTTTTACAAGAACCTGAATTTTTGTAGCCTGGATCTAATGTAATTAAACCTGAAGCGTCACGTAATTTACTAATATCGATTGCACTTTCATTCTCACTACCAGTAATAACTGGAAGCTCAATTGGATTTCCATCGATTGTTAATGTTGCTATTTTTGACATAATATTAAAAGGAAATAAACTTTGAATTAAATAAAATTTATCAAATTTAGGTAATTTCATATTAATTTGAAAATTAATACCGTAGTGAATATGTTAAAATTCAAAAAAAAAGCCACTCACAAAATAGGAATGGCTTTAAAAAACAATATGTAATATAATTATTTTACTTTAAATGCATCTTTTCCAGGGAAGTAAGCAGTTGTTCCAAGCTCTTCTTCAATACGAATTAACTGATTGTATTTTGCCATACGGTCAGAACGTGAAGCCGAACCTGTTTTAATTTGACCACAATTCAAGGCAACTGCTAAATCAGCAATAGTAGTATCTTCTGTTTCTCCTGAACGGTGAGACATTACAGAAGTATACCCAGCATTTTTAGCCATATTTACAGCCGCAATAGTTTCTGTCAAAGTACCAATTTGGTTTACTTTTACTAAAATTGAATTTGCAATCCCTTTTTCAATACCAGTAGATAAACGCGCTACATTAGTTACGAACAAATCATCACCTACCAATTGTACTTTATCACCAATTTTTTCAGTCAATAATTTCCACCCATCCCAGTCATTTTCATACATACCGTCTTCAATAGAAATAATTGGGTATTTGGTAGCTAATTCAGCTAAGTATGAAGCTTGCTCTTCTGAAGTTCTAATTTTACCTGTTTCGCCTTCAAATTTGGTATAATCGTATTTCCCGTTTACATAAAATTCTGAAGCAGCACAGTCTAAAGCAATCATGATTTCATCACCAAAAGTATACCCTGCGTTCTCAACTGCTTTTTTGATTGTATCTAAAGCATCTTCCGTACCTCCCGCTAAATTAGGTGCAAATCCACCTTCATCACCCACTGCAGTAGAAAGTCCTCTATCATGCAATACTTTCTTCAAACTATGGAAAATTTCAGTCCCCATTTGCATCGAATGTGAAAAAGAAGTTGCTTTTACAGGAAAAATCATAAACTCTTGAAATGCGATAGGGGCATCTGAATGAGAACCACCATTGATGATATTCATCATAGGTACTGGTAAAGTGTTAGCTGAAACACCACCTACGTACCTGTATAATGGCAAACCTAATTCATTAGCAGCAGCTTTAGCAGCAGCCAACGATACTCCTAAGATAGCATTTGCACCTAATTTAGATTTATTAGGTGTACCGTCAAGGTCAATCATCATTTGATCCAATACATTTTGTTCAAATACTGAAGTACCTACTAATTCATCAGCGATTAAAGTATTTACATTGTTCACTGCATTCAAAACTCCTTTTCCTAAGAATGCTTTTCCTCCATCACGTAGCTCAACTGCCTCGTGCTCTCCAGTAGAAGCTCCAGATGGAACTGCTGCTCTTCCTAGAACTCCATTTTCAGTAACAACATCTACTTCAATAGTAGGATTTCCTCTAGAATCAAAAATTTGTCTTGCGTGAATTTTAACAATAATACTCATAATCAATTTATTTAATAATGTTGAACTTTATATTTTAAAGGCAAATATATTATATCTTTCGTAATGAAAACACAAAAAAAACCAATGTTATTAACGAAAACGTTGTAAATTCTGAATAAATTCAAAAACTTAAAACAACAAGAATTATGAATTCAAAAAAATAATAAAAATAGAAATACATAGATAAAAAAAAACGAAGTCTAATGGACTTCGCTTTTTTATTTTTATTTAAAATAATTATTGTTTCATGTTCTCAATAAACTGATCAAATAAATAAGACGAATCATGAGGCCCTGGACTCGCTTCAGGATGGTACTGTACCGAAAAACAATTTTTATTTTTCATTCGCATACCAGCCACAGTCAAATCATTAAGATGCAAATGAGTAATCTCTAAATCAGGATGGTTTTCTAATGCTTCTTTGTTGACAGCAAAGCCGTGATTTTGAGATGTAATTTCTCCTTTACCTGTAATCATATTTTTTACTGGATGATTAATTCCTCGATGCCCGTTAAACATCTTATAGGTAGAAACACCATTTGCTAAAGCAATCACTTGATGACCCAAACAAATTCCAAATAACGGTTTATTATTAGCTAATATTTCTCTCGCAACTCCTATAGCACTAGTCAAAGGATCCGGGTCTCCAGGACCATTAGACAAAAAGAAACCATCTGGATTAAAAGAAGCTAAATCAGCATACGATGCATCATAAGGAAAAACCTTAATATAACAATCTCTTTTAGCAAAATTGCGAAGAATATTGGTTTTAATACCTAAATCTAAAGCAGCTATTTTATAAGTAGCATTCTCATCACCAAAAAAATAAGGAGCTTTAGTAGATACTTTAGAAGCCAACTCTAAACCTTTCATATCAGGTGTTTTTGACAAAGCTACTTTTAAATCCTCAATTGGCGTTCCATCGGTACAAATAACTGCATTCATAGCACCATGGTCACGAATATAACTCACAAGAGCACGTGTGTCCACATCTGAAATACAAATTAAATTTTGTTTAACAAAATAGTCCTCCAAACTCTCCAAAGCAGCTGAACGAGAATAATTAAAACTAAAATTTTTACAAACCAAACCAGCTATCTTAATTCCTTGTGACTCTACTTCGCCTTCATGAACGCCATAATTACCAATATGAGCATTAGTAGCCACCATAATTTGTCCAAAATAAGAAGGATCAGTAAAAATCTCTTGATAACCGGTCATCCCCGTATTGAAACAAACCTCTCCAAAAGAAGTACCGCTTATTCCAATAGATTTTCCGTGAAAAATAGTCCCATCACTTAATAATAAAATGGCACTTTGTCTAGTTGTGTATTTCATGTGTAATTAAATATGCTGCAAATTTAATTCATAAAAGCAGCGAATGCAATAAATTGATTAAAGTTTTTTAATGGATTACTATTTCCAAAAATTCAAAAAAAAAGGATAAACTAAAATCTAGTTTATCCTCTTCTATTATAAAATGATTATCATCATAATTATTCAGCAGCTTCTGTTGTTGGTTCAGCATCTGCAACTGGAGCTTCAGCAACCGGTGCTTCAGCAGCTGGAGCTGCTTCAACTTCTTCCGATTTTTTAGCTTTTCCACCACGACGGCTTTTAGCTTTCTTAACTTCTTTTTTACCTCCGTTATAAAGTTCATTAAAATCTACTAATTCGATCATAGCCATATCAGCATTATCTCCTAAACGATTTCCAACTTTAATGATACGTGTATATCCTCCTGGACGATCACCTACCTTAGCAGCAACATCTCTGAATAAATCAGTAACTGCGTATTTACTACGTAAATAAGAAAAAACAACACGACGATTATGAGTCGTATCAGCTTTTGATTTTGTTATTAATGGCTCAACAAATTGTTTAAGCGCTTTTGCTTTAGCAACAGTAGTATTAATACGTTTGTGCTCGATTAGAGAACAAGCCATATTAGCTAACATAGATTTTCTATGCGCAGTCTGTCTGCCTAAGTGATTGATTTTTTTTCCGTGTCTCATTGCTTTATGAAATGTAATCTACCATAAATGGCAAATTAGATTATTCTTTATCTAGTTTGTATTTTGTTAAATCCATTCCGAAAGTTAAGTTTTTAACCGCTACTAACTCATCTAATTCAGTTAACGATTTTTTACCAAAATTACGGAATTTCATTAGGTCATTCTTATTGAACGATACTAAATCACCAAGTGTATCAACTTCAGCCGCTTTCAAGCAATTTAATGCTCTGACAGAAAGATCCATATCAACAAGCTTAGTTTTAAGCAATTGTCGCATATGTAATGATTCTTCATCATAGGATTCTGTTTGTGCGATTTCGTCTGCCTCAAGAGTGATTCTTTCGTCCGAGAACAACATAAAATGATGAATTAAAACTTTTGCTGCCTCTGTAAGAGCATCCTTAGGATTAATTGAACCATCAGTTTTGATTTCAAAAACTAATTTCTCGTAATCTGTTTTTTGCTCTACACGGAAGTTTTCAATAGCATATTTTACATTTTTTACGGGTGTAAAAATAGAATCTGTAAAAATGGTTCCAATCGCAGCATTTTGCTTTTTGTTCTCTTCAGCAGGAACATACCCTCTACCTTTTTCAATAGTTAAATCGAAATTCAATTTGATTTTACTATCTAAATTACAGATTACAAGTTCTGGATTCAAAACTTGAAAACCTGAAATGAATTTTTGAAAATCACCAGCTGTTAATTGCTCCTTACCAGAAACTGAAATAGTAACTGATTCATTATCAACATCTTCAATTTGACGTTTAAAACGTACTTGTTTTAGATTAAGGATAATTTCGGTAACATCTTCAACAACTCCTGAAATAGTAGAAAACTCATGATCTACACCTTCAATACGTACAGATGTAATTGCATAACCTTCCAATGCTGAAAGCAAAACTCTTCTAAGTGCATTACCAACTGTCAATCCATAACCAGGTTCTAAAGGTCTAAATTCAAATTTACCTTCAAAATCGGTTGAATCGATCATGATAACTTTATCGGGCTTCTGAAAATTAAATATTGCCATAAATTTCGACTAAGTCAATTATTATTTGTTGTACAACTCTACGATTAATTGTTCTTTAATGTTTTCTGGAATTTGCAATCTTGCAGGTACAGAAACAAACGTTCCTTCTTTAAGATCATTATTCCATGTAATCCATTCATAAACATGACTTGAATTAGATAAAGAACGTTCGATAGCCTCTATAGATTTAGATTTTTCACGAACAGCAACTTTATCACCAGGCTTAAGGTGGTAAGAAGGAATATTAACTACCTCACCATTTACCGTGATATGTCTGTGAGAAACGATTTGACGAGCACCTCTTCTAGAAGGAGCAATACCCATTCTATAAACTACATTGTCTAATCTTGATTCACATAATTGTAATAAAACTTCACCAGTAACTCCTTTAGTAGCTGATGCTTTTTCAAATAAATTTCTGAATTGTTTTTCTAAAATTCCATACGAATATTTAGCTTTTTGCTTTTCCATTAACTGAACAGCATATTCAGATTTTTTTCCTCTTTTTTTAGCCATCCCGTGTTGACCAGGTGGATAATTTCTTCTTTCGAAAGCTTTATCGTCTCCGAAAATTGCTTCGCCGAATTTACGAGCGATTCTTGTACTTGGACCAGTATATCTTGCCATTTTAAATTGTTTAAGATAGAGATTATGAATTCAGGTCTTATCCTTCGATAATCTGTAGTCTATCTAGGTTATACTATATTTTTTTGAGTATTAAACTCTACGTCTCTTAGGAGGACGACATCCATTATGAGGCATTGGAGTCACATCAATGATTTCGGTAACTTCAATTCCTCCATTATGCAAAGAACGGATAGCAGACTCACGTCCATTTCCAGGTCCTTTTACATACACTTTTACTTTTTTAAGTCCAGCTTCAAGAGCTACTTTAGTACAATCTTCTGCTGCCATTTGGGCTGCATATGGAGTATTCTTTTTAGAACCTCTAAAACCCATTTTACCAGCTGATGACCAAGAAATAACCTCACCTTTTTTGTTAGTCAAAGAAATGATGATGTTGTTAAAAGTAGCAGAAATATGAGCTTCTCCCGTTGATTCAACGATAACTTTACGTTTTTTTGCAGTTGCTTTAGCCATATTACTTATTATTTAGTTGCTTTTTTCTTGTTAGCAACAGTTTTTCTTTTACCTTTTCTTGTTCTAGAGTTGTTCTTAGTTCTTTGCCCTCGTAATGGAAGACCAGATCTATGACGGATACCTCTATAACATCCAATATCCATTAAACGTTTGATGTTCAAAGAAACTTCTGAACGCAATTCTCCTTCAATCTTGTAAAAAGATACTGCATCACGGATTGCTCCGATCTCAGCATCATTCCAATCTTGAACTTTTTTGTCTTGGCTAACTTGAGCTTTTTCTAAAATCTCAATCGCTCTACTTTTTCCTAATCCGAAGATATAGGTAAGTGCTATAACACCTCTCTTGTTTTTTGGTATATCTACCCCTGCTATTCTTGCCATAATTATCCTTGTCTTTGTTTAAATCTAGGATTCTTTTTGTTGATTACGTATAATCTTCCTTTTCTACGTACGATAATGCACTCGGCACTTCTCTTTTTAACTGATGCTCTTACTTTCATTGTTGAAATATCTTTTAATATCTATAAGTAATTCTTGCTTTTGACAAATCGTAAGGACTCATTTCTAATTTCACTTTATCACCAGGTAATAACTTGATATAATGCATACGCATTTTTCCAGAAATATGAGCAATTACAATATGTCCGTTTTCTAACTCTACACGAAACATTGCATTCGACAATGCCTCAATGATTGATCCATCTTGTTCTATTGCTGATTGTTTTGCCATAACTTAAGCTATTGCTTTTCTATTCTTACCCGATTTCATTAAACCATCATAATGCTGATTCAATAAGTAGGAATTAATTTGTTGTATGGTATCGATAGCAACTCCAACCATAATAATTAAAGAGGTACCTCCAAAAAACATCGCCCAAGATTGTTGAACATCCATAACACTTACAACAATTGCTGGGAACACAGCGATTAAAGCAAGAAATAAAGACCCTGGGAAAGTAATTAAAGACATCACTTTATCAAGAAAATCGGAAGTTTCAACTCCTGGTTTTACTCCTGGAATAAATCCTCCACTTCTTTTCAAATCATCAGACATTTTATTAGTAGGAACTGTAATGGCTGTATAAAAATAAGTAAATACCACTATTAAAGTAGCAAACACAAAATTATACCAAAAACCAAACATATTACTAAAGGCACCTACAATAGATTGAGATGCATCTGATTTCGATAATCCTGCAACAGCAGCTGGAATAAACATAATTGCTTGAGCAAAGATAATAGGCATAACTCCTGCAGCATTAAGCTTTAAAGGAATCCATTGTCTACTACCACCCATAGCATCTTGTTCATAATCTCCTGTTGAAGTACGACGAGCATACTGCACTGGTATTTTTCGCACAGCCATCACTAGTAATACACAAGAAATAATTACTAATAACCAAACAATGATTTCAATTACCAATAACATTGGACCTCCATTATTATTTGTAACTCTTGTAGTAAATTCTTGTATAAAAGCTTGTGGCAAACGTGCTAAAATACCTACCATAATTAACAATGAAATACCATTACCAATTCCTTTATCTGTAATTTTTTCCCCTAACCACATAGCGAATATGGTACCTGTAGTTAAGATAACTACTGAAGAAAATAAGAATTCAAAAGAATTAAACCCTAATAAAAAGGCATTACTTGGCAATGTTCTGTATAAATTGTAAATATAAGTAGGACCTTGAAGTAAAGTAATTCCTATGGTTAACCAACGAGTAATTTGATTAATCTTTTTTCTTCCACTTTCACCATCATTTTGAAGTTTTTGCAAGTATGGAATAGCAATACCCATTAACTGAACTACAATAGATGCAGAAATATAAGGCATAATTCCTAGTGCAAAAACAGATGCTTTAGAAAAAGCTCCTCCTGTAAACATATCCAATACAGAACCAATCCCTTGTTTAGTTTGTCCTGCTAGACCACTTAACTGAGTAGCATCAATTCCTGGAAGCGTAACATGAGCTCCAAAACGATAGATTAAAAGTAAACCAAGAGTTAAAAGAATACGATTCTTTAACTCTTCGATTTTCCAAACATTACTTATTGATTCAATAAATTTCTTCATCTTAATTGAAAAATTATAATGTTACCGCTTCACCTCCTGCAGCTTCAATAGCAGCCTTTGCAGTAGCAGTAAATTTATGAGCAGTTACTTTCAATTTTGCTTTCAATTCGCCTCTACCTAAAATCTTAACGATTTCATTTTTAGTAGCCAAACGATTAGCAACATATACTGTCATATCAACAGTATCTGTAACAACTCCATTATCAACTAATAATTGAAGTGTATCTAGATTAACACCTTCGTATTCTTTACGATTGATGTTTTTGAAACCAAACTTAGGCACACGTCTTTGAAGTGGCATTTGACCTCCCTCAAAACCAATCTTTTTTGAATAACCAGAACGAGATTTAGCTCCTTTGTGTCCTCTAGCGGCTGTACCACCTTTACCAGAACCTTCTCCTCTACCTAATCTTTTATTTTGATTGTGTGTAGCACCTTCAGCAGGTTGTAAGTTACTTAAGTTCATAACTATAATTCTTATTTAACTTCCTCAACGGAAACTAAGTGTTTAACTTTATTTATCATACCAAGGATTGCAGGATTTGAATCATGCTCTACAACCTGTCCCATTTTACGTAGACCTAAAGCTTCTAAACCTCTCTTTTGTGAAAGAGGACAGTTAATTTTGCTTCTAACTTGTTTTACTACTAATTTAGCCATAATTTCCTTGAATATTAACCTTTAAAAACTTTTTCTAAAGACACTCCTCTTTGTTTTGCAACAGTATGCGCACTTCGCATTTGTAATAAAGCATCAAATGTTGCTTTTACTACGTTGTGAGGATTGGAAGATCCTTGAGATTTAGATAATACATCGTGAATACCCACTGATTCAAGAACTGAACGAACAGCTCCACCAGCAATAACTCCTGTACCATGAGAAGCAGGAATTAAGAATACACGTGCACCACCAAATTTACCTTTTTGTTCGTGAGGAACTGATTGCCCATTCAAAGGAATACGTACTAAATTTTTCTTAGCATCTTCTACCGCTTTCGCAATTGCTTCAGAAACATCTTTAGATTTTCCTAATCCGTGACCTACCACTCCATTTTCATCACCTACAACTACAATAGCAGAAAAACCAAAAGCTCTACCTCCTTTTGTAACTTTAGTAACACGATTTACACTCACCAAACGATCTTTTAATTCAAGACCACTAGGTTTTACCAACTCTATATTTTTGTATTTATTAGACATACTTATTAGAATTTAAGTCCAGCAGCTCTCGCGCCTTCTGCTAATGATTTAATACGACCGTGATATAAGTAACCTCCTCTATCAAAAGTTACCGTCTCAATACCGGCTTTTAACGCTTTCTCACCTACAAGTTTTCCAACTGCTGCAGCAATCTCAACGTTTGTACCTTTACCTATTTCTTTTTCTCTTGAAGAGGCAGCTAACAAAGTAACTCCATTTACATCGTCAATTAATTGAGCGTAAATTTCTTTGTTACTTCTAAATACAGAAAGTCTAGGTTTAGCAGCAGTACCGCTAACAATCTTTCTAATTCTGAATTTAATTCTCTGTCTTCTATCAGATTTTGTTAATGACATAATCTTAATTTTTAAGCTGATTTACCTGCTTTTCTTCTTAATACTTCTCCTACAAATTTAACACCTTTTCCTTTGTACGGCTCAGGCTTACGGAAACCTCTAATTTTCGCAGCTACCTGACCTAAAAGTTGTTTGTCAAATGATGTTAACTTCACAATTGGATTTTTACCTTTTTCAGAAATAGTTTCCACAACAACTTCTGGAGCAACTTCTAAAATGATATTATGTGAATATCCAAGAGCTAAATCTAATTTTTGTCCTTGGTTTGAAGCTCTATAACCTACTCCAACCAATTCTAATTCTTTAGTAAAACCAGTTGATACACCAGTAATCATGTTATTGATTAAAGATCTGTACAAACCGTGTTTTGCTCTTTGGTCTTTTTGATCAGACGATCTTTCAACTTGAACCTGACCGTCTTCAACCTTTACAGTTACGTCCGAAAACTCCTGTGTAAGTTGACCATTCTTTCCTTTTACTGTAACAATACCTTCTGCAACTTCTACAGTTACTCCAGCAGGGATTACAATTGGATTTTTACCTATTCTTGACATCTTAATCTAATCTTTAATGTTAGTATACGTAACAAATTACTTCACCACCTACATTCAATTGCTTAGCTTGTTTCCCAGTCATAAGACCTTTTGAAGTAGAAACAATTGCAATACCCAATCCATTTAGAATTCTTGGAATTTTGGAAGCACCTGCATATTTACGTAAACCTGGTTTACTAATTCTTTGGATATCTTTGATTACAGGTTCTTTAGTCTCTTTATCATATTTTAAAGCGATTTTAATGGAACCTTGAACAGTAGTTTGCTCAAATTTGTAACTTAAGATATACCCTTGATCAAATAAGATCTTTGTAATCTCTTTTTTTAGATTAGATGCCGGAATCTCTACAACTTTATGGTTCGCAGCCACAGCGTTACGGATTCGCGTCAAATAATCAGCAATTGGATCTGTATACATATGTATTAATTTGCGGTTTTGGTTTTCAACAGCACCCTGCCGTCGAACCTGAAACCAATTTATAATTCTTTAATATTACCAGCTGGCTTTTTTAACTCCAGGAATTAACCCGTTGTTAGCCATTTCGCGGAACGTAACACGTGAAATTCCAAATTGACGAATATATCCTCTTGGTCTTCCAGTTAATTTACAACGATTGTGTAAACGAACAGGTGAAGCATTTTTTGGTAATTTTTGCAAACCTACGAAATCTCCAGCTTCTAACAAAGCTTTTCTTTTCTCAGCATACTTCGCTACCGTTTTTTCTCTTTTCACCTCGCGGGCTTTCATTGATTCTTTAGCCATGTCTTAATTCTTTTTAAAAGGTAATCCTAATTCAGCCAATAACGATTTTGCTTCCTTATCGGTTTTTGCAGTAGTAACAAAAGTAATATCCATACCTGCAATCTTATTAACTTTATCAATATCAATCTCTGGAAAAATGATCTGCTCTAATACGCCAAGGTTATAATTACCTCTTCCATCAAATCCAGTAGCCTTGATACCATTAAAATCTCTAACACGTGGTAAAGCAGAAGTAATAAGTCTATCTAAAAACTCATACATTCTCTCTCCACGAAGGGTTACTTTTGCTCCAATTGGCATTCCTTTTCTCAATTTAAAAGACGCAACGTCCTTTTTAGAAATTGTAGAAACTGCCTTTTGTCCTGTAATCTTAGTCAATTCATCAACTGCATAGTCAATCAATTTTTTATCAGATACAGCTGCACCAACTCCGCGGCTCAAAACGATTTTTTCCAATTTTGGAACTTGCATTACGTTTGTGTATCCGAACTCTTCTTTAAGAGCAGCAATTACTCTGTTCTTATATTCTTCTTTTAGTCTAGGTGTATATGCCATCACTATAGTACTTGATTAGATTTTTTTGAAAATCTCACTTTCTTATTTCCTTCTACTCTGATACCTACTCTAGTTGTTTCCTTAGTCTTAGGATCAATTAAAGCAATGTTTGAAATTTGAATAGAAGCTTCTTTTTTAACGATACCACCTTGAGGGTTTTTAGCACTTGGTTTTGTATGTTTTGAAACCATGTTAACACCTTCAACGATCGCTTTGTTTTTCTCACGGTACACACGTAAAACTTTACCTTCGGCACCTTTATGGTCTCCTGCAATAACTCTTACAATGTCACCTGATTTTATTTTTAGCTTTATCATCTTAATACCGAATTAAAGCACTTCTGGTGCTAATGATACAATTTTCATGAATTGTTTTTCACGAAGTTCTCTCGCTACCGGACCAAAAACACGAGTGCCTCTCATTTCACCAGCAGCATTCAATAACACACATGCGTTGTCATCAAATCTAATGTATGAACCATCGGCTCTTCTCACTTCTTTTTTGGTACGTACAACAACTGCAGTTGAAACAGCTCCCTTTTTAACGTTCCCGTTTGGAGTTGCATCTTTGATAGAAACTACAATCTTGTCACCAACAGAGGCATACCTTCTTTTGGTACCTCCTAAAACACGGATAGTTAAAACTTCTTTAGCTCCTGTGTTATCTGCTACTTTTAGTCTTGATTCTTGTTGTACCATAATTATTTAGCTCTTTCAATGATTTCAACTAATCTCCAACATTTTGATTTACTTAAAGGACGCGTTTCGCTAATTCTTACAGTATCTCCAATGTTACAGTCGTTTGTTTCGTCGTGTGCAACATATTTTTTAGTTTTCAACACGAACTTACCGTATAATGGGTGTTTTACTTTACGTACTTCTGCCACAACAATAGATTTCTCCATTTTGTTAGAAGTAACCACACCAATTCTCTCTTTTCTTAAATTTCTTTTTTCCATCTTTCAGCAGATTACAATTATTGTAACTCTCTTTTTGTAAGCTCAGTAGCTAATCTTGCAATTGTTCTTCTTACAGTTCTTATTTGTAGAGGATTTTCAATTGGTGAAATAGCATGAGCCAATTTTAGATTAGCATAAACTTTCTTAGTTTGACTAAGTTTTTCTTGCAACTCCGCTGCAGAAAGATTTTTTATTTCTGATTGTTTCATAATATAATTAGATTATGCTTCGAAATCTCTCGCAATAACGAATTTTGTTTTTACTGGAAGTTTTTGCGCTGCAAGACGTAATGCCTCTTTAGCAACTGACAAAGGAACTCCTCCAACCTCAAACATAATTCTTCCGGGTTTAACAACAGCAGCCCAATATTCAACTGCTCCTTTACCTTTACCCATACGTACTTCTAGAGGTTTCTTAGTGATTGGTTTGTCTGGAAATATTTTAATCCACAACTGTCCTTCTCTCTTCATGTAACGGGTCGCTGCAATACGAGCGGCTTCGATTTGACGAGAGGTTAAGAACATTCCTGTTTCATGTACAGATTTAATACCAAACATTCCATTTGAAAGTTCGTGCCCTCTTTGAGAGTTACCTTTCATTTTACCTTTCTGTACCTTACGGTATTTTGTTCTTTTAGGCTGTAACATTTTTTTTTAATTTAAAAATTTACTTTCTTTTACGAGCATCAGGTTTTCCACCTTTGTTAAAGTTTGATTTACCACGAGATGAATCTCCTTTACCTCCTGCACTAGATTGTTTTTTGTCCATTCCAGTTAATGGAGAAAGATCTCTTTTACCGTAAACCTCTCCTTTCATGATCCATACTTTAACTCCCATTCTACCATAAGTAGTATGAGCTTCCGCTAAAGCATAGTCAATATCAGCTCTGAAAGTTGATAGAGGAATTCTACCCTCTTTGAAACCTTCTGAACGTGCCATTTCAGCCCCATTCAAACGACCAGAAATCAAAACTTTGATACCTTCTGCGTTCATACGCATAGAAGCAGCAATAGCCATTTTGATTGCACGTCTGTAAGAAATACGACTCTCGATTTGGCGACAGATACTTGTTGCAACTAAATAAGCATCAAGTTCAGGTCTTTTGATTTCAAAAATATTGATTTGAACCTCTTTGTCTGTAATTTTCTTAAGTTCTTCTTTCAACTTGTCTACCTCTTGGCCACCTTTTCCGATAATGATACCAGGTCTAGCAGTAGTGATAGTAACGGTTACAAGTTTTAAAGTTCTCTCGATGATTACTTTTGATACACTAGCTTTTGATAAACGAGCATGAATATACTTTCTGATTTTGTGATCTTCGGCTAATTTATCGCCATAATCATTTCCACCATACCAGTTAGAGTCCCATCCTCTGATGATACCAAGTCTATTTCCAATTGGATTTGTCTTTTGTCCCATCTTTATTAATTGCTTTGTGTGTTATTAATAGCTCCTAACACGATTGTTACGTGGTTAGAACGTTTTCTAATTCTGTGTGCACGACCTTGTGGAGCTGGACGAAGTCTTTTCAACATCATTCCGCCATCCACTCTAATCTCTTTTACAAATAAGCCTGCTTCAGCAACATTACCTTCACTATTCTTTTGCTCCCAGTTATTGATCGCAGATAATAATAGTTTTTCTAATTTTCTTGAAGCTTCTTTTGAGCTAAATCTTAATATATTAAGTGCTCTTTCCACTTTCTGACCTCTTACCAAGTCCGCAACTAAGCGCATTTTTCTAGGTGAAGTAGGGCAGTTATTCAATTTTGCAAAAGCTAGTGACTTATTAGCCTCTTTTCTTGCATCTGCTGTTTCTCTTTTACGAACTCCCATTGCTTCTATTTTTTACCTTTGTTTTTTGCTCCAGCGTGACCTCTAAAAGATCGTGTTGGCGAAAATTCTCCTAACTTGTGACCTACCATGTTTTCTGTTACGTAAACAGGTACAAACTGACGTCCGTTATGAACTGCGATTGTTTGTCCAACAAAATCTGGAGTAATCATCGAAGCTCTAGACCAAGTCTTTACCACTCCGTTATTTCCATTTTCAATATTCTCTTGAACTTTCTTATCTAATTTATAGTGAACGAAAGGTCCTTTTTTTAATGAACGTGCCATATCTCAATTATTTCTTTCTACGTTCTACGATATACTTATTACTCGGGTTTTTCTTAGAACGAGTTCTATAACCTTTAGCTGGCATTCCGTTTCTTGAACGAGGATGTCCTCCAGAAGAACGTCCTTCACCACCTCCCATTGGATGATCAACAGGGTTCATTGCAACAGGTCTTGTTCTAGGTCTTCTTCCTAACCATCTTGTTCTACCCGCTTTACCAGATACAACTAATTGATGATCAGAATTAGAAACCGCTCCAATTGTAGCCGAACAAGTCAACAAGATTAATCTTGTTTCTCCTGAAGGCATTTTAATTGTGGCATACTTACCATCTCTTGCCATTAATTGAGCAAAAGTACCAGCCGAACGAGCTATAACAGCTCCTTGACCTGGACGCAACTCAATACATGAAATTACAGTTCCCAAAGGAATCTTACTTAATGGTAATGCATTACCAATTTCAGGCTGAGAGTCTGGACCAGAAACTAATTTCTGACCTACTTTCAATCCGTTTTGAGCAATTACATACGTTTTCTCTCCATCAGCATAGGCTAACAAAGCAATAAATGCAGTACGATTCGGATCGTATTCTATAGATTTAACCGTAGCAGGAACTCCTGCTTTAGCACGTTTAAAATCGATAATACGATATCTCTGCTTGTGACCACCACCCGTATAACGCATGGTCATCTTTCCTTGACTATTTCTACCTCCTGAGTTTTTTATCGGTGCTATCAAAGAGCGCTCCGGCTTATCAGTTGTAATGGCGTCATAACCATTCACAACTCTAAAACGCTGACCCGGGGTAATAGGTTTTAATTTTCTAACTGACATTGTTCTCTATTAGATATTATTGTAAAAATCAATTGATTCTCCTTCTTTTACTTGTACAAACGCTTTCTTTTCAGCATTTGTTTTTCCACTGATTAAACCACTTTTAGTGTATTTTGTAGTTCTATCCGGTCTAACATTAATTGTATTAACACTAACAACAGTCACACCATAAGCAGCTTCAACAGCTTTCTTAATCTCAACTTTATTTGCTTTTGTGTTAACAAAAAATCCAAATCGGTTTAAAACTTCACTTTCTTTGGTCACTTTTTCAGTTACTATAGGTCTGATTATAATACTCATTTTCCTATTTATTTACTTAAATTTTCTTCAATTCCTTCTAAAGAACCTTCTAAAAGCACTACATTATTAGCGTTTAAGATGGCGTAAGTACTTAATTCTGAGCTACTTATAACATTAGAAGCCTTTAAATTGCGTGACGACAAATATACATTTTTATTTAAATCACCCAACACGAATAAAGATTTTTTGTTTTCTAACCCTAAAGCTTTCAAAACATTAATGAAATTTTTAGTACTTGGAGTATCAAAATTAAAATCTTCTAAAACGATAATATTGGATTCTTTTGCCTTGATTGAGAAAGCCGATTTTCTAGCTAAACGTTTTAAGTTTTTATTCAATTTGAATGAATAACTTCTTGGTCTAGGCCCAAAAACAGTCCCTCCTCCTTTAAACAAAGGATTTTTAACACTACCCGCACGAGCAGTACCTGTTCCTTTTTGTTTTTTTATCTTACGTGTACTTCCCGTTACTTCAGCTCTTTCTTTTGACTTATGAGTTCCTTGTCTTTGATTAGCAAGGTACTGCTTAACATCAAGATATACAGCATGATTGTTTGGTTCAATTGCGAATACTGAATCAGAAAGCTGAACCTTTCTTCCAGTATCTTTTCCGTTGAAATCTAATACTTTTACTTCCATTACTTCTGAATGATTACATAAGAGTTAGTATGCCCAGGAATACATCCTTTAACAATAAGTAGGTTCTTATCAGCCACTACTTTTAAAACTCTAAGGTTTTGAACTTTTACATTTTCTCCTCCCATTCTTCCAGCCATACGCATTCCTTTGAACACTCTAGATGGATAAGAAGAAGCTCCTACAGAACCTGGCGCTCTTAAACGGTTGTGTTGACCATGAGTAGATTGTCCAACACCACCAAAACCGTGACGTTTAACAACTCCCTGAAAACCTTTCCCTTTAGACACACCTTGTACATCTACAAATTCTCCTTCTTCAAAAATAGTAACATCAATACGATCTCCTAATTTTTGTTCAGTTGCAAAATCTTGGAATTCAACGACTTTTTTCTTAGCAACAGTCCCTGCTTTTTTAAAGTGACCTATAGCCGCTTTAGTGGAATGTTTCTCATTTTTGTCATCGAAACCAAGTTGCAACGCTTCATACCCGTCAACCTCTTTGGTTCTGACTTGGGTAACAACACATGGCCCAGCTTCGATTACTGTACAAGGAATATTTTTCCCGTTTTCATCGAAAATACTAGTCATGCCGATTTTTCTACCAATTAACCCAGACATAAAATATTAATTATTAATTATTAAATATAAATATAGAACTTCGCTTAAGCGAACACTATTTTTTAAAAACGAGGTGCAAAAGTACAGTTTATTTGCAGATATTCCAAAAAATGTTTTTTCGCTTAAACGAAATGTTCTTTTATTTCAAAAATTCAGGTACTTATACCTTGATTTCTACTTCAACCCCACTAGGCAATTCTAGTTTCATTAAAGCATCAATAGTTTTAGATGAAGAAGAATAAATGTCAATTAATCTTTTGTATGACATAACTTCAAATTGTTCTCTTGCTTTTTTATTAACGTGTGGAGAACGTAAAACTGTGAATAATTTTTTGTGAGTTGGCAATGGAATTGGCCCTGTTACAACTGCACCGGTAGTTTTAACCGTTTTTACAATCTTCTCAGCAGATTTATCTACCAACATATGATCGTAAGATTTTAGTTTTATTCTGATTTTTTGACTCATTTTCTTAAAAATTAAGCGTTACCTTTTGCTTTTTTGATTACTTCTTCTGAAATATTAGAAGGAGTTTGTTCATAGTGTGAAAATTCCATAGTAGAAGTTGCTCTACCTGATGACAATGTTCTTAATGTAGTTACATAACCAAACATTTCAGACAAAGGAACACTTGCTTTAATTGTTTTAGCACCTGCTCTATCTCCCATATCATTAACTTGACCTCTTCTTCTATTCAAATCTCCAACGATGTCTCCCATATTTTCTTCAGGAGTAATCACTTCAATTTTCATAATTGGCTCAAGGATAACTGCACCAGCAGCTTTCGCTACTTCTTTATAACCCATTCTAGCTGCCAATTCGAACGAAAGAGCATCAGAATCCACTGGGTGGTACGAACCATCCAACAAAGTTACTTTTAAACTATCTACAGTATAACCTGCTAAAGGCCCTGTTTTCATAGCTTCTCTGAAACCTTTCTCAACAGCAGGAATATATTCTTTAGGAACGTTTCCTCCTTTTACTTCATTGACAAACTGTAATCCAACAGGCGCTTTACCATCAACAGTATCTGCAGGCTCCAAACGGAAAACAATATCTCCAAATTTACCACGACCTCCAGATTGTTTTTTATAAACTTCTCTGTGTTGTGCTGATTTAGTAAATGCTTCTTTGTATTCTACTTGAGGCTCACCTTGGTTTACTTCTACTTTAAATTCACGTTTCATACGATCAACAAGGATATCCAAGTGCAACTCTCCCATTCCTGAGATAATTGTTTGACCTGAAGCCTCATCAGTTCTAACTGTAAACGTAGGATCTTCCTCTGCCAATTTAGCCAAAGCCATACCCATTTTATCAACGTCAGCTTTAGTCTTAGGCTCAATTGCGATACCAATTACAGGATCAGGGAATTTCATAGACTCAAGAATAATTGGGTGTTTTTCATCACACATAGTATCCCCTGTCTTGATATCTTTAAATCCAACTGCAGCCCCAATATCTCCAGCCTCAATATATTCGATTGGATTTTGTTTGTTAGCATGCATTTGATAGATACGAGAAATACGCTCTTTGTTTCCTGAACGAGTGTTCAAGATATAAGATCCAGCATCCAAACGACCTGAATAAGCACGGAAGAATGCTAAACGACCTACATAAGGGTCAGTAGCAATTTTAAATGCTAATGCTGCAAACGGCTCTTTCACATCAGGACGACGTACTATTTTAGTTTGATCCTCTTCTAATAATTCTGCGTCATCAGGATGAATACCCTCGATACCTTCTTTATCTAATGGAGATGGCAAGTACTTACATACTGCATCCAACATAAATTGAACTCCTTTATTTTTAAATGAAGATCCAGCAATCATAGGAATGATAGCCATATCAATAGTTGCTGCTCTTAATGCATTATTAATTTCTTCTTCAGTAATAGAGTTTTCATCCTCCATATATTTATCAAGAAGACTCTCATCATACGTTGCAATCTCTTCGATAAGAATAGATCTGTATTTTTTAACATCATCTACCATGTCGGCAGGAATATCAACAATATCAAAAGTAGCGCCTTGTGTAGCATCATGCCATACAATAGCCTGATTTTTAACCAAATCAACCACTCCTCTAAAATCTGCCTCGTCTCCAATTGGCAATGTGATTGCAACTGCATTAGACTTCAACATATCTTTAACTTGTTGACAAACACCTAAGAAATTAGAACCTTGACGGTCCATCTTATTTACGAATCCCATACGAGGCACTCGATATTGATCTGCTAATCTCCAGTTAGTTTCTGATTGAGGCTCAACACCATCAACAGCACTAAATAAAAACACCAAACCATCTAATACACGCAAGGAACGATTTACCTCTACAGTAAAGTCAACGTGTCCTGGGGTATCAATAATATTAAAGTGGTACGGTTTTGAATCTGGTAACAATTTACCTTGCTCAGTTGGAAAACTCCACTCACAAGTTGTTGCAGCAGAAGTAATTGTAATACCTCTTTCTTGCTCTTGCGCCATCCAGTCCATCGTAGCTGCACCATCATGCACCTCACCAATTTTATGTGATTTTCCAGTATAGAATAAAATACGCTCTGTTGTGGTTGTTTTACCAGCATCAATATGAGCCGCAATACCTATATTTCTTGTATATTTTAAATCTCTAGCCATTTCTTATGAATTAAAATCTAAAGTGAGAGAACGCTTTATTAGCTTCTGCCATTTTGTGAGTATCCATTCTTTTCTTAACAGCAGCACCTTCTTCTTTAGCCGCAGCTAAACATTCTGAAGCTAATTTTTGAGCCATTGATTTTTCATTTCTTTTTCTAGAATAAAGAATCAACCATTTCATTGCCATAGAAATTTTTCTATCTGGTCTAATTTGCATTGGAATTTGAAATGTTGCTCCACCAACTCTACGACTACGTACTTCTACGTGAGGCATAACATTAGTTAATGCATCTTTCCAAATTTCTAAAGCAGATTTTTCTGCATCTTGCTTTTTAGTCTCAATAATGTCAATTGCATCATAAAAAACTTTAAAAGCTGTTGATTTTTTACCATCCCACATCAAGTTATTTACAAAACGTGTAACCAACTGGTCATTAAACCTTGGATCTGGTAAAAGAGGTCTTTTTTTAGCCTGTCTTTTTCTCATGTCTTTTTTTTAATTAAATGCTATACTTATATAGGTATAAAATCATACACTATATAAAGAACAGCGTTTTAAATTACTTTTTTGCTTCTTTTGGGCGTTTTGCTCCGTACTTAGATCTCCTTTGTGTTCTACCTGCAACACCTGATGTGTCAAGCGCTCCACGAACGATATGATACCTAACTCCTGGCAAATCTTTCACCCTTCCACCCCTAACTAATACTATCGAGTGCTCTTGTAGATTGTGTCCTTCTCCAGGAATGTAAGCATTTACCTCATTACCATTAGTCAAACGCACACGCGCAACTTTACGCATTGCTGAATTTGGCTTTTTTGGTGTAGTAGTGTAAACACGCGTACAAACCCCTCTTCTTTGAGGACAAGAATCTAAAGCAACCGATTTACTCTTCTTAGTTATCTGAGTTCTTCCTGTTCTTACTAATTGTTGAATTGTTGGCATAATTAATACTAAAATTACTTATTTATTAAATTCCCGCTTTTTACGGGGTTGCAAATTTATAAAATATTTTAAACTTCACAAACCTTAATTGATTAATTTTCAATATATTTAATAAACCATCTTTTCAAAGTATTATTTAACTCTTATTAACAAACCCGTAACTTGATTCAAATCCATACCTTAAAAGACTTTAAAATAGCTATGAAAAGCTTCTTTTTTGAATAAACAAACAGGCTTATCATAATTTCCTAAATCAACACTCAAGAGATTTATAACCCCTAAAACAACTTTTGTTAGGATTTTAAATTTTAGATGCGCGCATAAAAAATGAAAAAAAATTAGGAATATTAACAAATTATTAAGAATTTTGACATACTAATTCAAAATTTTTTAAAAATGAAACTAAAATTAAATGGATTCTTAATGCTTTTAATAGCATTAGCGACGCAAATTACTTTTGCGCAAGAAAGAGCCGTTTCCGGCACTGTTTCTGACAATACAGGACTACCGCTACCAGGGGTAAGCATATTGATTAAAGGAACAAAAACAGGAACACAAACTGATTTTGATGGAAAATATTCTATCAAAGCAACACCTAGCCAAACCTTAATGTTTAGCTATATTGGAATGAAAACCCAAGAAGTTAAGGCAACTTCAAACAACATTAATGTAAAACTTACGGACGATTCAATAGAATTAGAAGGGGTAGTAATTAACACCTTGGGGATCGAAGTAAAGAAAAACGAGAAAGCCTCTTCGTTTTCAAAGGTTAAGGGTAATACTATAACAAGCTCAGGTGAAACTTCAGTTTTAAAAGGGCTTTCTGCAAAAGCATCAGGAGTTGCAATTGTTTCTAATTCCGCAGATCCAGGATCAGGAGCTTACATTCAAATTAGAGGACAAAATTCAATTACTGGATCTACTCAACCTTTATTTGTAATAGATGGTACTCCTGTATCTAACGACGAAATCGGAAGTGGTGTTGATGGGGTAGGACAACAAAGTCGTTTGAATGATATTAACCCAAATGATATTGAAAGCGTTCAAATACTTAAAGGAGCCTCTGCAGCTGCTTTATGGGGGTACAGAGCAGCTAATGGCGTAGTGCTTATAAAAACAAAAAAAGGAAAAAAAGGAACAATTTCAGTAGATGTAAACTCAAGCGTATCCTTCGACAAAGTTAACGTTGAAATGAAATTACAAGATAAATTTGGACAGGGTTCAAATGGAATATTTGTAAGGAATAGCGCAAACTCATATGGAGATAAAATTTCTTCACGATCAGGAGCAGCAGATGTGTACAATACAACTGGTCAATATTTTCAAACCACTGATGGTAGAAAAATATACCCAATTACTACAAAAAATAGTACTGAAAATTTCCAAAAATCTAATATGAATTCAGTCATTGGTGATGGTTTATATATAGACAATCACGTTGGTGTTAGTGGAGGAAGTGAAACTACCAATTTTTATTTAGGTTTAGGAAATACAGATCATGATGGAATAATTCGCAATTCAACTTATAAAAGAACGAGTGTAGATTTTACTTCTGAATCAAAAATAGGCGATAAAACTACATTTAAAACTAAATTTGGTTATTCTTCCGTAAATTCAAATAGAATTCAAACTGGTTCTAACTTAAGCGGACTTTATTTAGGTCTTTATAGAACTCCTGCTGATTTTGACCAAAGAGATTATATTGGAACAAACTTTCAAGCAAATGGTACTGCTCATTTAAATAGCCATAGAGCCTACAGACAAGATGTTGGTACACATGCTAATGATTTAAATCCAAGTTACAATAATCCATTATGGACAACCGATGTCCAAAGAAATCCTAATACAGTAAATCGCTACATTGGAGGTTTTGAATTAAAACAAAACGTAACTTCTTGGTTAGCAGTATTAGCCAGACTTGGTCTTGACGGATACAGCGACAAACGAATGACTATATTTCCTATTAATTCTTCTGAAAATGGAGGAAATGGTAGCGCTAGTGAAAGTGTAACAGACTTTCAATCTTTTAATGCTGACTTAATTGCTTTAGGAGACACAAAGATTAATGACAACATCAGTTTATCGTATTTAACAGGTATTAACTTCTCCGAAACTAATTACGATCAAAGAGGAGGATCATACCGTAATTTCATTATTGATGCAAATAATTTTTCCTATGATAATGCATTAGTAGCCGACAAAACAACTTTTTTAGATAGAACGTATTCTAAATTAAGTGGTGCATATTTTTCAACAGCTTTTGATTATAAAAATTATTTATTTTTAACTGTAGGAGGTCGTTTTGAAACCGCTTCAACTTATGATCCAAATCTAAAAGTATATTTCTATCCAACTGTAGAATTAGGGTATAAGTTTACAAATCTTATTAAAAGCAAAATTTTAACTGACGGTAAATTAAGAGCCACTTTTGGTCAGATTGCCTCTATACCTTCTCCTTATGCTGGAACAACTTATTTTAATTCAGCGGCAGGGACTGAAGGTTGGGGACCAGGTTATGATTCTGGAGCCTATGCAGGTTCTTTCCAACAAGCCGGAACAGGTGGTAATAAAAATCTAAAACCTGAAATAAAAACTGAATTTGAAATTGGAACTGACTTACAATTATTTCAAAGAATAACTTTAAACGCAACATTTTATTCAAATAAAACAGACAATTTATTAGTAAATGTACCTTTAAATGGTAGTTCAACTTACAGTTCTTTATATGGTAATTATGCTACAATTCAAAACAAAGGTTTTGAATTGGAATTTGACGGAAATATTCTTTCTAAAGATTCTCAATTAAAATGGAATATTTTTGGTAATTGGAGTACAAACCGTAATGAAGTAACAAAGCTAGAGGGAACCTCATCATTATTTTTGAATGGATTTACAGGGTCTTCGTCTCGCGCTGTCTTAAATCAACCATTAGGAGTGTTATGGGGTGGTAAATTTGACAGAGATGCATCAGGAGCACTAATTTTAGACGCAAATGGTTTTCCTACCGCAGCAGAGGCAGAAGGCGTAATTGGTGATCCGAATCCAAAATGGAGAGGAGCATTAGGAACCTCTTTTTCGTACAAGAACTTTAAAATAAGTACTTTATTTGACGCCTCAATTGGAGGTCAATTATGGGATGGTACAAGTGGTGCTTTAAATAATTTTGGTAAAACAATGGAAACCGCTAATGAAGTAACTCTAACAAGTGCGACACTGAACTATTCGGGTACAAGTATTGCGCCTGGTACAGTAAGAGGTAATTTAAGAGACTTTGGTGCAGGTCCAAGATTATTAGATCAATCATGGTATACTAGTTTAGGTGGCGGATTTGGTCCAGTAGGCGAACAATTTGTTAAATCTGCCTCTTGGATCAAATGGAGAGAGTTGTCGTTATCTTACAATTTAGACTTGAGTGGTAAAAACATAGGCCTACAAAGTATAACCTTTACTGGAACAGGAAGAAATCTATGGCTATGGACTGAAGCAAAAGATCTTGGACAAGATCCAGAAACAAATTTAACCGGAGGGTCAAATGGTCGTGGATTACAGTACTTTAATGCTCCAAATAGTAAATCGTTAATCTTTAGTATTAACTTAAAATTTTAAAAAAATGAAAAATATACTAATTAAAACAACTTATCTGTTCTTTATAGTTGCAACGCTATTTAGTTGTACTGACTATGTTTCTGACACCAATGTAGATCCAGATTTAATTACAGATTCAGATGCAAAAAATTTATTCCAAGGAATACTACTTGCAAATCAGTTTTTTCAAACTAGTTCCAACACAAGAGATGTAATGATTTGGTTAAACCAAGCTAATGGCGAAAACAGACAATATGTTTCATTAAATGATTGGAATTTATCTACCGCTTCATCGTTTGATGATAGCTGGAACAATGCTTATGTAAATTGTATTACTAATGCAAAAATAACTATAGCAAAAGCAACTAAAGAGTTGAATCCTAGGCTAGTTGGTGCTGCACAAGTAATTGAAGCGCATTGCATGGGTACAGTAACTTCTCTTTGGGGAGATGCTCCATACAGCGAATTGAATATTGAAGGTAATAACTTGACTCCTAAGTATGATTCTCAAACTGCAATTTATGCTAGTTTACAATCTTTACTTGACAAAGCTATAACTAATTTAAGAGCTACAACTGGTAAAGGAATTCCTGCTGACAAGGATATGTATTATTCTGGTAGTGCAGCTAAATGGATCAAATTAGCTTATTCTTTAAAAGCTAGATACTACCTACATGTAAAAGACTATACTAAAGCTAAAGAAAATGCATTGCTTGGGATTAGCAATGCAGAAGATGATTTTAAAGCTCAATTTGGTAGTGGTTATGGACAGAATTTTAATCCTTTCTATTCATTCTTAGTTTATGATAGAGATGATTATATGTCCGGAGATAGTTATGCAGCTAGATTATTAGACCCATCAACAACATTATATAGAGGGAACTCAAAAACAGATGAGTCAGCGAGGTTTTTATATACATATTTACCAGGATGGTATTATTTTCAACCATACGAATTAAATATCAATTGTGATTTTGACTGGGGAGAACCTAATGGTAAATTCGGAGGTGATACTGCAATGCCAATGATTACCTATGGAGAAATGCTTTTAATCATTGCTGAAGCAGATGCTAGAACTTCATTTAACACAGGCCTTTCTTCTTACAATACATACAGAGCATTATTAAATACAGGTTATTCTATAGGTATAGATAATTCTGGCTATTATGGAGAAAATTTCAAATACTTACCTTATGATGCTGCAGATTTTGCAGCAGGTGGCATGGAAAATAATTCAGGCACAGCATTAACACAACAAAATGCATTAATTAGAGAGATTTTCGAAGAAAAATACATTTATCTAATGGGGTCATATGAAAGCTTTACAGATTTTAGAAGATCAAATAATGCAGCACAAATTCAACTTAAAACAGGCAAAGCGGGAACTCCTCAACGATTCCTATATCCACAAGTTGAAATTAATGCTAATCCAAATACACCAAGTCCAATTCCAACAATTGTAACGAAGACTCCCGTTAATAATTAGAAATACAAACCTAAAATGTAAAAAAACCATCAGCCTTGGCTGGTGGTTTTTTTTATATCTTTGCGCTATGGAAAAAGAAAACATAATATTCGGAATACGCGCCATTATTGAGGCCATACAAGCAGAAACTGCAATTGACAAAGTCTTTATTCAAAAAGAAATTGCAGGCGAACTAATGAAGGATTTAATGAAGGTAATGAAACGGGCCAATATTAATTTCTCCTACGTTCCTGTAGAAAAATTAAATCGCCTAACTCCTAACAACCACCAAGGAGCTGTAGCAAGCATCTCTCCTATTGGTTTTATGGAAATTGAACACCTAATAGAATCTACTATCGAATCAGGCAAACAACCCTTATTCTTAATTTTAGACCAAATATCTGACGCCCGTAATTTTGGCGCTATCATCAGAACCGCAGAATGTACTGGTGTAAACGGTATTATTATTCAAAAAGCAGGCTCTGCTCCTGTTAATGGCGACACTGTAAAAACATCTGCTGGAGCTGTTTTTAATGTTCCTATTTGCAAAGTAGAACATATTAAAGATGCTATTTTCTACTTGCAAGGATCAGGAATAAAGACTGTAGCTGCAACTGAAAAAACGGAACAAAATATTTACGATATTAGACTGAACGAACCCGTAGCCATCATTATGGGTTCAGAAGACCGAGGCATCAATCCTTCTGTTTTAAAAATTGTTGATGAAAAAGCCAAATTACCGATGTTTGGATCCATTGGCTCACTAAATGTTTCCGTAGCTTGTGGAGCATTCCTATATGAAGCAGTAAGACAAAGAAGTTAGAAATAAATGAAATATATCTTTTGATTCGAGATAAATTGTTCAAATTCGAAACCCAAATTACCAAATAACCGAATCAACAAATAAACAAATAACCCATTAAAAAATGGTAGCTCCTTTAGCAGAACGAATTCGACCACTACAACTAGAAGACTACATTAGTCAGCAACATCTTGTGGGACCCAACGGATCTTTAACACAACAAATTGCTAAAGGAATAATCCCTTCACTAATCTTTTGGGGACCTCCCGGGACAGGAAAAACAACACTAGCCCAAATCATTTCACAAGAATCCAAACGTCCTTTCTATACACTGAGTGCAATTAATTCGGGGGTAAAAGACATTCGTGATGTAATTGAAAAAGCCAAACAAAGCGGCGGAATTTTTACCTCTAAAAATCCTATTTTGTTTATCGATGAGATTCATCGTTTTAGCAAATCACAACAAGATTCATTATTGGCTGCTGTCGAAAAAGGTTGGATTACTTTGATTGGAGCTACAACCGAAAACCCAAGTTTTGAAGTAATACCCGCACTCCTCTCCCGATGTCAAGTGTACATCTTGAATGCTTTTAATAAAGAAGATTTAGAAGCATTACTGCACAGAGCAATGCAAACAGATGTAGTTTTAAAAGAAAAAAATATACATTTAACCGAAATAGAAGCGCTGTTGCGACTTTCTGATGGCGATGGTCGGAAACTATTAAACCTTTTCGAATTAATCATAAACGCCTCTAATGAGGACGAAATTTTCATTACCAACGATCGAGTACTCGAATTAGTACAGCAAAACACCGTTTTATACGATAAATCAGGTGAACAACATTACGATATTGTTTCGGCTTTTATAAAATCTATACGCGGAAGCGATCCTAATGGAGCAGTGTATTGGCTTGCCCGAATGATTGAAGGGGGCGAAGACGTGAAATTCATCGCACGACGAATGCTCATTCTTTCTAGCGAAGATATTGGAAATGCCAATCCGACTGCTTTTATAATGGCGAATAATACATTTCAAGCGGTAACCTCTATTGGATATCCTGAAAGCCGCATTATATTAAGTCAATGCGCCATTTATCTAGCCACTTCTCCAAAAAGCAACGCCTCTTATACTGCAATTGGTAACGCACAACAATTAGTAAAACAAACCGGAAACTTACCCGTACCATTACATTTACGAAATGCTCCAACCCAACTGATGACGGAACTAGGCTATGGAGAAGATTATAAATATTCTCACGATTACGCGAATAATTTTGCCGAACAAGAATTTTTACCTAACACTATATCCGGAACCGTTTTATATGATCCGGGCAATAACTCTAGAGAAAATACAAGTAGAGAATTCTTAAAAAACAGATGGAAAGACAAATACAAGTACTAGAATTTTACCGCTATTTTTTCTGAAATTAGTGTCTCATTCAAATAGTATTCAAAAAACCATTGATTGTCTTTTCGAAATAACACCCCTTGAAGTACACCTTTGTGAGCAATATAAAAATCTGGTCTTGAAGTAGCGTATAATTTAAAAACTACTCTTGGGCTAGCATCTACTAACTGAAATCCATTAGGGACAACTTGAGCATAAAAAACATCTACATCAACCTTTGTTGGAACTGGTGAGGATGAAACTGCGGAAACAATCTCATTTTGTGAATCTAGGGTTGGAGTACTAATCGATAATTTCTCGTACTTATAATGAAGAGTATACAAAGAAGCAAAAGCAGCATTTAGAGCATTTGCATAAGACAATTCTGTATCCTTTTCTTTAGTATAACCACTTTCAGACCTATAGATCAAATTATTAGTACAATCCTTTAATTCAATATGGAATTTAGTAGCTAAAAATGCATTCTCTTTCACAATATCATAATATAAAAGCGCGCATCTATCACTATATTCCTTAGGAAGTATTTCATTCGCATAAAAAACAGTAAACCCTGCTTTATTGAGATTCAATTTTGATATCGTACAAAGACGGTATTGGTTATTTGTTCGAATAAAATCAAATTTCAACGGGACAATAACAGCTTTGTAGTTATTTATATTTTGTGCTAAACAAAACGATGTAAATAAAAGGAATAGTACTACAAGTTTTTTCATCATAAATAGTTTTTAAGTTCTAACAAGTGATTAATTTGACAAATCCCTTCTGGAGAAACATCATTATTAGGATTAAAATAAATAGCTGTCATACCAAAATCCAAAGCCCCCTTTACATCGGCTTCCAAGCAGTCGCCAATCATGATACTAGTAGCTTTTTGCGCTTTAGCCAAATCCAACGCATGCTGAAAAATAATAGGATTCGGTTTTTTTACTCCCGCCATCTCTGAATTAGTAATAGTTTCAAAATAGGTAGCTATTTTAGAATTGACTATTTTTTTATGTTGCACAGTGGCAAATCCATTGGTAATAATATGCAATTGATAACGAACACTCAAATAATCTAAAATTTCGATAGCCCCTTCTAACAAATGATTACTATCTGGTAAAAAGGCAATATAATCATCGGCAATCTGATGAATAGCGGCATCAGAAATCTCATAATCCAACGCGTCAAAAGAATCTTTCAATCTTTTATAACGTAACTCTTCATGGGTAATTGCATCATATTGGTATAATTTCCAACACGCCTGATTAATTGGGACATATTTCTCAATAAATTGAGCCGTATCCAATTCAGGATAATTTTGCCTAAAAATGCTAGAAAATGCCATTTCAGAATTCCTATCAAAATCCCAAAGTGTATGATCCAAATCAAAAAATACGTGCTTTATATGCTTATTATCTACTACCACAATTAAAAAATTCCTTGATCTACAAAACTAAAATAAGTAGTCTCTGTAATTATCAAATGATCCAAAATAGTTATTTCTAAACTCTCTCCTGCTCTTTTTAATTTCTGTGTAATTTGCTTATCTGCCTCACTAGGCCTTAAAGTACCCGATGGGTGATTATGACACAAAATCAAGGAAGTAGCACCTAATTCAAAAGCCATCTTAAAAACCAATCGAACATCTACCACTGTCCCTGTAATTCCACCTTTACTCAATTGTATTTTTGAAATTACCTTATTAGAATTATTCAAATACACAATCCAAAACTCCTCATGAGGCAACTCTCCAATAATAGGTTGCATCAGTTCAAAAATCACTTTGCTGGAGGTAATTTTAGTCAACTCAACTGCTTCTTCAGCCCTACGTCTTCTACCTAATTCTAGTGCCGCAACGATAGCAATCGCCTTGGCTTCTCCTATCCCTTTAAATTGCATCAACTGAGACAAACTCTGTTTGCCTAAAGCATTCAAATTAGCAGCAACGCTGGCTAAAATCCGTTTGCTTAAATCTACTGCGGTTTCATTCCGACTTCCAGAACCAATTAATATAGCTATCAATTCGGCATCACTCAAAGCACTTTTGCCTTTAAGCATGAGTTTTTCCCGTGGCTTATCATCTTCGGACCAACTACTAATGGGAAAGGGGGCGTTTTCCATATGCTACAAAATTTGGGTTATATTATTCTATTAATTGTTTAACTTCATCAAAATTCAAACCTCCATAATTTCCAGAACTCATCAACAACAAAGCTGAATTTTCTAGATTTCGACTGAATAAATAGTTTTTAAACTCGGAGGGATTAGTATAGATAATCAAATCTTCTCGATTGAATGCTTTGGCAATTTGCTCATATGTTACTTCTTCCAATTGTTTGATTTTTACGGCATCTGGAGAATAAAAAACAACTGCTTCATCGGCATATTCCAAAGCACCTTCATATTCTTTTAAAAATTCAGCATTCAAACTACTATACGTATGCAACTCTAAACAAGCCACTAGAGTTCGATTCGGATATTGCTCTTTTACTGCTTTAGTAGTAGCCGCCACCTTACTTGGAGAATGAGCAAAATCTTTATACGCTACTTTCTCTCTTCCTTCAGCAATTTTTTCCAAACGTTTCGACGCGCCTTTAAAACTAGCGATTGCCTCATAAAAATCAGCTTCATCGATTCCCATATTTTGACAAATCCATTTGGCTCCAGCCAAATTATTCAAATTATGCGACCCAAAAACGGCAATTGGCATGGGTCCTTCAGGTGTTTCTAAAAGCGTTACACCATCACTCACTGTATAGGCAGGTGTTTCATATGGTAATTTACGAATTGGATTGATTGCCGCCTCTGAAACACGTTTTACCTCAACATCGTCTTCGTTGTAAACCAAAATTCCACCATTTGTTATTTTACTGATAAAAATCTCAAATTGCTCTACATAATTTTCATAAGTTGGAAACACATTAATATGATCCCAAGCAATCCCAGAAATTAAGGCGATATTAGGTTGATACAAATGAAACTTTGGACGTCTATCAATAGGTGAAGACAAATATTCGTCACCTTCTAAAACCATAAAATCATTTTCTTCCGTAAGATGCACCATAGTATCAAAGCCTTCTAACTGAGCTCCTACCATATAATCCACCGAAATATTATGGTAGTGCATTACATGTAAAATCATTGAAGTAATTGTAGTTTTACCATGAGAACCTCCAATAACAACCCGGGTTTTATTTTTAGATTGTTCGTATAAAAATTCAGGATACGAATAAATTTTTAACCCCAATTCTTGCGCTTTCAACAGCTCTGGATTGTCTGCTTTCGCATGCATTCCTAAAATAACAGCTTCAATATCGCTCGTTATTTTTTCTGGGAACCAGCCCATTTCAGTGGGTAAAATACCTTTTTTTTCTAATCGAGATTTTGAAGGCTCAAAAATAGCATCGTCACTTCCAGTAACCTGATACCCTTTAGTATGTAATGCTAATGCTAAATTATGCATAGCACTTCCGCCAATAGCGATAAAATGTGTTCTCATCTTTTTAGTTTATGAGTTTAAAAAATATGGATTTATACGTTAAAAATAACCTATAAACAATTAATCTTTTAAACTAATTTTCAAATTGTTCTTTTAATTGTTTGGCTTTATTTGAATTTTTCAATTTATACAAATACAAATTGTATAGTTTTTGAAAAGCTAACTTTGAATTGGTCAACTCAAAAGCTTTGATATAATTCAGCTCTGCTTTTTTATTTCTACCAAAATATTCTTCAATATATCCTTTTGACAAATACCCTTCCAATGGAGATAAACGCATCAACTCATCTGAATAAGCAACTGCTTTAGTCTCACTCCCTCCAATAATTCTTGGCAATTCTAAATACAACATTAGCAAAGCCCACCGTGATCCTTTGTGTTTGGGATCTAACACTATGGCTTTTTCAAATGACGATTTAATTTCATCAAGCATTCCAAGCGCTTTGAATTTATTTACCTCTTTAGCCTTCATTCCTAATGCTCCACCATACTTATAGTAGTAGTTTGCTTCGGCAGGCTGTAACTGTTTGAGTCTTTTATAATAAAAAATTGCTTTATCCCATAGTTGTTGTTGTCCTGCAATATCCCCTAAATATTCAATAGCTTTTACATGAGAAGGAGAATCATTTACAACAGTTTCAAACATCAAACGAGCCTGTTCCGTTTTTCCAAGTTTCAATAACTGCTCTGCTCTCTCAAAATTAGTTTGAGACAAAAGCATACTTGGAATAAATAATAAAAGAAATAGCACTCGATTCATATTTCAAAAATAAGGAAATTTATGTTTGTTTTCTTATTGATTTTGGAGCTTTAATTTTTCACCTAATTACCCCTATTACAACTTTTCGTCCCTACGGGACTCTTGTATCACTCCACTGGCTACTAACTATATTTTGTCCCTAACGGGACAGTCTAACAGGGGTAAATAAAAAGAAGTTACCTTTCCTAATCTATAAACAGTCCCGTTAGGGACTAAATTTAGGTAATCAAAGTCCCAAAACAGTAAAAGTCCCGTAGGGACGATATGGTAAAATACAACTATTGTACCTTTTAAATTGAAACAATAGGGCTTAAAAAAATCCGCTTCAAAAGAAACGGATTCAACTATATTCTAAACTACTTCTTAATTATTCAACATATTCCATAGTTTGTCTTTTAACTCAGTAAGTCCTTGTTGTGCCACAGAAGAAATAAACAAGTATGGAATACCCTTAAACGATATGTCTAATTCTGCTTTAAGCTCTGCCTTCAGTTCATCATCTAACATATCGATCTTTGAAATAACCACCAACCGCTCTTTATCCAACATTTCTGGATTATACTGAGTCAATTCGTTTACCAAAATATCGTATTCTGCTTTAATATCAGAAGTATCCACTGGAATCAAAAACAACAAGGTGGAATTACGCTCGATATGACGCAAGAAATAATGCCCCAAACCTTTTCCTTCAGCAGCACCTTCAATAATTCCAGGAATATCCGCAATTACAAAGGATTGAAAATCACGATAAGCAACAATTCCAAGATTCGGCTTTAAGGTGGTAAATGGATAATCTGCAATCTTTGGCTTTGCCGAAGTCAATACCGAAAGTAACGTAGACTTCCCTGCATTAGGAAAACCTACCAAACCTACATCGGCCAAGACTTTTAATTCTAAAATCACGTCCATTTCTACTCCTAGTAAACCTGGTTGTGCATAACGAGGTGTTTGATTGGTAGCACTTCTAAAATGCCAGTTCCCAAGACCTCCCTTTCCCCCTCGTGCTAGAATTTTTTTCTCTCCATCTTCAGTAATTTCAAACAAAACCTCTCCAGTTTCTTTATCCTTTACCACTGTTCCTAGAGGAACTTCAATAAATTTATCTTCACCATCAGCTCCAGTACTTCTATCCGAACCACCATCTCCTCCATGCCCTGCTTTAATATGACGAGCAAATTTAAGATGAAACAAAGTCCAAAGACCTTTGTTTCCTACTAAATATATATGTCCTCCTCGACCACCGTCACCTCCATCAGGCCCTCCTTTTTCAATAAATTTCTCTCTATGCAAGTGTGTAGATCCTTTTCCTCCTTTTCCAGAAGAAACATATATCTTAACATAATCTACGAAGTTTCCTTCTGTCATTGTATCTCTCTATTAATCTATTAATGTTTTGATTAATACTTTATCAATCTTTACACCATCCATTTTTTGAGCTTCAAACTCCAACTTATTCCATATTAATTTGTCTCCCTCTTTTGGAATTGCCCCTAACTCTGTAATAATGAATCCACTTACTGTAGTAACTTCATAATCAGTAGTCAACTCATCTAAATCGAAATACGTTAGGAAATCATGTAATGAATATTGGCCATCTACAGACCATGAACCATCCTCATTGGCAATCAATTGGTATTCATCATCGTCAAAATCAGCAGCATCACCTACCAAAGCCTCTAAAATATCGTTTAAAGTAATAATACCCTGAAAAACACCATATTCGTCAGTAATAAAAGCATAATGTACTTTAGTCTTTTTGAAATTTTCTAAGGCTTTATAAGCCGAGGTATGCTCTATAAAATAAACCGGTTCTTTAGCAATTGAACGTAAATCAAAATTACCTTTTTCAAAATTGGCAAACAAATCCTTCAAAAACACAACGCCAACTACCTCGTCTAAATGCTCTTCGCAAACAGGATAAACAGAATGTAATTCCTCTAAAACCTTAGATTTAATCTCTTCCAAAGTATCCTCCATCGAAAGGTATACCATCGAGCTACGATGGGTCATCAACGAGTTAACTTTTCTATCACCAATATGAAACACACGCTCCACAATATCCTGCTCAATCTCTTGAACCTCTCCAACTTCAGTACCCTCTTTAATAATAGCCTTAATTTCTTCTTCGGTTACTTTCCCATCTGCCGTAGGCTTGATTTGAAGAATTTTTAATAAAAACTCCGTAGAAGTAGTTAATAACCAAATGAAAGGCGCAGTAACAATTGAAATCACTTTCATCGGCATAGCCATTGCCTTGGCAATAGATTCAGGATGATTCAAACCGATACGTTTTGGTAGTAATTCTCCTAAAACTAAGGAAAAAAACGTAAGAACTACGACCACAATACCTACTGCAAACGAATGCGCATAGGGTTTAATTACAACAAAATTGCTTACAAATAATTCAACATCTTCGGTGATTTTATCTCCACTATAAATCCCTGTTAAAATCCCTATAAGAGTAATTCCAATTTGTACTGCCGAAAGAAATTTGTTAGGTGAATTGGCTAAATCTAGTGCCGTTTTAGCACCTTTATTTCCTTTTTTGGCAGCAGTCTCAAGGCGACTCTTTCGCGAAGAAATCAACGCTATTTCCGACATAGAGAAAACACCGTTCAAAAGAATTAAAAAAAGTATAATAAGTAGTTCCAAATGTGTTTTTTTAAAGTCTCAGTTTAAAGATAAATCAATTTATTATCCTATCAAAACTAAAATTTCAAGCCCCCTTTATAAATTATCTATTACAGTACTTAAACGTTCTGTGATCTCAGCAATAGAGCCAATGCCATCAACTGCATGAAATTTACGTTGGTCCTTATAATATCCAATGAGAGGAGCTGTTTTTTCATTATATTCTTGGTAACGATTTCTAATTTTTTCTTCATCTTGATCATCCGGCCTGCCTGAAGTTTTACCTCTTTCCAATAATCGTTGAACTAAAATCTCATCGTCTGCTTCCAAAGCAACAGTAGCCGTAATTTGCTGTCCTTTAGACTCTATAAAGCGATCCAATGCTGCTGCTTGGGCTAATGTTCTTGGAAACCCATCAAACAAAAAGCCCGCTGAGTGAGGATTTTTATCTACTTCTGATTGCAACATTTGAATGGTAACCTCATCCGGAACCAAATCACCTTTATCCATATACGTCTTGGCTAACTTACCCAATTCTGTTTCATTTTTTATGTTAAATCTAAAAATATCCCCTGTAGAAAGGTGCGTTAGATTGTATTTTTCCTTTAAAAATTCAGCTTGAGTTCCTTTTCCTGCTCCTGGCTTTCCAAATAAAACAATGTTAATCATTCTGTAAATTATATTTTGTGTTGTAAATAAAAGTTTATTTTAAATCCTAAATAGTATAGTTCTTGGCAAATATACAGAATTCGAATTGGACAATCTATATATGATAGCTAATTTGTATTTTTATCTAAACGATTTATTGATTATCAATTGTTAATTATCAATGGACTAAGTATCTTTGCACACTTAGGTAACAAAAACCTAATAATTGAAGTAATAGAGAAAACAAATGAATTATTTTTCTTCCGATTTTAAATTAGGAATTCTTGGTGGTGGTCAATTGGGCAAAATGCTATTATTTGATACCCGAAAATTTGATATTCAAACCTACGTTTTGGACCCAAGTGACGAAGCTCCTTGCAAAATTGCCTGCAACCAATTCTTTCAAGGCGACTTGATGGATTTTGACACGGTCTACAACTTCGGAAAAAAAGTAGACGTTTTGACTTTTGAAATCGAATTGGTCAACCTGGACGCTTTAGCACAATTAGAAGCCGAAGGTTTACCTGTGTATCCTTCGCCAAAAACCTTGAAATTAATTCAAAACAAAGGCATTCAAAAAGATTTCTATTCCCAACATAATATTCCAACAGCACCTTACACCCGTTTTGAAAATCTTCAAGATCTAAAATCCGCAATCAACCATCCGCAATCAACCATCCAAATGCCTTTTGTGTGGAAATGCACCGAATTTGGTTACGATGGAAACGGAGTAAAAGTAGTTCGAAAAGCAACCGATTTAAACGAATTACCCAATGTAGAATGTATTGCCGAGGCAATGATTCCGTTCAAAAATGAATTGGCAGTAATTGTATGTCGCAATCCATCGGGCGAAATCAAAACCTATCCAGTGGTAGAAATGGAATTTCATCCCGAAGCCAACCAAGTGGAATATGTCATTTGCCCAGCACGAATTGATGATAAAATAGCTGAAAAAGCGAGAGCCATTGCATTGAACGTTTCGCAACAATTCCATCACGTAGGGTTATTGGCAGTGGAAATGTTTCAAACGGAAAACGACGAGATTTTAGTCAATGAAGTCGCGCCAAGACCGCACAATTCAGGTCATTATTCGATTGAAGCCAGTTATACCTCTCAATTTGAAAACCATTTGCGTGCCATTTTAGATTTACCTCTAGGAAATACCGATAGTAAAGTAGCCGGAATTATGGTGAATTTGGTGGGTTCCGAAGGTTATTCAGGACAAGTAATTTATGAGAATATCGAAAAAATATTAGGATGGAATGGCGTTACGCCACACATTTACGGCAAGAAACAAACCCGCCCTTTTAGAAAAATGGGACACGTCACCATCGTCAACGAAGACGTGAATGAAGCACGGAAAATTGCCGAGGACGTAAAAAATACAATTAAAGTGATTTGTTAATTTTACCATTTGAAAATGAAATCAATCTCTTTAAACAAATAAACCTTAAACAACTAAACCAAAAATGAAAGTAGCCATCATCATGGGAAGCATTTCGGATATGCCAGTAATGCAAGAAGCCATCGACATTTTAAAAGGATTTGATATTGAAACCGAAGTAGATATTGTTTCGGCACACAGAACCCCTGAAAAACTATTCGATTTCAGCAAAAAGGCACACGAAAATGGAATTTCTGTAATTATTGCGGGTGCGGGTGGCGCAGCCCATTTACCAGGAATGGTGGCTTCTATGAGTCCGCTTCCTGTAATTGGGGTTCCTGTTAAATCAAGCAATTCTATCGACGGTTGGGATTCGGTTTTGTCCATTTTACAAATGCCAGGCGGGGTGCCTGTAGCGACTGTAGCACTGAACGGAGCTAAAAACGCAGGGATTTTGGCAGCTCAAATTATTGGAAGCCACGACAAATGTGTTTTAGACAAAATCATCGCCTACAAACAAGGCTTAAAAGAAACGGTAATCAAAGCGTCAGAAGGATTGAAAAAATAAATAATTGCACAAAGTCACACGAAGTTTAACACCGAGTTACACAAAATCCTCTGTGAAACTTTGTGAAAAAACTTTGCGAAGCTCTGTGATATAATAATGGAAATACTTACCTCAACTTACACTACCAAATACAATTCTGCACCTTTCTCTCAGATTAAAATGAGCGATTACCAACCCGCTTTTGAAGCTACAATTGCGAGTGCACGAGCTGAAATTGATGCTATTACGACTAATCTTGAAAAGCCAACTTTTGAAAATACGATTGAAGCGCTGGATTTTTCAGGACAAGCGTTGGATCGCTTATCCTCCATTTTCTTTAATTTGAATTCGGCAGAAACCTGCGACGAAATGCAAAAAATCGCACAAGAAGTATCACCGATTTTAACTGCTTTTAGCAATGATATTTCGTTAAATGAAAACTTGTTCCAAAGAGTCAAAGCGATTTACGATAAAAAAGATACTTTAAATCTAACGCCTGAACAAGCGACTTTATTAGATAAAAAATACAAAAGTTTTGCCCGAAATGGAGCCTTACTTACTGAGGATAAAAAATCACGCTTACGTGAAATTGATACCGAATTAGCCAAACTGAAACTCACTTTTGGCGAAAATGTTTTGGCAGAAACCAATAACTACCAACTGCACATCACGAACGAAGCCGACTTAAAAGGGTTGCCTGAAGGAGCTATCGAAATGGCTCGTGCTTTAGCAGAATCAAAAAATGTAGAAGGTTGGATTTTTACTTTAGATTTTCCTAGTTACTTGCCTTTTGTAACCTATGCTGATAATCGTGAATTACGAAAAGAGATTACCATTGCAGCAGGGAAAAAAGCCTTTCAAAATAACGAATTTGACAACCAAAAAATTACGTTACAAATTGCCAAATTACGTTACGAACGCGCCAATTTATTAGGCTATGAAACACACGCTCACTTTGTTTTGGAAGAGCGTATGGCACAACATCCGGATCAAGTCAAAACCTTTTTAAATGATTTATTAGCCAAAGCTAAACCAGCAGCCGAAAAAGAATTTGCTCAATTAACGGCTTTCGCCAAAGATCTAGATGGCATTGACCAATTAGAAAAATGGGACGGCCCGTATTATTCAGAAAAATTGAAACAAAAATTATTCAATTTGGATGACGAGCTTTTAAAACCGTATTTCAAATTAGAAAACGTGTTGAACGGCGCATTCACGATTGCTAACAAACTATTTGGATTGACATTCAGAGAAATTACTGATATCGACAAATACCATGCTGATGTGCAAACCTTTGAAGTTTTAGACGAGAAAAACGAGTTGGTAGCACTTTTCTACGCCGACTTCTTCCCTAGAAAAGGGAAACGCAACGGCGCTTGGATGACATCCTACAAACCTCAATACATTCAAAATGGGGTAAACGAAAGACCACATATTTCGAATGTGTGTAATTTTACACCGCCTACTCCAACCAAACCGTCTCTATTAACGTTCAACGAAGTAACTACTTTGTTTCATGAATTTGGACACGGTTTACACGGTATGTTGGCCAATACTACTTATCCAAGTTTATCAGGAACTTCGGTATATTGGGATTTTGTAGAATTACCTTCGCAAGTGATGGAAAATTGGTGTTACGAACCTGAAGCGTTGGCGCTGTTTGCCAAACATTATGAAACAGGCGAAATCATTCCGCAAGAATATGTAGAAAAAATTAAAGAAAGTGCCAGTTTCTTAGAAGGAATGGCTACGTTGCGCCAATTGAGTTTTGGACTATTAGACATGGCTTTTCATAGTAATAACCCAACAGAAATTACTGATGTCAAAGCGTTTGAAAAAGAAGCTTTTGATGGCACGAGTTTATATCCAGATGTAGCCGAAAACTGCATGAGCGTTTCTTTCTCTCATATTTTTCAAGGTGGGTATTCTTCGGGATACTACAGCTACAAATGGGCCGAAGTATTAGATGCAGATGCGTTTGCCTATTTCCAAGAAAAAGGGATTTTCAATAAAGAAGTCGCTACCAAATTCAAAGACAATATACTTTCAAAAGGAGGAACCGAACATCCAATGGTTTTATATAAACGCTTTAGAGGACAAGAACCTAAACCAGAAGCGTTATTAAAACGCGCAGGCTTGATTTAGAATAGTAGATTTTAAGATGTATAAAAACCGGAGTTAATTACTTCGGTTTTTTTATTTCAATACAATCGAGATTAACCACCACACTATTGGCAAACTCTCCACCCAAAATGAGGTGTAATACCAACTCCTTTTTTCAGAAGAAAAATAAATCGCTACTCCTGAAGATAAAGCATAGATAAAGCATGGATAGTGTATGGATAATGCATGAAAAGAGGCACCACAATACAACCCTAGTAATACATATCCTATTTGTTTTGTTCTTGCTACTCCAAACAAATGAGGTAGGGTTTGCAAAGAAACAGAATCAGTCCTGCTATCCAAAATTTCAAAAGGAATCATCAAGCTAGAAAGCAACAGAAATCGTTGCACAAAAAACAAAGCAACGTCTGCACTAGCCTTCAACGGAACAGCCACAGTGATATAACTCACCACAACACTCACAAAGAAAGGTTTCAACCAACCCAATTTACGGATAAAAGGATACAACACAACCAATCCTAAAGCCACTAGCAAATCCAACTGTATCGCGGTGTCTTGCTTCAAAAAGAGCAATATAAATGCGGTCGCAGCTAAAACAGAAATACTTACTATCCCAATAATAGTGTATCGTAAACTTTTGTTTAACAGATACCATTCGGAATATTTCAAAAAATTATAGCCTGCAACTGTCCCAAAAAAAACCAAAAACGAATAACTAGTCCATTGAGGAACACTTAGCTGCACTAGACAAAATACGGCTACTCCTACATGAATTGAAGAATGAATATAGAAATCTACTATTTTTCTAAAAGTGAGCATGCTGCAAAACTAACAAATCTGTTAATAAGACCTCATTTTGGTTAACAAATTCTCAAAATATTACCACTTGTTGAACCAAAAAATAAAAGTTTAATAGCTACTTTTGTGTGCTATTTTGTGTTGCCATTAAAACAACACCTGAATTAAATACAACCCTATTATTTTTATCATTATAAATGAGAACAGATGCATTTGCTTTACGCCATTTAGGTCCTAGAGAATCCGACTTAAATCACATGTTAAAAACAATTGGTGTAGCGTCCTTAGACCAATTGATTGTTGAGACTATTCCTGCTGATATTCGTCTTAAAAAAGAGTTAGAATTAGAAACTCCTATGACCGAGTTTGAGTACTTATCACATATCCAAAAACTAGGTAAAAAAAATAAAGTCTTCAAATCATATATTGGTTTAGGGTACCACCCTACTGCAGTACCTGCAGTAATTCAACGAAATATTTTTGAAAACCCAGGTTGGTATACCGCTTATACACCCTACCAAGCAGAAATAGCGCAAGGTCGTTTAGAAGCCATTTTAAACTTTCAAACCACTATTATAGAATTAACAGGTATGGAAATTGCTAATGCATCATTGCTTGACGAAGGTACAGCAGCTGCAGAAGCTATGGCTTTACTTTTTGATGTACGAACTCGTGACCAAAAGAAAAATAACATCAATAAATTCTTCGTTTCAGAAGAAATATTACCTCAAACCTTATCGGTATTACAAACACGTGCTACTCCAAAAGGAATTGAATTAGTCGTTGGAAATCACGAATCATTTGATTTCTCTTCTGATTTCTTTGGAGCTATGTTACAATATCCTGGAAAATATGGTCAAGTTAATGACTATGCAGGTTTTATTGCCAAAGCACATACTACCGAAATAAAAGTTGCTGTAGCAGCGGATCTTTTATCGCTAGCCAAATTAACTCCTCCGGGAGAAATGGGAGCTGATGTAGTGGTAGGAACTTCACAACGATTTGGGATTCCAATGGGTTATGGTGGTCCACATGCAGCATTTTTTGCTACTAAAGAAGAACACAAACGTTCGATGCCAGGAAGAATTATTGGGGTAACAATTGATGCGAATGGAAACAGAGCTTTACGAATGGCTTTGGGAACTCGTGAGCAACACATCAAACGTGAAAAAGCCACTTCAAATATTTGTACTGCACAAGTTTTATTAGCGGTTATGGCTGGAATGTACGCTGTTTACCACGGACCAAAAGGACTACAATACATTGCCAACAAAGTTCACACATCAGCAGTGACTTTGGCGGAAGCCTTAAATCAATTAGGTGTTTACCAAACAAACTCTTCTTTTTTCGACACACTATTAGTTAAAGCAGATGCTTCAAAAGTAAAAGCCGTAGCAGAGAAAAACGAAGTAAACTTCTTTTATGTAGATGGAGAAACCATTTCAATTTCATTAAATGAAACCACTTCATTAGCAGATTTAAACCAAATTGTATCCATTTTTGCTGAAGCATTAGGAAAGTCAAATACACAAATTGAGCAATTTGTAAATGAAACAATGATTCCTAAAAACTTAGAAAGAGCCTCAACTTTTTTACAACATGAAGTATTCAACAACCATCATTCTGAAAGTCAGTTGATGCGTTATATCAAAAAATTAGAGCGCAAAGATTTATCCTTGAATCATTCCATGATTTCCTTAGGTTCTTGTACTATGAAATTGAACGCTGCTGCCGAAATGCTACCTTTATCTATGGCAAATTGGAACAGCATTCACCCATTTGCACCAATTGAACAAGCGGAAGGGTACCAAATAATGCTAAAAAAACTAGAACACCAATTGAATATAGTTACTGGTTTTGCAGGTACAACTTTACAACCCAATTCGGGAGCACAAGGCGAATACGCAGGTTTAATGGCCATTAGAGCCTACCATTTATCAAGAGGTGATAACCATAGAAATGTGTGTTTAATTCCATCGTCTGCTCACGGAACCAATCCAGCATCGGCAGCGATGGCAGGAATGGAAATCATTGTAACCAAAACGACTCCAGAAGGAAATATTGACGTTGAAGATTTACGTGCTAGAGCTATTGAATTCAAAGATCGTTTATCTGCTTTAATGGTTACCTATCCATCTACTCACGGTGTTTTTGAAAGTTCAATTATCGAAATTACCAATCTCATCCACGAAAATGGCGGTTTAGTCTATATGGATGGTGCCAATATGAATGCGCAAGTGGGATTAACCAATCCTGCTACTATTGGTGCAGATGTTTGCCACTTAAACTTACACAAGACTTTTGCTATTCCTCATGGTGGTGGTGGACCGGGTGTTGGTCCAATTTGTGTCAACGAAAAATTAGTGCCGTTTTTACCTACTAATCCAATTATCCCAACGGGTGGAAACCAAGCTATTTCGGCTATTTCAGCAGCACCTTATGGATCGGCTTTAGTGTGTTTAATTTCGTACGGCTACATTTCGATGTTAGGCTCAGAAGGACTAACTAATGCAACTAAATATGCCATTTTGAATGCCAATTATATGAAAGCACGTTTAGAAGACCACTACCCTGTTCTTTACTCTGGGGAAAGGGGAAGAGCAGCTCACGAAATGATTTTAGATTGTCGTGCTTTCAAACAACAAGGTATAGAAGTTACTGATATTGCCAAACGTTTAATGGATTACGGTTTCCACGCGCCAACGGTTTCTTTCCCGGTAGCTGGTACTTTAATGATTGAACCAACCGAATCAGAAGATGTTGCTGAATTAGATCGTTTTTGCGATGCCATGATTGCTATCCGAAAAGAGATTGAAGTGGCTACCGCAGACAACCACAATACAGTTTTGCACAACGCACCACATACACAAGCGATGCTTACGGCTGATGTTTGGGATTTTCCATACACCAGAGCAGAAGCAGCTTTCCCATTGGAATACATTGCAGAAAATAAATTTTGGCCAAGTGTTCGTCGTGTAGATGATGC